>Ga0302323_100005362_pt1 | contig 10501 bp, 11 predicted proteins | sample Fen_T0_3_FD_201950 | JGI IMG/M metagenome (GOLD analysis project Ga0302323, IMG submission 201950) | Peat permafrost microbial communities from Stordalen Mire near Abisko, Sweden - Fen_T0_3 | ecosystem: Environmental > Terrestrial > Soil > Wetlands > Permafrost | place: Sweden: Abisko... | reverse complement strand
ACGGCCGTGACGCCGAACCCGGGCGCGCCCTGGTAGCGCGAGGGTGCGCACGGCGCCGCGAGTCCGCTGGTGCCGTGCGCCCACGACACGACCGGCCAGCCGCCGTGGGGCGCGGGAGCCGTGGGGTAGCTGATCACGCCCGTCACCGCGCGGTCGCGGTGGCGCGCGTCGCGGGAGTGGTACATCACGCGCACCGTGACCGCGGTGGCCGTGGTCGACATCGCCTGCACCCGGATGAGCTGGCCGGGCCGTCCGGGTCGCAGCGGCGACGGCACGCGGTAGAAGTCGGCCACGGATCCGGTGAACTGCTCGGGCGGAGCGGGCCGGGAGGTGACCGGAGGGCGGTGCACCGCCGCGGCCCGGCGCGCGGACGCGCTCGAGCAGCTGACCCCGACGAGCAGCAGGGCGGCGGCGAGGGCGAGCGCAACGGGCCGGAGCGGGTGGCCGTGGCGGGCGCGGGACGGCGGGTGCAGCGCAGCGGGAGCCATGGCGGCGAAGCCTACTCATCGGGGAACAGTCATGTTCGTGGATGTAGCGTGGGTGCCATGGCACCGGTCGACACGGCACGACTCCCCCGCGGCCGGCACGGCCTCAGCCGCGAGGAGGTGGGCCGCGCGCAGCGGGCGCGGCTGCTGGCGGCCATGGCCGACGCGGTCAGCCGCAAGGGCTTCGTGGCCACCACGGTCGCCGATGTCCTCGCGGGTGCTGGCGTCTCCCGCGAGACCTACTACCAGCAGTTCCCCTCGAAGTCGGCGTGCTTCATGGCCACCTTCGACGCCGCGGCCGAGGTGCTGTTCGCCCGCGTCGACGAGGGCCTCGACCGGGACCTCGCTCCCATCGAGCGGTTCGCCGTGGTGTTCGACCGCTACCTCGACACGCTCGTCGAGCACCGCGCGTACGCCCGGGTGTTCCTGGTCGAGGTCTATGCGGCGGGCCCCGAGGCGATCGACCGGCGCGCCGCCATGCAGCAGCGCATCGTCGACGTGGTGGCGGAGCTGCTCGGCACCACGGGCACCCGCGGGCGCTTCGCCTGCACCGTGCTCGTGGCAGCCGTGGGGGCCCTGGTCACCAAGCCCCTGGTCGACGACGACCTCGACGCGCTGCGGGCGCTGCGCGACCCGGTCGTCGACCTCGTGGCGCGCGTGCTGGCCACCGCCGACCACTGATCCGGGCCCCGCCGCCGGGCGCGGCGTGCGAAAGGTCGGGCGGACCGCTTCACTGGGTGGGGCCACCACCACACGGAGAGCACCGGATGATCATCGACGGGTTCGTGCACCAGCTTCCCGACATCGACCCGGCGGAGACGCGCGAGTGGCTCGACTCGCTCGACGCGGTGGTCGACACGCACGGTCGCACGCGGGCCCGGTTCCTGCTGTCCAAGCTGCTCGAGCGGTCGCGCGAGCTCCAGGTCGGCACGCCCGCCTCGGTCAGCACGCCCTACGTGAACTCCATCCCGCCCGAGCAGCAGGCCTGGTTCCCGGGCGACGAGGACCTCGAGCGCCGCATCCGGGCCTTCATCCGCTGGAACGCCGCGGTGATGGTGGTCAAGGCCAACAAGCACGCCGACGGCATCGGCGGCCACCTCGCCACCTTCGCCTCCTCGGCCTCGCTCTACGAGGTGGGCTTCAACTGGTTCTTCCGCGGCAACGCCGACGGCCAGCCCGGTGACCACGTCTACGTGCAGGGCCACGCCGCGCCCGGCATCTACGCCCGGGCCTTCCTCGAGGGACGACTCGACGCGGACCAGCTCGACCACTTCCGGCGCGAGGTCGGCGGCCACGGGCTGTCGAGCTACCCCCACCCCCGGCTCATGCCCGACTTCTGGGAGTTCCCCACGGTGTCGATGGGCCTCGGCCCGATCAACTCGATCTATCAGGCGCGCTTCAGCCGCTACCTGCACAACCGGCAGATCGACGACACCTCCGCGTCGCGGGTGTGGTGCTTCGTGGGCGACGGCGAGGTCGACGAGCCCGAGACGCTCGGCGCGATCTCGCTCGCCGCGCGTGAGGGCCTCGACAACCTCACGTGGGTCGTCAACTGCAACCTCCAGCGCCTCGACGGGCCGGTGCGCGGCAACGGCAAGATCATCCAGGAGCTCGAGGCCATCTTCCGCGGCGCGGGGTGGAACGTCATCAAGGTGGTGTGGGGGTCCCGTTGGGACGAGCTGCTGGCCCGCGACGTCGACGGCGTGCTGCTCAACAAGATGAACACCACCGTCGACGGCGAGTTCCAACGGCTCGCGGTCGAGTCCGGCGCCTACATCCGCGAGCACTTCTTCGGACCCGATCCCCGGCTGCGGAAGCTCGTCGAGCACCTGTCCGACGACGACCTGCGCTGGCTCCCCCGCGGCGGCCACGACTACCGCAAGCTCTACGCGGCCTACCAGGCGGCGGTCGAGCAGGAGGGCGCGCCCACCGTCATCCTCGCCAAGACCATCAAGGGCTGGACGCTCGGCCCGTTGGTCGAGTCGCGCAACGCCACCCACCAGATCAAGAAGATGACGGCCGAGCAGTTCCGGGTCCTGCGGGAGCGCCTCTACCTGCAGGACGAGATCCCCGAGGAGGCCCTCGCCGACGGCGCCGAGCCGCCGTACTTCCTCCCGGCCGAGGGCTCCCCCGCGCTCGACTACCTCCGCGAGCGACGCCGCGCGCTCGGCGGCCCGCTCCCTGCACGCACCACGCACGTGCGGCGTGCCCTCCCCCTCCCGTCCGACGACGTGTTCGCCGAGTTCGCGGCCGGGTCGGGCAAGCAGGAGGTGTCGACGACGATGGCCTTCACCCGACTGCTGCGCGGCCTGTGCCGCGCACCCGGGTTCGGACCTCGGGTCGTGCCGATCATCCCCGACGAGGGCCGCACCTTCGGCATGGACGGCCTCTTCAAGGAGCTGGCCATCTACGCGCCGCACGGCCAGGCCTACGAGCCCGTCGACCACGACCTGCTGCTCTCCTACACCGAGGCGCGCAACGGGCAGATCCTCGAGGAGGGCATCACCGAGGCCGGCGGCATGGCCAGCTTCACCGCGGCCGGCACGTCGTACGCCACGCGCGGCGTGCCCATGGTCCCCTTCTTCGCCTTCTACTCCATGTTCGGGTTCCAGCGGGTGGGCGACCTCATCTGGGCTGCGGCCGACGCCCGCACCCGCGGCTTCCTGCTCGGCGCCACCGCGGGCCGCACCACGCTCCTCGGCGAGGGCCTGCAGCACCAGGACGGGCACAGCCACGTGCTCGCGGCCACGGTGCCCCCGGTGCAGGCCTACGACCCCGCGTTCGCCTACGAGATGGCCGAGATCGTGCGCCACGGCATCCACCGCATGTACGGGCCCGAGCCCGACGACGTGTTCTTCTACCTCACGCTCTACAACGAGAACTACCTCATGCCCGCGCAGCCCGACGGCGCTGCCGAGGGCATCATCGAGGGCCTCTACCGCTGGGCCCCGTCGCCCCAGGGCGTGCCCGCCGCTGCCACCGTGCTCTTCTCGGGCACCGCCCAGAGCGCCGCCCGCTTCGCGCAGGCGGAGCTCGCCGAGCGCTACGGCATCGGCATCGACCTGTGGAGCGCCACCTCGTACAAGCGGCTGCGCGAGGACGCGCTCGACGTCGACCGCTGGAACCGGCTGCACCCCGGTGAGCCCCGCCGCACCCCCCGGGTGACCGAGCTCCTGGCCGACGCCCCGGGCCCCGTCGTCGCCGTCACCGACTTCATGACGCTGGTCCCCGACCAGGTCGCCCGCTGGGTGCCCGCGCCGTTCCACGTCCTCGGCACCGATGGCTTCGGCCGCAGCGACACCCGCGAGGCGCTGCGCCGCTGGTTCGAGACCGACGGCCCGCACCTGGTCGTCGCGGTCCTCAGCGCGCTCACCGACGCCGGCGAGGCCAAGCCCGAGCAGGTCAAGGACGCCATCGAGCACTACGACCTCGCCGGGTCGATCGACCGCGTCGACCCCACCCACTGACCCTCCTCCTAGGCTGACGGGGTGACCGCTCCGAGCTTCCCCGTCACCGGCGACCCCGAGGCCGACGCGCTGCTGGTGTCGGACCCGTTCGCCCTGCTCCTCGGCATGCTGCTCGACCAGCAGGTGCCGATGGAGTGGGCCTTCCGCTCGCCCTGGCGGCTGCGGGAGCGCATCGGCGACCGCTTCTCGCCCACCGGCATCGCGGCGTACGACCCCGACGAGTTCAAGGCCGTGTTCTCCGAGGTCCCGGCGCTGCACCGCTTCCCCGGCTCCATGGCCAAGCGGGTGCAGGCCCTCAGTCAGCACCTCGTCGACACCTACGACGGCGACACCGAGCGTCTCTGGAACGAGGCCCGCACCGGCGACGAGCTGTTCCGCCGGCTGCGCGAGCTGCCGGGGTTCGGCGAGGAGAAGGCCCGCATCTTCGTGGCCCTGCTCGCCAAGCGCTTCGGCGTCCGTCCCCGGGGCTGGAAGCCCGCCGCCGGTCCCTTCGCCGACAACCAGCGCCGCTCGGTCGCCGACATCAGCTCCCGGGCCGAGTTCGAGAAGGTGCGGGCCTGGAAGAAGGCCCAGAAGGCCAAGGGACTCGGCAAGGCCGACTGACCCCGGGGCTTCCCGGGGCGCTACTGGCGCTGGCGGTCGAGCCAGCCGAGCAGCACGGCGATGGCGCGGGGGTCGTGGCGCAGCGAGTGGCCCGCGCCGGGGATGAGGCGCAGCTCGGCCTCGCCGTGGGCGTCGCTCAGCACGCGGGCGTCGAAGGGCGGCACCTGCTGGTCGTCGGAGCCGTGCACGATCAGCAGCGGCCGCGGTGACCAGCGGCCCGCATCGACGACCGGCCGGACCGCCCGCAGCTCGCGCGACCAGGCGTCGAGCGACGGCGGGAAGTTCGGCGAGCGCACCGCGCCGACGTCGCGGCTGTGCTGCAGCAGCCGGCGGGGATGGCTCGCCCAGTCGTCGAAGTCGGCGGGAGCACCGAGCGTGGCCACGCCCTGCACCCGGTCACCCATGAACGCGGCCGCCGACAGGCACAGCGCGCCGCCCGTGCCGAAGCCCGCGAGCCACACACCCTCGACGGACTCGGTGGCCCGGAGGTGGACCACCGCGGCCTCGACGTCGGTCAACCAGCCACCGAGGGAGAAGTCGCCGCCGGACTCCCCGCAGCCACGGAACGTGAACGTGAGGGCCAGCCACCCCATGCTCGACGACACCCGGTCGGCGAGCTCCGGGAAGTCGGGCGCGGCGTCGGCCGCGCCCACCACCGCCGACGGGAACCCGTGACAGATGACCACCGCCGGGACCTTCCCCGCGGCCACCCGGGCGGGGCGGGCGATGTGGCCGGCGAGCTCGACGTCACCCGATCGGAACCGGATCTCCATGGACCGACGGCCCCGCTACCGGCGCGCCGGCGCGGCGGCGTCGGGGCGGTCCGGCGACGGCATCGGGCGGTCAGGCCTCGGCGGCCGCGGCTGCGCGGGCCCCGGGGCAGCGGCACCGGTGGTAGCCGCGGTTCGAGGCCTCGACGAAGGTGTCGGGACCGAAGCAGAGGTACTGCTGCGAGTCCATCAGCTCGTCGATGACCTCGGGCCGGTCGCAGCTGTCGAGGTCGTGGACCACCTGGCTGCGCTTGTCGCCGAGCCAGCGATGGTCCTCGAATCGGGTGGGGCGCTCCATGGCCGCTCACCCTACGAGACCGCCCGGGCCTGCCGAAACCGCAGCGGTGGGCCTGACGATCCGCGCCCGGACGCGACGAAGGGCGGGCCGGAGCCCGCCCTTCGCTACAGACGTGGAACCAAGATCAGACGGGCTTGACGGCCGAAGCCTGCAGGCCCTTCTTGCCTTGGGTGACCTCGAACTCCACGCGCTGGCCCTCGGCCAGCTCGCGGTAGCCAGAGACCTGGATCTCGGTCTGGTGGACGAAGAGGTCTTCGCCACCGTCCTCGGGAGCAATGAAGCCGAAGCCCTTGGTGGCGTTGAACCACTTCACGGTGCCAGTAGGCATTTGGGTGTTGTCCTTCCGTTTCGACGCACGAACTTGCGGGGAACCAGGACAGAACAAGCCCGACCTTGACCAGCAATGACGTTCATTCCTGCGTGTTGTTGATTGTGAACGCTCCGGTGACGGTAGCAGTAAGACCGCGTCGCGGCTACCCCCAACTTGTCGGGACGCCCCGGGCGCGGCCCGCGCGCTCAGCTCGCGTCGCCCCCGTCGGGGTCGCCCACGACCTCCGGTCCGATGGCGCCGATGGCCCGCAGGTAGCGCGTCCGGCCCTGCAGGACCGACGCCACGTCGACGTCGGTGAGGTCGCGCCCCTCGGCGTCGACGACCTCGAGGATGCGGCCGATCGCGATGTCCTCGTCGAGCACCTCCATGCCCAACTCGACGTGCTCGGCCTCGGCCGTGGCCTCCTCGAGCGCGTCCACGTCGGTGCGCAGCACCCACCGCACGTCGTCGTAGGTGAGGCGCGAGGCCACGTCGGGCGGCAGGCCGTCGCTGATGAACGCCACCGCCTCCTCGAGGTCGAAGACCGCGGGGCGCGCACGGGTGGCGCCGCCGAGCGCCTCGCGCCCGACGGCCACCAGTGCGATCACCACGACGCTCACCACGGTGAGCGCCACGAAGATCCAGATCATGGACGTGCGGGACGATCACCCGGCTGCCGAAGGCGCACCTGCGGAGCAGGTGCCGATGTCACAGCCCGATGCGCTGGGCCAGCAGCTCGCGGTGGTAGGTGGGGTCGCCGAACAGCAGCTCCGACGACTTGGCGCGCTTGAAGTAGAGGTGCGCCGGGTGCTCCCACGTGAAGCCGATGCCACCGTGGATCTGGATGTTCTCGGCGGCGCAGTGGAAGTAGGCCTCGGAGCAGTAGGCCTTGGCCAGGCAGGCGACGGAGGGCAGCTCGTCGTTGAGCTCCGAGGCGCACCAACCGGCGTAGTAGGCGGCGGACTTCGAGGACTCGACCTCGAGCAGCATGTCGGCGCACTTGTGCTTGATGGCCTGGAACGACCCGATCGGGCGGCCGAACTGCACGCGCACCTTGGCGTACTCGACCGACATGTCGAGCACCTTCTGGGCGCCACCGACCTGCTCGGCGGCAAGGGCCACCGCGGCGAGGTCGAGGACCCGCTCGAGCACGGTCCAGCCCTCGCCCTCGGTGCCGAGGAGCGTGGCCGGGGTACCGGCGAAGGTGAGCTTGGCCTGCTTGCGCGTCTGGTCCATGGTGGACAGCGCGGTGCGGGTGAGGCCCGCGGCGTCGGCGGCGACCGTGAACAGGCTCACGCCCTTGCCGGTGCGGGCGGCCACGATGATGAGGTCGGCGGTGTGGCCGTCGAGGACGAAGAGCTTCTCGCCGTCGATGGTGAAGCCGTCACCCGACGCGGTGGCCGTGGCGGTGATGCCCGCCTCGTCCCACCGGCCGTTGGCCTCGGTGAGCGCCAGCGCGGCGATGGTCTCACCGGAGGCGATGCCGGGCAGGTGCGCCTTCTTGGCCGCGTCGTCGCCGCTGTGCAGCAGGGTGTTGCCGGCCAGCACGACGGAGGAGAAGTACGGCGCGCAGAGCAGCGACCGGCCCATCTCCTCGAGCACCACGATGAGCTCGATGTAGGAGTAGCCCGAGCCACCGAACTCCTCGGGGATGATCAGGCCCTGGAGGCCGAGCTGCTCGGCCATCTGCGACCACACCGCGGCGTCGTAACCGGCCTCGGTGTCCATCTGCTCGCGCACGGCGGTCTCCGACGACTTGTCGTCGAGGAACTGGCGCACGATGCGGCGCAGTTCGTCCTGCTCCTCGCTGAAGGCGAAGTTCACGGTGGTTCCCCCTGGGTGGGACGGGTGTGTCTCGGTCGAGGCGCCTGTTCTAGCGGCACGGCCAGCGGCGGCGCACCTCGGTGTGTGTACACCGGTGCGACACCCCGGCTACGCTGGGCCTCCGTGGACCGGCTCGGCGTGCGTGACCTGCGGAACCAGACCGCCGCGGCGGTGCGGCGGGCCGGCGCCGGCGAGCGCATCGTGGTCACCGTCGACGGGCGACCCCTGGCCCAGCTCGGCCCCCTCGACCCGCTGGCGGGCAGCGCCACGCTCGACGACCTCGTGAGCCGCGGGCTGCTGCTCGCGGCCCGGCGCCGCGACCGTCCGACCCCCGACGTCCGCGTCGACCTCTGGGCCGGCGCCCGGCTCGACCGGGCGCTCGCCGAGCTGCGCGGTGGCTGACGTGGCGCGGCGCCACACCCGACGGGGCGCGGCACGGTGACGCTCGCGCTCGACACCTCGGCCCTGCTGTCGCGCTACGTGTCGGGGCCCACCCACGTGCTCACCCTCGACGCCATGGCCGCCGATCCCGACTGGTGCGCGTCGGCCCTGGCCCTCACCGAGGCGCTCATGCTCGTCGACCGCCTCACCGACCCGGGCCAGGCGGTGGGGCTGCGCCGCGCCCTGCGCGACGAGTGGGACTGCTTCCACGTGGTGCCCACCGACCAGGCGTGCCTCGACCGCGCCGCCGACCTCGGGCGCGAGCACCCGCTGCGCACCACCGACGCCATCCACCTCGCGGCCGCCGATCGCCTGCCGCGGCCCACCACCTTCCTCACCTTCGACGCCCACCAGATCCCGGTGGCGCTGGCGCTGGGCCTCGCCGTGGTCTCCACCGCGAGCGCCCCGACCCGGGGCGCCCGCCGGCCCGGCGGCCGCCACCCCGGGGGCATGATCGAGCCCTGAGGCGGAACCGGTCGCCGCCCGGCAGACTGGGACCATGTCCACGCTCCACTGGTCCGACACGCAGGCCGAGATCCACAAGATCGTGGTGGGCCCCTTCGACAACAACGTCTTCGTGCTGCGCTGCCGCGAGACCGGCGACGCGGTGCTGCTCGACGCCGCCAACGAGCACGAGAAGCTGCTCGACCTGTGCCGCACGCTCGGGGTGCGCAAGGTGCTCGAGACGCACGGCCACTGGGACCACATCCAGGCGGTGCCCGCCGTGCGCGACGCCGGGTTCGAGGTGGGCGTCACCGCGGCCGACTCGTCGATGCTCCCGTCGTACGACTTCGTGCTCGACGACGAGGGCGTCATCGAGGTGGGCCGGCTCCGGCTGCACACCATCCTCACGCCGGGCCACACCCCCGGGTCGATGTGCTTCCGGCTCGAGGGCTCGCCCGTGCTGTTCAGCGGCGACACGCTCTTCCCCGGTGGCCCCGGCAACACCAGCTTCGAGGACGCCGACTTCGACACCATCATCCGCTCGATCGACGACCGGCTCTTCGCGACGCTCGACCCCGACACGCTCGTGCTGCCCGGCCACGGCGACGACACCACCATCGGCGCCGAGCGCCCCCACCTCCAGGAGTGGGTCGACCGCGGCTGGTGACCCTTCCCCTCCGCCTCCGCCGCGCTTTGGGTCGATCCTTGGTCGCCGGGGCGACCGAAGATCGACCCAGAACGCGAGGGGTGGTCCGGTAGCGTCGACCTCATGCGCCGCTGACCTCCGTCGAACCCGCCCTGTCGCTTCCGGAGGTCCGCCATGTCCCGCCGATCCGCGCTGTCCGGCGCGGTGCTCCACGCCACCGACGTCACCGTCTCGCGTGGCGCCACCACCATCCTCGACGCGGTGTCGCTCACGGTCGCGCCCGGGGACCGCATCGGCCTCGTCGGCCCCAACGGCGTCGGCAAGAGCACCCTGCTGCGCGCCCTGGCCGGGGAGCTGACGCCCGAGCGGGGCGCGGTCCGGCTGACCCCGCCCACGGCCACGATCGGCCTCCTCCCCCAGGAGCCCGACCTCCGACCGGGTGAGACGCTGCGCGACCACCTGGCGCGGCGCACCGGCGTGGCCGCGGCCGTGCGTGAGCTCGACCGCTCGGCCGGCGCGCTGGCGTCGCCCGACCCCGCCGGGGCGGCGGACGCGGCCGAGCACTACGACGTGGCCCTGCAGCGCTACCTCGCGCTCGGCGGCGCCGACTTCGACTCGCGGGCCGCCGAGGTCTGCGCCGACCTCGGGCTCCCCGACGACCGGCTCACGGTCGAGGCCACCGCCCTGTCGGGGGGCCAGGCCGCCCGCGCCTCGCTGGCCGCGGTGCTGCTGAGCCGCCACGACCTCCTGCTCCTCGACGAGCCCACCAACGACCTCGACCTGGCGGGCCTCGACCGCCTCGAGCGCTTCCTCCTGCACGAGCGGACGGGCGGCCTGGTGGTGGTGTCGCACGACCGGGCGTTCCTCGAGCGCATCGTCACCGCCGTCGTGGAGATCGACGAGCACAGCCGCCGCGCCACGCGCGTCGGCGGCGGCTGGACCTCGTTCCTCGACGTCCGTGCAGTCGCCCGGAGACAGGCCGAGCAGCAGTACCGCGAGGCGCGTGGCCAGCGCGACGAGCTGCGCGACCGGGCCCGTGTGCAACGCCAGTGGTCCGAGAACGCGCAACGCCACGAGAAGCGCAAGGCCACCGACAACGACAAGTTCATCGCCCACCGCCGCGCCGAGCGCACCGAGAAGCAGGCCTCGAAGGTGCGTGCGACGGACCGCGCCATCGAGCGCCTCGAGGAGGTGGAGAAGCCGTGGGAGGGCT
>Ga0302323_100005361_pt1 | contig 10501 bp, 7 predicted proteins | sample Fen_T0_3_FD_201950 | JGI IMG/M metagenome (GOLD analysis project Ga0302323, IMG submission 201950) | Peat permafrost microbial communities from Stordalen Mire near Abisko, Sweden - Fen_T0_3 | ecosystem: Environmental > Terrestrial > Soil > Wetlands > Permafrost | place: Sweden: Abisko... | reverse complement strand
GCCTGATAAAAGTATTTTTTCCTTCATTATCATTGATATAATCAGCCAGATAACCAAGTTTTTCATCCCAGAACAGTTCAAGAAATGATTTCTTAATTAATTCAGGCAGCTTTTCATATTCCTTTATAAATTTTTTGTCATTTTCCAGTTTTGCCATTTCAAGAGAAAGGCAAATAGCATTATACCAGAGAGCATTTATCTCTACATCATAACCTCTCCTGGGGGTAACTGGAACACCCTTCACCACTGCATCCATCCAGGTAAGAGCTTTCCCCGGAGCATCGGCATAAATAAGACCATTGTCTCTCATATGTATATTAAATGCTGTACCATTTTTAAAGGCATTCAATACTGATCTTGCTGCTGCACCGTATCTTTCCCAACCATCGGTGCCGCCATGCACAGCATATTGTTGAACTGCCCAGAAAAACCAAAGAGGTGCATCAACAGAATTAAATGCCGGGTCGCTTGCACTACCCATATTTGGAAACAATCCATCCTTCATTTTGTTAACCTGCGTATCCAGAACTTCCCTGTACAGAACAAGTCTGTGCCGCGCTAAAGCCAACCCTGGAAGGGCAATAAAAGTATCCCGTCCCCATGCCCCGAACCAGGGATAACCAGCTATAATAAGTGTTTTACCACCCCTCTTTTCAACAAATTGCTGAGCAGCATTTCTCAGACAATTAATAAAACTATCACGCGGAATTTTACCAGAGCCGTTTTTTATAAACTTTTGTTCTAACCCTGATGTATCTTGCTCTTTAGTTGAAGCGGAAAATACAATTACGTCGCCTTTTTTTGCCTTCAGTTCGAAGAATCCCGGTGTAAACAAATCTTCCGAATAGTCATAACCCCGCTTCTGTTCTTCAATATATTCAACTCCAAGATACCAGTCAGGAACAGGTATAAACTCAACTTCAGTAGAAAATTGCATATTCAATGAAGGAAATTTTTCATACATCTTGGATTTGATACCGTTTTCAATAAAATCAACCTTTGTATTTGCAGAAAGGTTTGCATGGGTAAGTTGATGAATGTTCCTGAAAACCAGGAAAGGACGGAACTGAAGTTTCATTGGTTCCGTGGCATCAAGAATAGTATACCTGATAAGAAGTTGTTCTTCATAATGAACAAGAAGCCTTTCCTGTTTAAGCATTACATTGCCAACCCTGTAAATCCTCGCAGGAATATCGTCCGTATCGTAGTCCTCAACATATTTATGACCTTTCGGGCTAAAATAATCTCCTTTATATTTTCTAATTCCAATATTAAAACTCTTGTCTTTATTTACAACTGTTACATCGAGTGAGGAGAGAAGAACAAATCTTTCGCCTCCCAGCTCATCTACAGGACAAACAAGCAGGCCATGATATTTTCTTGTATTACAGCCAACAAGCGTTGTTGAAGAATAAGATCCCGCCCTATTGGTTCTGATCATCTCTCGTCCAAGTGAGTATTCAAGATTTACTACCTGACTTTTATCGAACTTAATGTAACTCATATAATTACAATTAGAATAACATATAAAATATTCTATCTAAGATACCAAAAAAATTTGAACCCTGCAAACTGATACCATCTCGCTGGCAAATTAATAAAATTTCTTAAAAGTATTGCCTGAATAAAAAAAGAATAACTTTGCATCTCAATATTTGAAAATAATTATCAATTAACATCTTACTTAATGAATAAGAAGCTTTTTTTCTATCTGTTTATAGCATTGGTATTTGTTGCCTGTAAACATAATACGGTGAAAATATCAGGCACAGTTGTGGATCCGGTAACCGGATCTTATCTTATCCTTGATGAACTGAACTCAAATGAGCTGAAACCGATTGACTCAGTCAAGATATCTGCAGCTGGCACATTTAGCTTTAAAAGAGAACTCAAACAACCGTGTTTTTATCTGCTAAAAAGTAACAATAATAATTTTCTTACCATGCTGGTCAAACCAGGTGAGAAAATCAGCATGAAGGTTCATAGTGATTCATTGAATTATCCGATATCCCTGAATGGATCAACGGGCACTGAATCAATGGCTGAATATAATAGAACATTGCGGATAACCATAAAAAAGCTGACCGGACTAAATAAAATCTATCAGCAGAATATAGATAAACCTGAGTTGCCAAAAGTTATCGAATCACTCGACAGCCTTGCAAATATTTACCTGGATGAAATTAACACCTATACAAAAAAATATATTGATGAGAATATAACTTCACTTGTAAGTCTTGTTGCATTATATCAGCAGGTTGCACCAAGCGTTTATGTCCTGAATCCTTCAAAGGATATGAAATATTTTGTAAAAGTTGACTCGTCAATGTCGAGTCTTTATCCTGATTATGAACCCGTTAAAACACTTCATGAACAGGTAAAGGAAATGTCATCTAAACTGACCGGGCCAACTAAGCCTGCCGGAGAATCTTCCTCAGGAACCATCGCTCCTGAGATATCGCTTCCAACTCCTGCAGGAGATACAATTAAACTCTCATCTACAAGAGGATCTGTAGTTTTATTGGATTTCTGGGCCTCCTGGTGTGCCCCTTGCAGGAAAGAAAATCCAAACCTGGTAAATGTTTACAATACATTTCACAAAAAAGGATTTCAGATCTACCAGGTATCACTCGACAAAACCAAAGAGGCCTGGGAGAAAGGTATTCAGGATGATCACCTTGAGAAATGGATCCATGTCAGTGATGTCAAATATTGGAACTCTATAGTTGTGCCGCTCTATAAAGTTGAATCTATTCCTTGTAATTTTCTTCTTGATAAAGAAGGCAGAATAATAGCATCAAACCTCAGAGGAGAACAATTACAGACAAAACTGGCAGAATTATTTAAATAATTAACTGAATACTAATACTGGTAATCCGACTTTTAATGAAACGAATATTCTATCTTCTGGCACTGCTTTTAATTTTCTCAGGATGCAAAGACAAGGGCAAATTTACCGTTAGCGGAGTTATAAAGGATTCAAAAGAAAAATATATTTATCTCAACCGAATAGAAGTCAATACCCCTATCCTGGTTGACTCAGCAAAAATAAGCAAGAAAGGCTCTTTTCATATCAGAGTAAATACAACGGTAGCCGATTTTTACCAGCTGGGTTATTCGTCAACCAATTTCATTACGCTTTTAGCCGAGCCGGGAGAAAAGATTAATCTGTCGTTTAACAGCAAAAACCTGTTTGAAAATTATGTTGTGAACGGGTCAACGGGATCTCAAAAGATACAGACTCTTGATCTCACACTTGCTGACACCAAAAGAAAACTTGATTCCCTGAGTACTATTTATACCCAGGCTTCACGGGAAACCGGATTTGATATAAAAGGACCAGTACTCGAAGCAAAATTCAATGAATTCATCAAGGCTCAGCGCAAAAAGAATATAGAATTTATTATTAATAATATAAATTCACTCGCTTCAATTAAAGCACTTTATCAGAGAATTAATCCTGATACATATGTCCTGTATGACCCACATGATCTTCAATACCTGAAAATAGTTACCGATTCACTTACACGTCATTATCCTAATTCCAAACAGGTACAGGCCCTGGCAAGAGATTTTGAGAAAGAGATGAATCAGATGTACGTTTCCCAGATTGCAGAGATTGCCAAAACAAAGCCACAGGCAAAACTGGATCCGGATTTAATGACAATCAATGGTAAAAGAATTGCCCTCTCCTCTCTCAAGGGCAAATATGTTCTTCTTGCATTCTGGTCAACGCAATCAAAAGAATGCATTGAGGAAAACCTTCAGCTTAAAGAGTTTTACAAACTATATAATAAAAAGGGCTTTGAGATCTATCAGATAAATCTCGACGAAAATGAATCTAACTGGAAAGCAGCTGTCAGGTTTGATGAGTTACCATGGATCTCTGCCAGGGAGGACGATCCTAACAATCCCAAAAATGCTATAATGTACAACGTGAAGGTACTCCCGACCAATTATCTTTATAACAAAGACCTTAATATTATCTCCTCAAACATTCATGGCAAAACATTACAACTGGAACTAGAACAGTTATTTAACAAATAGAACCTCCTCTTGACAGAAAGTAAAAATATATATTTTGCCTCGGATTTTCACCTCGGACTGGCTGCGGGATCACCTCCTCTGGAAAGGGAAAGAATGGTGGTCAAATGGCTAAACTCCATCGTTCATAATGCAAAAGAGATATACCTCCTTGGAGACATCTTTGATTTCTGGTGGGAATATAAGCTTGTTGTTCCACGAGGTTTTACCAGATTTCTTGGAACCATAGCCACAATAACAGATTCGGGAATTCCAGTTCACTACTTTACCGGAAACCATGATATGTGGGTCAGTGACTATCTTTCAAAAGAATGCGGCATGACCATTCACACTGCCCCTGTCACAACAATATTTAACGGGAAAAAATTCCACCTCGCTCATGGTGAAGGACTGGGAACAAAAAGCCGAGGGTATAAATTACTTCTCTCGATCTTCAGAAATAAACCTCTACGGATAATGTATTCTTCACTTCACCCTTCAATTGGTGTTGGCATAGGTCACAAATGGTCTCTTAGTTCCAGGCTTGGAAAAGGTATAACAAAGGAGTTTCTCGGAGAAGAAAAAGAAGACTTGATAAGGTATGCTAAGTCAATTCTTGAGACTGACAATGTTGATTATTTCTTATTCGGTCACAGACATCTTGCAATGTCCTGGAAACTTCAATCAAATGCAGAAATTGTATTTCTGGGAGACTGGATTAAAAATGGCAGTTATGCTCAATGGGATGGTGAAAATCTGACCCTCAGAACACTCCTTTAGTCTTTCTTGTCTTCTACTTTTACACTCAGAATATAGTATGAATATAATGGGTTAATCTGTTCAAACTGATATTCCAGCTTTGTACCTGATTTTCTGGCCATATCAATCAGCCCCATATTGCCTGTGCTTTCTGATTTTATACTCTGGCCCGAAAGAGAATTTCTGAAAAGTTCTTTAAGGCCTGTTTTATCGTTTTTGTTAATAAGATCCAGTTTGTTTTTAAGATCGTCTACATTTTCATTTTTAATCAGGTTCCCTGTCGTAATGATGTATGCCTCATCTTCCAATCTAATCAAAGCCACAGGCATTCCATACTGCTTTTCAGCCATTTTACCAGGACTATACCTTGCAACATTTTCAAGGATCTCAAACAAAATACTGAACACCCTCTTCCGGATATTCATTTCAACGTCTTCTTCATTTAGTTTTGTTTCAGCCAGAGTAAGAACTTCTTTCTCCACATCTGTCGATATATGAGCCGACCAGATAAAGAAAATATTGTTTTCCGCCATAAGTCTTTCAAGCTGAGATATATCTTTCCCCTGAAAAGGCAGCTCGTTTTCAACAAAATGGACTCCGACACCTAAAGAATTAACAGTTTTGCTTAAAACAAAGTAAGCGTATTCATCATTAAATGGAACAAAATCATAATCAAGTTTATTCCCCGTTTTTTTTGCCATCTCTATCAAACCAAGTCCCGCACCGCCTTTATGATTGAATTCAGTCGTGTTAAGCATCTTTATGTATGCTTTTCTGATTTCATCAGGATGAAGATGATTGATCTCATCCAGTTTACTTTTCAGACCCGTTATACTTGTTGAAGGAAGAACGTTGCCTGTTGCCACAGTATAACCATTATCAGTTTTAGAGTAGACTACAAGAGACATATCTGCATGCAGATTCTGGTCGCTATGTCTTGAAACATTCTGAAGACTTTCAAGGACAAACATGAAAAGCCTCTTCTTCCCAATGAATCCGAATTCCGAATTTTCCATTTCCTTTTCGAGAAGAGTCAGCAATGACATGGAATTTTCATCTGTCACAACGCCTCTGTATACGAACATAAGACGATCTTTCATCATTTTATCACGTATCTTCCTGGTAAGATCCATATAAAGGAGTTAGTGGATTATTAAGATTTTAAAAATAGTACTATTTGATTATTTCTCAAATAAGTATAAAAGGAAAGGATTTGAAATTACATAGTCCCAACCGTAAGTTACGAATTCATAGATATATTTAACGGTCAACAGAAATTTTTATTTCATCAGGTTTCCGATTAACTGCCAATTATGACCTGAAAAGATTTGCGATTGTTTTAATCACTGTGATGTACGGCAGCTTTATTGTTTGAGTAGCAACAATAAAATAAACCTTGCAAAATCCAATAAAAATAGATATACTTGTTCTTATATGGGGAAAAAATATTGCCTGATCATTGTAACAAATTTTAGCTCTATCAGTATAACAGGTAGATACAGCTGGAGCTTTTACATCAAGAATTAAAAGTATTTCAGAGGGAAAGGAAAGTCTGCTGACAAAGCGTTTTGAGTAAAATACTGATTTACATTACTTTTCGATAGTTCTTACGGACTATCTGGTTGTATATTTCTTGATTTATAGGTTAATGAAGAATTAAATTATTTGAATAAATAAGAAATCATTTTATCAATCCGTTATGAATAGTAACCAAATTGTTGTGGAGAATGATCAGGAACGCGAAGTATCTGAGTTTTTAAATTATCTGATTGAAAAGGGCGGACCTGAATTTCAGGACTATGAAAAATTCACTTCAATTGTGAATAATCTTGAACCGGCTGATGTAGATAATTTCAGACAAAAAATAAAGACAATTCTGAATGAGAATACCCTTATCGGACATGGATTCGTAAAACCTTTCGGTTACCCCGGAGATTTTACACTCATCGACAAAATTTACAGATTTGATATTAATCAGGATTCCATCTATAAAAACTGGGATCTCTTTTTTCAGAATCAACCCGGTGCATATGCTGTCAGAAACAGGAAGGATTTTTTTATTGAATATTGCAGTAAGCTCATTTCAAAAAAGGAGAATGCCAAAGTTCTCATCCTTGGTTCTGGTCCGGCATCCGACGTTTATGAATTTCTTTCTGACTTTTCAGGAGGCAATAATATAAATATTGACCTCATTGATTTTGATCAGTCTGCAATTGAATTCTCAATGAGAAAAAACGAAAAATTTAATGGCCAGATTTCTTACAACAAGATTAATGCCCTCCGCTTCAATTCTTATAAGTTATATGATCTGATTTGGAGTGCTGGTCTGTTTGACTATTTTAAAGATAAGCATTTTACCTTTCTCATACGGAAGTATATAAATTGTCTCGAAGAGGACGGAGAAATGGTAATAAGTAATTTCAGTACCAAGAATCCAACGAAAAGACTGATGGAAGTGTTGTCAGACTGGTATCTGAACCTAAGGACCGAATCAGATCTTTACAGGATAGCCTCAGATGCCAACATTAATAAAGAATTAGTAAGCGTAGACAAAGAACCTCTTGGCATTAACCTGTTTCTTAAGATCAGGAAAAAACAGCAGAATTATGATAAATAATATTTGAGACTATATTAAACCTTCTCAATGAATATTATACAGAGTGTGGGAACAAGTCTCCTGGGGCTTCCATCAACCAACCAGGAATCATTTTCCGTTAATTACTTTACCCTTTCGTTTACAGGTAATATTACAGAATATGAAAAGGGATATCAGGATGATTATTTCGTTAAATCCCTTAATCCATTCAGATTCGCCCTTGTACTTTCCATGATTTTTTACGGAGCTTTTGCGTTTCTCGATACCGTTGCTGTTCCGGATCTGAAGGGTGTATTCTGGTTTATCCGGTTCGGAATAGTATTTCCCATACTGATTGCTGTTTTTATTTTTTCATATTCAAGGGCATTCAAGAAATACTGGCAGTTTGTGATATCCTGTATCATCTTCATTACCGGATTCGGTATTATAATCATGATCATTTTCGCAGCAAAAGTCCAGAACTATTCATATTATGCAGGATTGATACTGATCCTCATCTTTGGTTATACATTTATCAGGGCACGGTTCATGTATGCTGTAATTGCAGGGTGGTCTATTGTAATATCATACGAAATTTCTGCGATATGGTTATCACATACTCCTTTCACTATCCTTGTCAATAACAACTACTTTTTTATAAGTGCAAACATTATTGGCATGTTTATCAGTTATTTTCTCGAATTATCCATGCGCAAAGAGTTTTATATGAGGATGCTGCTGGAACAGGAGAAAGAGAATGTCAAAACTGCTAACAACGCACTTGAAAAAAGAGTTGTGGTGCGAACACAGCAATTGTCTGATGCAAACGAAGATTTGAAGAAGGAGATTGAAATACGTCAGAAATTTGAGCGGGAAAGAGCCGAACTTAGCAAGCAATTATTCCAGCTTCAAAAGATGGAAACTATAGGAACGCTTGCCGGAGGCATTGCCCATGATTTTAATAATATCCTCACTCCTATCCTCGGTTATACTGACATGGCACTTGAAGAAATCACTGCAGAGAGTAATCTTAGATTTGATCTTGAACAGATAAACAATGCCGCACACCGTGGAAAGGATTTAGTTCAGCAGGTTCTTACCTTCAGCAGGGAAGTGGATTTTGCAAATAAACCCATCCAGCTACAACCAATTATCGCAGAGGCACTAAACTTAATAAAAGCTTCTTTCCCTCCCGGTGTTGTAATAAATCAACATTTCGATCAGAAGATAGGTACTGTTCTTGCCGATCCTACCCATATCCATCAGATAGTAATGAACCTGTGCACAAATGCAAATCATGCAATGATGAAGACTGGTGGTGTTCTTGACGTAAAACTAGATGCAGTTAAAATTGACCAGAAAGCTGCTGATAAGATCCCAAATCTGAAGAAGGGAGAATACATCCGTCTGACAATTTCCGATACAGGCCATGGAATGGATATTAAAACCAAAGAACGCATTTTCGAACCGTTCTTTACACGCAAAGAAGTCGGTTCAGGCTCAGGACTTGGACTCTCAGTGGTTCATGGTATAGTAAACAACTATGGTGGTGCGATTCTTGTCGAGAGTTCACCTGGAAAAGGAACGACTTTTATGATCTACCTCCCTAAATATGGTGCCGATCTTTTAGAATCGGATAAATCAGACAAAAAACCTCTGAAAGGTGTTGAACATATCCTGTTTGTAGATGATGAACCTGAGATTACATTCATGGGCAAAAAGATGCTTGAAAACCTGGGTTACAAAGTTTCAATTGCAAGCGACAGCACCTCTGCTCTGGAGGAATTCGGGAACAATCCCGGGAAGTTTTCACTTTTAGTGACTGATCAGAATATGCCCAACATGAGAGGAACAGATATTGCCCTAAAAATGAGAGAGATACAGCCAGATTTGAAAGTAATAATTATTACTGGTTATTCTGAACATTTATCAGAAGAAATGCTCTTTCAAAACGGAATTTCTGAAGTCATTCTAAAACCAATGATTCTTGATGATTTCAGCAAGATAATAAGACGAGTACTCGATAACTGCAATTTTATAACAACCTAAGTCATGGCAAAGATCCTGGTTATAGATGACGAGCCTTCAATTCTGTTGATGATAAAAAAAATGCTTGAAAAAGCCGGCCATGACGTTGATATGGCATTAAACGGGAAGGAAGGGATGCAAATATTTGAAAATAATAAAGCTGATCTTCTGATAACCGATATAATAATGCCTGAAAAAGAAGGACTTGAAACAATAGTCGAGATGCGAAAGAAATATCCTGATCTTAAAATTATTGCTATTTCGGGGGGAGGAAGGATAAGCGCTGACGGATATCTTCCGGGGGCAAAACTTCTGGGAGCAAATATGGTTTTTCAGAAACCGCTCATACAGAAGGAATTTCTTGAAGCAGTCTCATTCCTTTTAAAGGACCTGAATATCAAAAAACCTCCGATGCAAATCTGAACTACCATGTCATGCTTCCCTGTCAAGATTCCGATAATTTAAGTGTCATGCTTCGACTTCGCTCAGCCTGACCGGGATCAATCGTGAAGACTTTCATTTAAATAGTAAAACTGATTGGCCTGAAAGACCATTAATAGATTTGCTGTTGATAAAACTGGAGTTTGAAGTAGCTGTTAAGTGTGCACATTCGTTTGCTGAAATCTGCAAAATCTTTCTGTTCAGATGGTGTCCAGCATTTCTCGGCATGAGCTTCCATGCGGCCCTTTATCTGGGGATAGATTTTATCTGTGGTAATGGATTCTGTCCATAACGGACATTCGCTGCCAAGTACCATTTTTGATTCCTCTTTAGAAAGTCCTTTTGGAACAGGATTGAAATTATATACTTTTTCAATCGATAGCACTTGCATCCATTTGGGTTTGCTTATAGCATCAACTATATTCTCGGGATAATCCAAGTAACACACTCCGTTATCCGAGTTATAAACTACATGGCCCTTTTTGATCGAATTATACGCTTCTGCATCCAAACGCCAGGATTGAATGATCTGTCCTTCAGCAAGTATCCCATCCAGGTTTTCGGCCCATGATATGGTTTTTACTCCTTTGGAATGGATGAATTCTGATATTTCAACCAACATTTTATTTTGAAGGTCGTTCTCATTGCTCACGCCCACCTCTTTCATTTTGGCAT
>Ga0302323_100005358_pt1 | contig 10505 bp, 8 predicted proteins | sample Fen_T0_3_FD_201950 | JGI IMG/M metagenome (GOLD analysis project Ga0302323, IMG submission 201950) | Peat permafrost microbial communities from Stordalen Mire near Abisko, Sweden - Fen_T0_3 | ecosystem: Environmental > Terrestrial > Soil > Wetlands > Permafrost | place: Sweden: Abisko... | reverse complement strand
TGCGCGCGCGGACCGTGGCGGAGCTGGCGCTGGCGCGCAACCGGTGGTTCAGCCCGCATACCTGGACCAACGGCATCGGCCTGCTGGCCAACCTCCACGTGGCGGCCGGCGTCGGCGGCGGCCCGTTCCTCGAGGTCCCCTACGACCCGCCGGGCTGGACGCCGGAGCGACGGGACTTCATGCTCGCGACCCCGATCGCGATCGACGGGGAGGGGCGGCTCCTCGTCCCGAGCTCCCCGGGCCTCGGCATCGAGCTCTCGGACGAGGCCGTCCGGGCCCTCGACGCGGCCCCCTGAGCCCTCGACGCGGCCCCGCCGCCGCGCGACACTGACCACAGCCACCGGCCCCGCCTGCCCACGAGGACCCGATGCCCGAGACTGCCGCGCCCACCCACGCCGACTGGATCGAGCGCGCCCGAACCCTGCGCCCGCCGACGCGCCCGTTCATCGACGGCGACTGGGCGGATCCAGTCGGCGGCGGCTCCGTGGCCGACACCACGCCGCGCGACGGATCGGTCATCGCGGAGGTTGCCGTGGGTGGCGCGCGGGACGCGGAGCGTGCCGTCTCCGCCGCCCGCAGGGCCTTCGACGACGGCCGCTGGGCGGACCGCAAGCCGGTCGAGCGCAAGCGGGTCCTGCTCCGGTTCGCCGACCTCGTCCGGGAGCACGCCGCCGACCTGGCGCTCCTGGAGTCGCTCGACGTCGGCCACCCCATCCGCGACGCGCTCGACGTGGACGTCCCGGGTGCCGCCAACTGCCTGCAGTGGTACGCGGAGGCCGCCGACAAGCAGTACGGAGAGGTGGGCCCGACCGGACCGGAGGCGCTGAGCCTGGTCACGCGGGAGCCCATCGGCGTCGTGGCCGCGCTCGTGCCGTGGAACTACCCGCTGATCATCACGGCCTGGAAGCTGGGCCCGGCGCTCGCGACGGGCAACTCGGTGGTGCTCAAGCCGGCCAGCCAGAGCCCGCTCACGGCCCTCAAGCTCGCGGAGCTGGCCGCCGAGGCCGGGCTGCCGGACGGCGTGCTCAACGTGGTTCCGGGCCCTGGCACCACGGTCGGGGAGGCGCTCGCGCGCGACCCGCGAGTCGACAAGATCGCGTTCACGGGCTCGATCGACACCGGCCGCCGCCTGCTCCATGCCGCCGCCGACTCCAACCTCAAGCCCGTCCAGCTGGAGATGGGCGGCAAGAGCCCGCAGCTGATCCTGGCCGACGCGCCCGACCTCGACGCCGCCGCGGCCGCGGTGGGCTGGGGAATCTTCTACAACGCCGGCCAGACCTGCAACGCGGGCTCGCGGGTCCTCGTCCAGCGCGGGATCCGGGACGCGTTCCTCGCGAAGGTGGTCGCCTTCGCGGAGCGGATGCAGCCCGGGGATCCGCTGGACCCGGCCACGGTGCTGGGGAGCCTGGTGGACGCGGGGCACCTCGCCAGGGTGATGGGCTACGTGGACATCGGCCGTGCCGAGGGGGCGGTGGTTCTGACCGGTGGCATGCCCGTGAGCCCCGTCGCGGGTGGCTCGTACCTCCCGCCGACCGTTCTCGCCGGGGTGCGCAACGACATGCGCGTCGCCCGCGAGGAGATCTTCGGGCCGGTGGTCTCGATCCTGGAGTTCGACGATCCCATCGAGGGCGTGGCCATGGCCAACGACACCGACTACGGCCTGGCGGCCGCCGTGTGGACCTCCGACCTGCGCCTCGCCCACAGGCTCTCGCGCCGGATCCGGGCCGGGATGGTCTGGGTCAACACCTTTGACGCCGCCGACGTGACCGTCCCGTTCGGCGGGTTCAAGCAGTCGGGCTCGGGCCGCGACAAGAGCCTCCACGCGCTCGAGGGCTACACGCAGCTCAAGACGACCTGGATGGACCTCTCGTGAACGGCTGGCCGAGCGGGGGCGAGCGCCCCATCGTCGGGTTCATCGGCCTCGGGCGCATGGGCGCGCCGATGGCGCTCAACCTGCGGCGGGCGGGCTATGAGGTCGTCGCCTTCGACGCCAGGGCGGAGGCCGTGGAGCCGCTCCAGGCCGCGGGCGCCGCCGCCGCCGAGTCCGGGCCCGGGACCGCGGCCTCGTGCGATGTCCTGATCACCATGCTCCCCGGCCCGCCCCAGATCGAGGCCGTGATGACCGGCCGCGGCGGGGCGTTCCAGGCCTTGCGCGAGGGCGCGATCTGGGTGGACATGAGCACCTCCACGCCGGCCGTGGGGCGGGCGCTGGCGCGCGAGGGCGAGCCGCGCGGCGTCGCCGTGGTTGACGCGCCGGTCGCGGGCATGGTCACGGGCGCCGTCGCCGGGACCCTGCAGATCTTCGCCGGTGGGGCCGCCGCCGACGTCGCGCGGGTCCAGCCGGTCCTCGAGGCGATGGGCGCCCCGGACAAGGTCCTCCACGTGGGCCAGCACGGCACGGGCTACGCCGTGAAGCTCTGCCTCAACCTGCTGTGGTTCATCCACGCCGCGGCCAGCGCCGAGGTCCTCGTGCTCGGCGCGAAGGCCGGCGTGGAGGTCGGGACGCTCCGCCGGGCGCTCGTGGGCGGGCCGGCCGGGTCCGTGCTCCTGGCGCGGGACATCGACGGCGTCTTCGAGGGCGACTACGACGAGAGCTTCACGCTCGACCTCGTGACCAAGGACCTCGGCCTGGCGGTGGACCTGGGGCGGGACCTCGGGGTGCCGCTGGAGGTCAGCGCCCTGGTCGAGCAGCTCCACCGCCGTGCGCGCGCCCTTTACGGTGACCGGGCCGGCGAGCTGTCGAGCGTCCGGATGGAGGAGGAGGCGGCCGGGATCAAGCTCCGCCTCGGGCACCATGGCGACGCCGCCCAGGACACCCCGTGAGCCTCGCGCACCGCACGCTGGACATCCCGCTCGCCGACCGGATCCTGTACGGCCGCGGCCGGATCACGGACCTGCCCGGGATCGTCCGCGAGGCCGGCGGCAGGCGGGCGTTCCTCGTCACGGACCCCGGCGTCGCGAAGGCCGGGGTCGCCGAGCGCGTCCGCTCGGTCCTGGACGCGGCGGGCATCCCTGCCCACGTCCACGCCGAGGTGGAGGCCAACCCGGGCACGGCGTCGATCGTCCGGGGGTCGCGCGCCCTCGCGCTCTTCGGCACATCGCGGACGGTGGTCGTCGCGGTCGGCGGCGGCTCGTCGATGGACTCCGCCAAGGCGATCAGCCTGCACGCCCTCAACGGCGGCGACGTCCTCGCCCTGGGCTACCACCGCGCGGACCTGTTCCCGGGTCTGCCGCTGGTCGCCGTTCCCACGACGGCCGGGACGGGCGCCGAGACCAACACGTTCGGGGTGATCACCGACGAGGCTGCGGGCCGCAAGGGTTACGTCGGCCACCCGAGCGTCCGGCCGCTGGTCGCGATCCTGGACCCGGAGCTGACCGTGGGGCTGCCACCGGCCGCGACCGCCGCGACGGGCGTGGACGCGATGACCCACTCGCTCGAGTCGCTCCTCTCGAAGAACCCCAACCCGTTTGCCGAGGGCCTGGCCCTCCAGGTGATCCGGACGGTGACCTCGTGGCTGCCGGTCGCGGTGGCCGACGGGACGAACATGGAGGCGCGCGGCCAGCTGCTCCTCGCCTCGCACCTCGCCGGGATGGGCCAGGCGAGCGGGACCGGCGTGGGGCTCGTGCATGCGATCGGACACGCCCTGGGCACGCGCGGACGGCTGGCGCATGGGATCGCGCTCGCGGCGGTGCTGCCCGAGGTGCTCACGTTCTACGCGGACCGGCCCGGGCTGCGCGACCGGGAGCTGGCGCTGGCCGCGGTGGCAATCGGGGCGGCGTCCCCGGCCGATGACTGGGCCGAGGCGGCCCGGGCGGGGATCACCGGTCTCGACGCGTTCCTGCACCGGGTCGGCCAGCGGCCGACGCTGGCCGAGCTCGGAGTGGGTGAGGCGCTCATCGGCGTCATCGCGCAGGACGCTGTCGACGACCCGGCCATCGCCAACAGCCCCCGGCTGCCGGACGTGGAGCAGGTCGAGGCCATCCTGCGGTCCGTGGCGGCCTGACCGCGACGTCCGGGTCGCCCGCGCGCGGCCGCTGACGAGACCGGCCATCGACGCGGATCGCAATCGAAAGCAACGTCCTCGTGTCCCTGCTCGACGACGACCGGACATGGGCGGACCGGCGGCGGGCGCCGTCGATGCGGTCGCGGGGCGTGTCAGCGAGGGAGCGACCGCCGAGCGGGACGCCAAGGCCGCCCCAGGCACGCCGCCGTGACCCGCCGACCTGGCGCCGCGTCGGGGCGCCACCCGTCCCGCGCCCCGCGACTCGCGTCCCCGCGCCGCGCCCCGGTCCGTGAGACTGCGCGCCATGGACTTCTCCCTCTCGCCGCCCCAGGTTGACCTGCGCGACCGTGCCCGCCGCTACGTGACGGAGCACCTCCAGCCCCTTGAGGCGGGGTTCGAGCGCACCCACACGCTCCCCGCCGAGACCATCGGGGAGCTCAAGCGCACGGCCATCGAGCTGCGCCTCCAGGGCGGGAGCCTGCCGAAGGCCGTCGGCGGCCAGGGCTGGTCGGGCCTGGAGCAGATCCTGGTCCACGAGCAGCTGGGCCAGGCCACGGGCGGGCTGTGGTCATACATCCCCGGCGCCTACAACGCGCTGGTCCACTGCTCGCCGGAGCAGCGGGCCAGGTATCTCGACCCGTGCCTCCGCGGCGAGCGCAACGGGTCCTATGCCATCACCGAGCCCGGCCAGGGCTCCGACGCGCGGACCCTCGCCGCAACCGCGGTCCGCGACCCGGCCACCGGCGAGTACGTCCTCAACGGCGAGAAGTGGTTCGTGACCGGCCCGTCCGACACGGACTTCATGATCTTCCACTGCCACCTGCTCGATGGCGTCGACCGCCTGCCGACGCTGTTCCTCGTGGACTACGACGCCCGCGGCGTCGCGATGAGCCACGACCCGGACTACACGCACACGTTCGCGGATCGCCACCCGCAGTTCGTGCTCACCGACGTCCGCGTGCGGCCCGCGGCGATCCTGGGCGGGATCGGGCAGGCGGACATCATGACCAACGAGTGGTTCATCGAGGAGCGGCTGCACATCGGTGCGCGCTGCACGGGCGCGATGGAGCGGCTCCTGGCGCTCGCCGTGGAGTGGGCGACCGAGCGGATCCAGTTCGGGCAGCGGATCTACGACTTCCAGGGCGTCTCGTTCCCGCTCGCGGATTCGGCCGCGGACGCCTCGGCCGCGCGCCTGCTCACCCGCGAGGCCGCGACGCTGCTCGACGAGGGCGCCAACCCCAAGATCGTCCACGCCAAGGCCTCGATCGCCAAGCTGTTCGCCTCGGAGGCCGCCTTCCGCTGCGCGGACCGCGTGGTCCAGGTCTTCGGCGGGCGCGGCTACATGCGCGAGTTCCCGGCCGAGCGGTACCTGCGCGAGCTGCGCGTGGACCGCCTCTGGGAGGGGACCAGCGAGATCCAGCGCATGGTCATCGCCCGAGCGCTCGAGAAGCGCGGCGTGGACGCCGTCGTCGGGTGACCGACACCGCGCCGGGCGCGTCCCCCTCGCCCGCGGACATCGACCTCCGCCCGCTCTTCGCCCCGCGGTCCATCGCCGTGGTGGGCGCGAGCCCGCGCGGCTGGCTCGGCCCCACCGTCCGCGACAACCTCGCGATCATGCGCAGCGAGACGCGGATCCACTTCGTGAACCCCAACTACACGGAGGTTCACGGCTCGCCCTGCTACCCGTCGCTGGACGCCCTGCCGGAGCGGCCGGACACGGTGATCCTGGCCGTCAACCCGTTGCGTGCCGCGCGGTTCACGCAGGAGGCGGCCGACGCCGGGATCCCGTCGGTCGTCATCCCGGGCGGCGGCGTGGTGGAGGGCGGCGAGGCGGCCGCGGAGATGCAGCGGACCGTCCGCGACATCGCGATCCGTCACGGGCTCGCCATCCTGGGCCCCAACTGCATGGGCATGGTGGACTGGACCACCAACAGCACGAACTACATCGGTGACGTCAACCCGTGGCTGCCGCGTGGGCACGTCGCGGGGCTGGCGCAGTCGGGGAGCGTGACGGACGCGTTCATCCACGCTCCGGGGACCCGGATCGGGTACAGCCGCATCGTGTCGATCGGCGCCGAGGTGGTCCTGGACCTGTGCGACTACCTCGCCTACTGCCTGGACGACCCCGAGACCCATGCCGTCATGCTGTTCGTCGAGGGATTCAAGCGCCCCGAGCGGTTCCTCGCGCTCGCGGACCGGGCGCTCGCGATGGGCAAGCCGATCCTGGCCGTGAAGGTGGGCCGCTCCGACCAGGCGCAGGCCGCGGCCATCGCGCACAGCGGGAGCCTCGCGGGCGAGGACCGGGTGACCGACGCGGCCCTCGAGGCGGCGGGCGTGATCCGCTGCGACGACCTCGACGAGCTCATCGAGCAGGCCGAGCTGGTCGCCGGGACCGGGCGGCTCCACCGGGGCGTGGGCCTGGGCCGGACGGGCGTTGTCACGGTGTCGACGGGCGAGGCGTCGCTGGTTGCGGACCTCGCCGGGCGGACCGGCCTCCTCCTGCCGCCCGTGCCGGACGCCGCGCGCGACGCGATCCTGGCCGGCCTGCCCACCATGGGCTACATCGGCAACCCGCTGGACCCCTGGGGCGCCGACGACGAGCGGCACGCCTACCGGGTGGCCTTCGACGCCCTCGCCGCATCCGGGGCCTACGACGTGCTGGCGATCGTCCACGACAGCCCATTCCGCGACCTGCCCGGCGAAGTGGAGGTCGCCCGGACGGTGAGTGGGGCGCTGATCGACGCGACCCGGGACCGGCCCGACCTGCTCCCGGTCTATGTCTCGTTGACCGCGGGCGACGTGAGCGGGCAGGTCAAGGCCACGCTCGACGAGGCCGGCGGCATGCCGATGCTGCGCGGCGCCACCGAGGCCCTCACGGCGATCCCGCGGCTCGCCGGCTGGGAGGCGGCGCGCGCCCGGCGGGTGGCCGGCGGGCCGCGGCGTGCCGCGTGGCCGGCGCTGGCGGCCGACCACGTGCCGTGGGGTGCCGACGCGACCCTGGATCCGCTCGCGCGGGCGGCGGCGGACGCCCCGGTCCTCCGCACGCTCTCCGAGCGTGAGAGCCTGGAGCGCCTGGCCGCGGCGGGCCTCCCGGTCACCGCGTGGCGGGCCGTGGCCCCGGACGCCGACGCCGTCGTGGCCGGCTGGCGGGGGCTGGGCGGCGGGGCGGTCGCGCTCAAGCTGGACGCCCCGGGCCTGGCCCACAAGACCGAGGCGGGCGGCGTGGCCCTGGGCCTCGCGACCGAGCCCGCGCTGCGCGCCGCCGCCGCATCCCTGGCCGCGGCCGCCGCCCGGGCCGGCACGCGTCTGCGCGGGTACCTCGTGGAACCGATGGCGCCCGCCGGCGTGGAGCTCATCGTCGGCGGGCGGCGCGACCCCATCTTCGGTCCGGTCGTCCTCGTGGGCCTCGGCGGGATCCTCGCGGAGGAGCTCGACGACGTCGCTGTCCTGCTTGCCCCCGTGCCCGCGGCCGAGGTGCGCCGCCGCCTGGAGCGGCTCCGCGGCGCGGCGGTGCTGCGGGGCGTGCGGGGGCTCCCCGGCGTGGACCCCGACGCGCTGGCGGCGTTCGTGAGCTCCGTGGCCCGCATGCTCGCCGGCGACCCGTCGATCGCGGAGATCGACCTCAACCCGGTCATCGCCGGGCCGTGGGGCGTGGTGGCCGTGGATGCCCTGGTGGTCGTGAAGCCGTCCCCGGCCTGAACGCGTGGCGCCGGCCCGGGCGTTGACGCGTGACGCGTGGCGCCGCCGCACCGGCATCGTGCCCAGCGGCGCATCCGGGCACCGTCGTGGGCCCCGGCCGGTGAGCGTTCGGTGATTCACCACACCGGCCCGCGAACGAAGGTACCCCCACTGTTGGGTCCCCGGTCCTGTAGTCGCATCGCAGTAACGCGGTGTCAGATATGACCCACGCGAACCACGACGCACGGCCCCCGGGTGGGCCTCCACGGAGGCCTCACCGACACCCGGGACCCCCGCCGGCGAACCGGACGTTCGCCCACCGTCACCCTCACAGGGAGTGCCCGCACCGATGGATACCTTCGCGCTCGACGACAAGGTCGCCAACCGTCGCAAGAAGCGCCGCCGCGCGCTCCTGGCGATCCTCCTGAGCTCGTCGCTGGCGACGCTGGGCGCGGGCGCGATGTCGCTCGCCGTCTTCACCGACAGCAAGGCCTCCAGTGGCACCTGGACCAGCGGCACCGTCATCCTCGGCGTCGCCCCGGCCACGAGCTTCACCGCCAGCGGCATCATGCCCGGCGACAGCGGGTCCCAGACGATCACGGTGTCCAACACCGGTACCGGCGCCCTGCGCTACGCGGTCTCCACGAGCGCGACCAACGCCGACACCAAGGGCCTCGCCGGCCAGATGACCATGACCGTCAAGGCCGGCGCCTGCCCCGGCAGCGGCGCCAACCTGTACAGCGGCGCTCTCGGCTCCACCGCCCTCGGCAGCAGCGCCCAGGGCGCCCAGGCCGGCGATCGGCCCCTTGCGGCCACGTCCTCCGAGCAGCTCTGCTTCGCGTGGTCGTTCCCGATCGCCTCGGGCAACGCCTTCCAGTCGGCCGCCACCACGGCGACCTTCACCTTCGACGCCGAGCAGACCGCCAACAACTAGTCGTGAACCGGCGTCCGGCCGGGTCCCGCCCAAGGCCCACCTTGCGGGATCCGGCCGACGCGCAACGCCTGGGCGCCGCGCGCCCGGAGCCACGGCCCGCGCCGTGATCCCGGCCCGGCACCCCGACACCCGGGACCCCGACCGGTCCCCGCACGCAAGCCCATTCGTCTCGCGACCGACCCGGTCCGCCCCGGTTCGTCGGTCACCGCACCCGGAGCCCGGCCATGCCCGTCACCCTGGCCATCACGAGCCTCGCCCGCAAGGCGCTCGACATCGTCCTCCTCGCCCTGATCCTCGTCGTGCTCGCCACCCTCGTGGTGGCCCGCGTGATCCCCGCGGTCACCGGGGGCTCGACGTTCGTGGTCGGCGGCGGCTCGATGGAGCCGACGATCCCCCTCGGCTCCGTCGTCCTCGTCACCCCCGTTCCCGCCTCCGCGCTTGCTCCCGGCGACGTCGTGAGCCTCCAGGCCGGCGAGGACCGCGCCGTGTTCACCCACCGCGTCACGCGTCTGGTCGAGCGCGAGGGCGGGATCTGGCTCGAGACGAAGGGCGACGCGAACGCGACGCCGGACCCGTCCCTGGTCCCCGCCGTCGACGTCATCGGCCGGGTGGCCGTCACCCTGCCGCTGCTGGGCTACCTCGTGGTCCTGATGAGCACCCTCCAGGGCGTGGCGTTCCTCATCGCGCTGGGCATCATGGTCCTGGCCATGACGTGGCTCCTCGAGACGCTCGAGGACGACCAGCGCCTGGTCCTCCGGCGCCGTGCCTCGGCCGGCCTCGCGAGCCTGTCCGTCGACCCGCCCGCCAAGCAGGGCGCCGCCGGATGAACGGCCGCCAGCTCACCGGTGCGACGATCCTCGTCCTCGCGCTGGCGCTCGGCACCGCGCCCGCCGTCTCGCTGGCGCGCTTCACCGCGCAGCGCACGCCCACCGGCACGTTCGCCACGGCGACCCTGCAGCCGCCGACGGCCGTGACCGGCAAGGGTGGCACAGGCGCGGCGCTCGGCTGGACGCCGAGCACCAGCAACGCGGCCACCGGCTACCAGCTCCTGCGCAGCTCCACCGCGGGATCGGGCTACGCCCAGGTCAAGACGGTCACTCCGGTGTCCGCCGCGTCCACGACCGACGCTCCGGGCAACGGCATCTGGTACTACGTCCTGCGCACCTCCTTCCAGAGCTGGACCAGCGCCACGTCCAACGAGGCCAGGGTGGCCATCGGCCCCCAGTCCACCGGGTACAAGGACTGCGCGAGCAACCTGGCCGAGACCGGTGGCGACGGGGACGGCTACGAGACCAGCCCCGGCAACGGGTGCGTCCAGGACGGCCTGCTGGCGACGGACGCAAACAGCGGAAGCAGCACGAGCAACCAGTGCCTGGACGCCGGCAAGGACCGGCATCGCTTCTGGGGCTACGCGTTCTCGCTCCCCGCAACGGTGTCGAGCATCGACGGGATCACCATCTCTGCGCGCATGGGCACGAACAGCACCGGCGGCACCTACGGCGCCTGCGTGCAGCTGTCCTGGGACGGCGGCACAACCTGGACCACCCACCAGCCGATCACGTTCAGCACGAACGCCATGACGACCTACACGTGGGGCGGCGCGACGGACACCTGGGGACGGACGTGGACGCCCGGCCAGCTGGACACGGGCAGCTTCCGGGTCCGGCTGATCGACGCGGCGACCGTCACGAACAAGACGTTCAGCCTCGACTGGATCGGCGCCTCGGTCAACTACACGCCCTGACCCCGGCCTGACCGCGGCTTCGCCCGCTTCTCCGGGCAGATGACCGGCCGAGGCCGCGCCGCAGCGGACCCCGTCAGGAGATGGAGTCGCCGGGCCGCCAGTCGATGACCTCGGCCGTGCCTCCGCGCGCGGCGATCGCGTCGCG
>Ga0302323_100005356_pt1 | contig 10506 bp, 9 predicted proteins | sample Fen_T0_3_FD_201950 | JGI IMG/M metagenome (GOLD analysis project Ga0302323, IMG submission 201950) | Peat permafrost microbial communities from Stordalen Mire near Abisko, Sweden - Fen_T0_3 | ecosystem: Environmental > Terrestrial > Soil > Wetlands > Permafrost | place: Sweden: Abisko... | reverse complement strand
GCATGCCGTGAGATCGCCGTGGCCAGAACGAAGAGGGGTGCCCCGGGCGTTCCCGTGAGCGTGCGCACGAGGTGCATGCCGGACTCGTTGGCGCTGTTGCCCTTGGCGTCGCCGAGATGAATGTCCACGAAGGCTACGTCGACGACGATACCGTCCGGAGCGAGCGCCTGCTCCGCCTCGGCGAGCGTCGCCACCGCCGCCACAACCACGGCCTGCCCCGACGCGTGCAGCATTTCGACGAGGTAGTTGCGCGCGGCCCATTCGTCCTCGACCACGAGCGCATGCAACGCGCGGGACGTCAGGTCCATTGGCGCGGCCATCAGCCCGCCTCCTGCGAACGTGGGATCTCGATGGTGGCGCGCGTGCCTTCAGACGATGATTCGAGACGAAGACTGGCGCCTGGGTGGGCGAGGCGGATGCGTTCGCGAACCATGCGCAAGCCGAGTCCTTCCTTTGTCCCTGGCGGTATGCCGGGGCCATTGTCCTCAACGATCAGTTGCAGGGACCTGTCGACGAGGCGCGTGCGAAGCATGACAAGGCCCCCCACATCCCTGCTTAGCACGCCATGTTTGACGGCGTTTTCGAGTAGCGGCTGGAGCATGAGCTTGGGCAGTGGGACGGCGGCGGTCTCGGGTGCGATATTCCATTCGAAGCGGAGTCGTCCGCTGTGCCGCACTTCGAGGATCTCGGCGTAGCGCCGAAGCCAGTGGATGTCCACCTCCAACGGTCGAATCTCGGGAGACGACTCGAGCGCGTCGCGCAGGAGATCCCCGAGCGCCGCCAGCAGTCGGCGGGCGACGAGCGGCTCGTCGACGGTCAGGGCAGCGATGGTGTGGAGCGTGTTGAGCAGGAAGTGGGGCTCGAGGCTGGAGCGCAGTTGCGCGAGCTCCGCTTCCCTGCGGACGCCGTCGGCAGCGAGGCTGCGCAGGTTGGCGCCCCGGATCACAGCGGGGAGAAGAAAGACGAGCGCCCACAGTCCTCCGACGCCAAGACCGATGGAAATGGCGAGGAGCAAGGCCCGTAGGTTGTCCATCGCACGGTCGGCGTGCAGCCAGGTCGCGAGAGCGCCAAAGAGCATGGAGACGAGAGCGCCTGCGAGGAGCATGACGATGCGTCTAGCATTCCGGTTGCGAAGCCACCTGTGGCCAAACGTCAGTGCTGCTGCCTGCAGGACCATCACGGCGGACGGCGCGACCGTGTGGCGCCACGGTGTGCCTTCGTGTGCGTCGCGGAAGGAGTGCGCGGCAGCCGCAAAGGTCACGGCCCCGAATGCAAGCGCGAGATGCCAAGGACTCTCGGCTCTCTTGCCGGGCGGACGTCCGGACTGGCTAACGCTGTTTCGTGGCATAGCTGCAGTGTACCCGTGAGCCAAGGCCTTGCACCATTCTGTGCCAACGGTGCCCCACGTGGTGCACAGCCAAGGGAAGCGCCAACAGCGCAACGATATGGTGGACCTCGACCACTTGGTGCCTGGTGTGATTCAGCCATCCAGGCGGGACCGGGCCCGCGAGCGGCGCAGAGCCATGAACAAAGAACCAAGCGACGATTCCAGTCAGCGCGACCGTCCAGAAGGTCACGTACAGAACCAGTTCCGGGATGGCTCGCGACTTGCTCTTTCGTGCGAAACCGTTGCGCAGTCTTGCCACGAACGCTGCCCAGTTGAGCGTGAGGTGAAGGCCGACGGTGGCCACCACGATCAACCCCGGCAGCCGGTGCAGGTTCAGCCAGGCGAGGCGGGTAAGGCCGAGCGCAGATGTACGAAAGGCTCCCTGGCCCGCATGAAAGCCGAGGAACAGTACCAGTCCGCTGGCGAAGGTCAGGAACGCAGCGAGGAGGAGGACGACATCGAGAAGGGACTTGAAGTGCTTGCGACGCATGCCCCTCATCCTACGAGCCCGCTCCAGGCCTCGGGCCGCCCAACCGACGAACCGTGCCTTCTTGCAGACGAACGGTAGCTACAAGCCCAAGCCCAGGGCAGTCCGGTACTCGGGCACGACGTTCCCGGCACTGTCCATGATCATGAACCACTGCTGCCAGGGGATGTCGAGCTCTGTGAAGATGGAAACCGCGTCGGCCAGGTAGCGTGCCCGATCCTCCAGCCGCGAGGTGCGATCGTAGGCGCCGAATTCGTTGCAGATAACCGGGACGTTGTTGGTGACCGCCCAGCGCTTGGCCTGCGCGAACTGGTTGCGAATGGCCGTCCGGTTGCCGGTGCGGTAATAGTTCCTGGCCGCATCCAGGATCCACGCGGGCATCGACGTGTTGAAGCCGAGATCGCCGAAGTAGGCTGACCAGCGCTCGGCGCTGTACGGGTAGGGAAGGTCGTGGGTCGAGGCCATGGTCGCCCAACTGGCCCCTTGGTGCGTGAAGATGAAGGGTTCGTAGTTGTGGAAGACGTAGATGACATTCCCGTCGGAGAGCGGCTTGCGCTGGGAAAGTGGGCCGATGCCGTACCAGCTCACGTCGCCAAACAGGATACTGTGGGTGGTGTCGCTGGCGCGGATGGCCGCGATCATGCGCTCGGCAATGGCCGTCCACTCAGCTTGCGTCGGGGGCGTTCCGCCAAAGGACAGCTCCGGCTCGTTGAGCAGCTCGTAGAACAAGTCCTCGCGTGGATTGCTGGCGTAGCGTGCGGCCACCTTGCGCCAGAGCGCCACCGCCGTGTCGATGGTCTCGGGTTTGGCCTTGTCGATCGACGTGTCGTACTGGTGGTAGTCGATGGTCAGGGACATGCCCGCGTTGGCCGTCCACAGGACGAAGGCGTCGAGCACGGTGAAGAGATCGTCGTGCACCACCACATCCATGGCGTCGCCCGTGCCGGTGCTGCTGACCACATAGAGATCCAGATCCACGGGCAGACGCAAGGCCTTGAAACCGGCCGCGGCCAGCTTGGCCACATACGCTTCGTCGTAGGTGAAGCCATCGAAGCGTTTTTCTTCCAGCCAGTTGGTGATGTTGTAGCCTCGATTCAAGGTGGCGCGCGCCCTGGCCTGGCCGGGGTGGGTGATGGTGATGGAGCTGATGGGCTCCTCGGCGGGCGGGGTGGGCTGCATGACGGTCATGTCCGGCGCCTGATCGGGCAATCGAGTCAGGAACATCAGGTTGTCCATGTCTACCTTACCTTGCGCGCCGGTGGTGCCGCGCGCCTCGAAGCTGAGGTTGCCCACATTCTTGGGATTGAAGGCAACCTTGACGCCCCAGCCTCCCTGGCTGAGTTGCGTGTAGGGGACCACGACGGTCTTCCAGTCGGCTGACGCCGCCATGTCCATGCCGAAAAAGTCGTAGTCAGCCACCTCGAAGGTCTCGACGCGCACGCGGTGGGCGCTGCCACGGTAGGTGTAGGCGATACCGACAAACTGAGAGGCGTCCAGGGGCGCGGGCTTGTCCGCAAACCAGGCGCCCCAGCCGACGTAGGGTTGGTAGGTCAAGGTGCCCTGGTCGAAGGAGAAGGTGACCTCTAGCGATCGGACGGATTCGTAGCCAGGACCGTTCATGGCGACGCCACCGTCGACACCGCCGGCATAGGCGATGGCAGAACCGCCGCCGTTTGGCTTGTCGTCGTACGAATACCAAGCGCCACCCGGGTAGGTGGTCTTGCCATCGCCGTCTTCGAAATCGTCGATGAGCACGCCTTCTAGCTTCAATGCCTCCGGAGCCTGTGCCGAGTCCGCCTTTCCTGTATCCGACCTTCCACTGTCGGCCAGTCCCGCGTCGACGGCGGACGTTGCGATCGGGTTGGACGCGCAGGCGGCCGAGAAGGACGCGAGCGCGAGCGCGACAAGGTGATGCGGTCGGTGGGTCATCTGGATTCCTTCCTGTGACGATCTACTAACTCCAACCCGGACCCATGTGGGAAGGCCGCGCTCAGCCCTCGCTCGAATCCTCGCCTACCTCTCGCGCCAGGGGCTCGCCGCGCAAGCGGCGAATGCGGCCGTCGCGGATCTCGATGGTGGTGAAGCGGAACCCCGCGATATCCACCCCGCGGCCAGGGCGCAGGGGCGGCGCCAGGTGGGACTGCACGTAGGCGCCCAGGGTGTCGATCTCGGGTGGCATGGCGGGCAGCTCGACGCCGAGCTCGCGCTCGGCAACGTCCAGGGTCAGGCGGCCGTCCACCTCGAAGCGACCTTCGGTGCCTCTGACGATAGGCTGGATCTCGCCCACGTCCTGTTCGTCTTGAATCTCGCCCACGAACTCCTCGAGCAGATCTTCCAGTGTCACCACGCCCACGAAGGCGTTGCCCGCGCCAAGCACGATGGACATGTGCACGCGCCGGCGCTGGAACTCGCGGCGTAGCCATTCGCTCGGGGTTTCTTCCGAGCAGTAGATGGGCTCGCGCGCCAGCTCGCGCATGCGCTTGGGCTCTTGGCCCGAGGCCAGGGCGGCCATCATGTCCTTCATGTGGATGTAGCCGAGCACCTTGTCGGTGCCGGGTTCGACCAGCGGGTAGCGGGTGTACTGGTTGGCCAGCGCGATCTCGATGTTCTCGCGCCAGGGACGTCCTTCCTCCAAAACCGAGACATCGCGCCGCAGGGTCATCACGTGGCGGGCGACCCGGTGGGTGTAGTCGAACACGCGGTCGATCAGCCGGCGCGCGCCGGGATCCAGCTCAACATGCTGGAGCACCAAACGCAGCTCGTCCGACGAATGCAGCATCTCGGCGCCCGACGCCGGATGCAGCCGCATCATGCGCAGAATGAGATTCGCCGCCGAGGTCAGCGCCCAGATGAAAGGGAAGGTGATGATGGCGAACACGCGCAAGGGTGCTGCCGCCCAAAGCGCGACGGGTTCGGCCTTTTGCAGGGCGATGGCCTTGGGCACCAGCTCGCCAATCACGGCGTGCAGGAAGGTGATGACGACGAAGCTGCAGCCCAGCGCCAGCGAGTGCGTGGCGGCACCGGTCAGCCGGCCTAGCGCGGCCATGTGGGGACCGATGAGGTGCGCGAAGGCGGGCTCGCCGACCCAGCCCAGGGCCAAGGAGGCGAGCGTGATGCCGAGCTGGTTGGCCGAAAGGAACCTGTCGAGGTGTCGGGTCACGCCCGAAAGGATCCGGGCGCGCCGTCCGCCGCCCGCCACCAGCTCCTTGACCCGGGTGGGCCGGATTTTCACAATGGCGAATTCGGAGGCAACGAAGAAGGCATTGGCCAGCACCATCACGGCGGCCAGGAGCAAAGCTGTGCTCGGGTTCAACATCCCCTAAGAGTACAGGCAGGAGCGGGGGGACGGCCAATCTACGTCAAGATCGTGGTATCAAAGGCCATGGGCTCGACCATCAGGCAGGACCTTCGGTCCATTCCCAACATCATCACGTTGTCGCGAATCGTTCTTCTTTGGCTAGGCGTGTTGGTCTACTTCTACGTCTCGCACGGCGTCGGTATCGCGCTCTCCATACTGGCAGGCGTTACGGACTACCTTGACGGCTACGTAGCCCGGCGCACGAAACAGGTAACGCGTCTGGGTGAGATTCTCGACCAGTTCTGCGACCTGTGTTTCGAGTCCTTCATCCTCAGCATCGCCACCCTGCAAGGCTTCTTCCCCCCGTATTTTATCTTTCTGTACTTGTTTCGCGAGTTCTGGATCATGTGCCTGCGCCGCTTCATGGCCGGTGCCCGCATGAACATCCCCAGCAGCCTGGCGGGCAAGTTGAAGACGAATTTCATCATGTGGGGATTCTTTCCCACCTATCTCTCCATCAGCGCGCTGGTGCCCGCGGCCGAGCCCTACCTGGGGCACTTCGGGAGGCTGGCCGTTGGGCTGGGCATCGCCGCTGGCTACTACAGTGCGCTGGGCTACACGAAGGTGTTCGCGGCGGGTTACGCCGAGGCCACGAGCAGGATAGACTGAACGGCCATGCGACGTCTCGTTTCGGGCATTCTGCCCCTGTTTTTCATCCTGATTTCCTCCCCATCGGCGCGCGCGCAGAACCTTTCCGCGGTGCCGTCCTGCCCCGAGGGGAACCTGCTTGCCCACAAGACGCCGGTGAACTGGCAAGAGGTGCGGCGCGAGCTGAGCCTGCTCACCGACGAGGCCGTCGCACCCGAGGGGTCGATGTGGGACTCCTCGCCAGCGGTCATCCTCGACACCGGCGCCTCGACCGTGACCTGGGATTTGGGCGCCGTCACCAATGTGCGCTCCTTTGTCCTGCAGGCCGACGCCAACGACACCTACACGGTATGGGGCTCGCTGGACGGCAAGGACTACAAGGTCTTTGGTCAGCTCGATCCCGTGCCCAACCACGGCTTGCGCACGCGCGTGCTCAACGTGGGTGGTATGGCGGCGCGCTTCCTGCGCGTCGGTGAAGGCGTGGGCGACAGCTTCTATTCGATTTCGGAGTTCGCGGCCTACTGCCAGGTGCCGTCGCCCTTCCCGCCCGCCATGAAAGTCGTGGATGCCCCGGCCGCGGCCGTGCCGCCCAAGAAGCTTCTCGACTACTGGGACAACGACGCCAGCGCGCACTGGGAGATGATCCTGGCTATCCTGGGCATCCTGTTCCTGTGGTGGGAGCGCAAGCTGAGCGACGCTGGCCGGTTGGCGGCCAAGAAGCGCGTGCGCAATGCCCTCATCGGGGTCATGGGGGTGCTGGCCTTTCTCACCTACTTCAACTTCGGCTTCTTCCACTTCCCCAACTTCATCCACGGCTGGGACACCTTCCACTACTACATCGGCTCCAAGTACTTCAAAGAGAACAGCTACGAACGCCTGTACGAATGCGTGGCCATCGCCGACAGCGAGGAGCCGAACCTGCGCCGCCGGGTCGAACTGCGCAAGATGACCAACCTGCGCACCAACCTGGTCGAGACCACGGCCGACATCCTGGCCCACCCCGAGCGCTGCAAGTCGCACTACACCCCCGAACGCTGGGAATCCCTCAAGCACGATTTGCGCTACTTCCGCACCCTGGAAAACGCCCGGCGCTGGGACGACGCCCAGACCGACCACGGCTACAACGGCACGCCGGTGTGGAACATCCTGGGGACCATCCTTACCAATCTAGGGCCGGCCAGTCGAATGCAGGTGCTCGTACTCGACAGCATCGACTGCATTCTGGTGGTCCTGCTTTCGTTGATGATCTGGTGGGCCTTTGGTTGGCGAACCCTCACCGTGGCGCTCATCGCCTTCTCCACCAACTTTCCATCACGTTGGTACTGGACAGGCGGATCGCTCTTGCGCTGGGACTGGCTGTTCTGGATGGTGGCGTCGGTCTGCCTGCTCAAGAAAGAGCGCTTCTTCTACGCCGGCATGTGTTTGGCCTATTCGACCTTGCTGCGCATTTTTCCAGGTTTCATGTTCGTGGCGCCGCTCATTGCGGCGGTCTACCACTACGTCAAGCACCGCGAGCTTGAAAAGCGCTTCCTGCGTTTCTTCATGGGCGCGGCGGTGGCAGTGGCGATCCTGGTTCCGGTCAGCGTGGTGACCGCGGGCGGACCGCAGGCTTACCCGGCGTTCGTGCGCAATACCATCAAGCACTCGGAAACCCCGCTCACCAACTACATGGGGCTGCGCACGGTGGTGAATTACCGGCCTTCCGAGGTCGGGCGCCTCATGCGCAACGATCAGCTCGTGGATCCGTGGAGCCGCTGGAAGGATGCCCGTCTCAAGAGCTTCCGCGAGGCGCGCCCGCTCTACATCGGCATCATCCTCTGCTACCTCGTGCTCATGGGCTTGGCAGTACGCGGGGTCGATCCTTGGGTAGCGACAGCCTTGTCCGCGACCATGATCGCCTTCGGCGTAGAGCTGACGTGCTACTACTATGCCTTCATCATCGTGGTGGCCTTGCTGTACGCCAAACACGAGGTGGCGGGGAGGTGGCTGATGGGAGTAACGGCCTTCACCCAGTTTATTGGCTGGGCACCCATCCAGGGCATGCCTGACTGGCTGGGCAGAATTCTGCCGTCCTCGATGCGGAACGCGGCCGCGCTAAAGAACTTCGGCATGCCCACGGGCCTGGACGAGCAGTACACCTGGATGGCGCTGGCGACCCTGTTCGGGTTCGTCATGATCGCCTGGGACATGATGGTCGCAAGACAAGCGGCCCTGGCTCCCGCCAAGGTTTCCCCCGTCGTGGACAAATCTGCGGACGTGGAGAAGCCCGATGAGGTTGCTGAGGACGACGACGGCGAGGCCTCGAAGTCCGAGCAACCGGTCTGGCGCGAGAGACTTGATCGCCGCATGCACGGTGGCAAGCGACGTCGACGGCGCTAGGCAGGGCTACCGCTAACGCAGGGCGAACCCATCTTTCCAGTTTGGGGCCAGCAGAACACATGAAAAAGGGACTGTCGAAGTCCCTTGTCATGGATAGCACCCCGTGACGCCCGTTTTGCAACGGACGTCAGTCGAAGTGCAATTGCAGCTGGCTAGCGCCGCTTCTTCTTGGATGGCTTCTTGACAGCCTTCTTCTTGGCTGGCTTCTTAACGGCCTTCTTCTTGGCCGGTTTCTTGGCGACCTTCTTCTTGGCGGCCTTCTTGCGCTTTTGTCCACCAACGGCTCGCTTGGCACGAGACACGTCGCCGTCCTTGTCGACGAAGTAGATGTAGTTGTTGTCCATCGTAAAGCCGCCTTCGGCGACCTTTTCCGGCTTGCCCTTGGGCACACCCGGTTGCTTACGACGAACCTGCCATACATCCCCGTCCTTCACGTAGAGCATGAAGTCCTTGTTGCGAACAATCCCTGTCTTCTTGACTTTCTCGGCCATTACTCCGCCCTCCGTCTGAGTTGTGGCGAAAAGGAGATCAACCGCATCGTATCTGCGGGCCTAGCACTGTCAAGCGGTTTCCGTCGGAGGCGCTGGGGTTCACACGGCTACAGCGACATAAATGTGCTCGTCCGCAGTCTGGGGATTGTCACCCAAGAGGCTGCCATCGAAATCGGAAAAGGTCTCGATGAGACGGAATCCGGTGGCCTTGAGCATGCCCCTGACTTCGTCGGGCCAGAGCTGGCGATGGCAAAGCCGAATCGTGCGTTCCAAGTCCGAGGGGCCACCTTGGTCGTCGATGGGTTGGTAGTAGAGCCGCATGTGAAGCAGGCGTGAATCTGGGTCGAAAACATGGTTGGTGGTGTAGACCAGCCGCTCTTGGGTGATTGGGTGGCGGAAGGTTGTTCGTCCCCAGCGACGATTCGGATCGCGCTTGAGCCAGTCAGGATCGGGTGGTAGCACGTCGAAGGCCAGCCAGCCGCCCTTCATCAGGTTGGCTCGGGTGGTGCGCAGGAAGCGCGCAATATCCTCGTCGGTGAAAAGGTGTTGCACGCTGTGGAAGGCGGCAACGGCCAAGGTGGCTGGGGCGTGCAGTTGGTAGGCGCGCAGATCGGCGCGCACGAGCGTGCACTGGCGTTGACGGCTGGCGGACAGTCGGCGGATTCGCCGCGCGGCCGCGGCCAACATCTCCGCGGAGCGATCCATGCCCACCACACAGTGGCCGTCGCGTACCAGAGGCAAGAGCAGTCGGCCACTGCCACACGCGAGGTCGAGGATCGATCCTGAAGCGAACTCCATGCGGTTGCTGGCCAGGCGCCGGTAGAAGTTGATGTCGGCGCGGCGGTGGCGGTACTCGTGATCGTACAGTTCGGCGTCGACGAAGGGCTCGCGGCAGCCAGCCTGCGCGTCCTCGTGCGAGATTCGATCACGGTCCTTCGTCATGGGCGCGAGTATGCAATAACCTTGGGCCATGCAAACCATCGTGTTGCTTTCCGGCGGGCTCGACTCGGCGACGGTGCTGGCCATGTGCCTGGCCCAGGGCAGGCAGTGCCACGCGCTCAGCTTTCGTTATGGGCAGCGGCACAAGGTCGAACTGGAGGCCGCCGCTCGCATCGCCCAGCGCATGGGCGTGGCCTCGCATCGCACTTGCAGTATCGACGTCCAGTGCCTGGCGGGATCTGCCCTGACGGGACAGGGCGACGTTCCCAAGGGCCGCAGCGAGGAAACCATCGGCCAAGGCATCCCGTCGACCTACGTCCCTGCCCGCAACACGCTCTTCGTCGCCCACGCGCTTGGTTTGGCCGAATTCATAGGGGCCGAGGAAATCGCGCTCGGCATCAATGCGCTCGACTATTCAGGTTACCCCGATTGCCGTCCAGAGTGGCTGGCGGCCATGCAGGAGGTCGCGCGCCTGGGCACCAAGGTTGGTGTCTCCGGCCAGCCGGTGAAGTTGGTTGCTCCGCTCGTGGCCATGAGCAAGGCGGACATCATCCGCGCCGGCACCGCGCTGGGGGTGGACTACGGCATGACGCTTTCCTGTTACGACCCGACGGTCGAGGGCGCTGCCTGCGGGGCGTGCGATGCGTGCATCCTGCGCCGCCTGGGTTTCGAGCAGGCAGGCCAGAAGGATCCGACCAAGTACCGGGGTTAGTCCCCTAATCCGAGCGCACGGCCCATCGCCCGCCGAAACCGCCCCGGCCAAGGAAGGCCGGTCCGGGAAGCGGCAAGAGACCAAGATCTTCCAGGTTGGGGATGGGCGTACGCACGAGCGGGCCAGGCTGCCAGGCTGCTCCCAAGTCGCTGCGCGGCTCTCGCA
>Ga0302323_100005355_pt1 | contig 10508 bp, 7 predicted proteins | sample Fen_T0_3_FD_201950 | JGI IMG/M metagenome (GOLD analysis project Ga0302323, IMG submission 201950) | Peat permafrost microbial communities from Stordalen Mire near Abisko, Sweden - Fen_T0_3 | ecosystem: Environmental > Terrestrial > Soil > Wetlands > Permafrost | place: Sweden: Abisko... | reverse complement strand
CACGGTGCGCGCGAGATCGGCGATCTGGCGCGGCCGCGACAGCAGCGCGTCGAGGCTGACCACCAGGACGAGGCGGCCATCGTCGAGCGTGCCGCTCGCGGCGAACGGGCCGAGCGAGGCGACCGCGGCGTCGACCGGCACGCGCAAGAGCTCGACGTCGCCGACGACATCGGGCAGCGAGATCGCCCAGCGCCGTCCGCCATGGGTGACGATCGCGGCGCGCGTGCTCTCGGCGGCGCCGCGGAACAGCGGCAGCGGCAGGAACGGGATGCCCTCGCCGTGATAGCGCAGCAGCGGCGTGCTCCCCACCGACTCGACCATGCTACCGCCGACCGGGACGACGGCCTCGACCTCGCGCGCCGGCAGCGCGCACAGCGCCCCGCCGACGTCGGCGATCAGCACGCGCTCGCGGAACACGGTCGACGGGATGTGGATCGCGAACCGGGTCCCGCCGCCCGGGTTCTTGGTGACCGAGACCCGGCCGCCGACCGCCGACAGCCGCCGGCGCACCGCGTCGAGACCGACGCCGCGTCCGGACAGGTTGGACGCGCCCTGCCGGGTCGAGAACCCGTGGACGAACAGCAGCTCGTGCGCGGCCTCCTCGGAGAGCGTGGCCGCGGGATCGGCCAGCCCGCGCGCCACCGCGGCCGCGCGCACGCTCGCGACGTCGATGCCGCGGCCGTCGTCGGCGACCGTGATCACGACCTGGCCGCCGCGGCCCTCGGCCGACAGCACGAGCTCGGCGGGGACCGGCTTCTTGCCGCGCTCGTCGGCCGGCTCGATCCCGTGATCGACCGCGTTGCGCACCAGGTGGAGCAGCGGCTCGCGCATCTCGTCGAGCAGCCGGCGCTCGACCAGCGCGCCGCCGTCGTCGATCTTGACCCGCAGCGCCTTGCCGTGCGCCTGGGCGAGATCGAGCGCGTGCTCGCCGAGCTCCGAAAGGACCGGATACACCGGGGCGAGCCGCAGCGCCCACGCCGACGACACGATCTCGTCGAGATCGGCGCGCATCCGCTCGACGTCGTGCATCGTGTCGCGGTTGCCGGCCTGCGTGCCGCGCAGCGAGGCGTGGATCCGGCCGAGGTCGGCGTGGAGCGCCGAGAGTCGCTCGCACACCGCATCGACGTCCTGGGCGTTGACGTGGATCCAGCGCGACGTCTCGCCCTGCGCGGGCTGACCGCGGCGCGCGGTGGACTTGCCCGGGTCGACGACCACGATCGCAGGCGGCGCTGGTGTGGCTGCGGCGGGCGGCGGGGCCGGCGCGGGCTCGGCGACCGGGGCCGCGGGCTCGGCTGGGTCGGCCTCCCCGGTCGCGCCCTCGGCGAGCTCGACGATCGCGGCGCGCAGCATGCCGTCGAGCGCGGTGCGATCCGCGGATTCGTCGCGCAGCGCGGTCTTGATCGCGTCGAGCGCGCGGCCGAGCGGGCGGACCGACGTGGACAGCGGATTGGGCGGCTGCAGCCGGTCCTCGCACGCGTGCGCGAGCTCGCCGATCCGCACGAACCCGAGCAGGTGCGAATCGCCCTTGAGGGTGTGGAGCTCGCGGCGCACCTCGGCGAGCACCTCGGCGTTGCCGCCCGCGATCGCGTCGAGCTTGCCCCGGATCGAGCGCAGCCGCTCGAGTGAGATCTCGCGATAGCGCGCGATGAGGGCGTCGCGGCGGCTCACGCCTGGGTGGTCTCGATCCGGAAGGCCCGGACCAGGCTCGACAGCTTGTCGGCCTGGCTCTTGAGTTGCTCGGCCGAGGCGCGGGTCTGCGCCATCGCGGCGACCGACTGGGTCAGCGTCTCGGCGATCTCGCGGACGCTCTGGAGCACCTGCTCGGTGCCGCTGCGCTGTTGCTGGGTGACCAGCGTGATCTGGCGCGCCGCATCGGTGGTGCTCGCGGCGAGCTTCTTGCTGTCCTCGGTCGCCATCATCGTCGACGAGCCCGACGCGCGGATATCGCCGACCAGCGATCGCACGTCGTGGACCGACGACATCACGCGCTCGGCGAGCCGCCGCATCTCGGCGGCGACCAGGCCGAACCCGCGGCCGGCCTCACCCGCGCGGCTCGCCTCGAGCGCGCCGTTGAGCGCGAGCAGGTCGCTGCGGTCGGAGATGTCGCGGATGGTCTCGAGAATCTCGCCGATCCGGCCGGCGTGGTTGGTGAGGTCGCCGATCCGGACCACCATGCGATCGGTGGTCTCGAGCGTGCGCTCGGCGTTGGACAGCACGCCGCGGACCGACTCCGAGACGTGCGCGGCCGCCTCGAACAGCGACTCCATGGTCTGGCGGATCTCGACCATCGCGGTCGACTGCGACGCCGCGGCGGCCTCCTGCTCCTGCGACGCGGCGTAGATCTCGGTCGCCGCGGCGGCGAGCAGGATCGACGTCTCGTGGATCTGGCGCACGATCCGGCCCAGGCTCTCGATCATCGAGCGGAACGCGGTCGCGACGTCGCCCTCGCCCTCGAGCCGGATCTCGAGATCGCCCATCGCGAGCGCGCCGGCGGCCGAGCTCAGATCGCGCAGCATCTCGATCAGGTCGTTGAACCGCGAGCCGAGCGCGCCGGCCTCGTCGTTGTGATTCACCGGGATCGACGACACCTCGTCGAGCTTGCCGATCTCGGTGATCTGCCGGACCGAGCGCGTGATGTCCTCGAGCGGGCGGACGACCTCGATCGCGAGGAAGTACGCGCACAGCGGTGCCCACGCGATGATCACGGCGAAGAACGCGAGCAGGGTGACGACCATCGAGCTCGGCGCCCAGTCGTCGACCGGCGACGTCACGAGCGCGACGAGGTGGTTGGCCGCGATCACGCGGGCGGCGACCTCGGAGTCGCGCGGGCTGATCTTGAACCGGTAGCCGCGATCGTCCGCGCCCGGCCGCGGCGCCGGCATCGTCAGCCAGGTCTTGAGCGGCGGCGGCAGCGCGGCATCGTCGGCGAACGTGCCCGCCGCGGTCGAGACCTGCGCGACCATGCCATCCTTGCTCGCCTGGCCGGCGAGCCGGGTCAGCGTCACCGCGTCGCCCGGATCGACCGTGGCGATCCGCTGCGCGAGGTTCTGCGCCGCGAGCTCGCACGCCGCGCGCGCCTCCACCGTCAAGCGGACCGCCGCCGCCGAGTAGCTGGTCGACGCCATCCACAGCGGGCCGGCGAGGCCGATGCTGGCGGTCAAGAGGACGAGCTTGAGCTTGAGCGAGGTCGGCTCTCGCTGGAGCGAGATCCCGGCCTTGTGCGCGATCACGAACACGCTGCGGGCGGCCCCGTTGAGCATGATCGACATCAGCGGAACCATGAACGGGATGCTGCCGAGGAACGCCGCGGCGGACATCAGGATCGCGGTGACCAGCGAGCGCGGCGCGATCCCGGCCTGGTAGCGGTCGAAGTAGAACAGGACCGCGGTGCCGACGAACAGCTGGATCGCCCACAGGCTACCGAGCCATAATGCCAGTGTGACCGGACTGCGCCGGATCGCCGCGTCGACCGCGCGGGTGTCGCGCGGATCGGGGCTCGCCGGCGCGGCCTCGAGCCAGCGGCCGACCGGGCCCAGCAAGCGCCCGAACATGATCATGAGTGTCGCGGTGCGGCCGAGCCCGAGCACATACAGCACGATCAGCGAGTACGTCGCGTTCTCCGGCGCCAGGCCATTGACCAGCGCCAACGGAATCAGGATTCCGAACAGGATATCGAGCGGCAGATACAGCAGCCGGATTCGAGCTACGAGCGACTTTGGCATAATTCCTCACCAACCACGATATCGTCAGGGGTAATCACAGCAGCGAGCTCGAGTAACAGCGACAGTGACGCGTCGGGCGCGACGATGATCGCGGCGATCTGCGGCGCGCGATCGGCGAGCTGCGCGGGCAGCGCGAGCACGCTGGCGGGGTCGACGTCGGCGATGTCGATCGGGCCGGCGGCGAGCAGCGCGACCTCGCGGCCCCGCGCGCCGCGCACCACGATGACCCGGCGGGTCCGCGCCCCGGTCCACGGCAGCGCGCCCAGCGCGGCGAGCGCGTCGACCGCAGGCGTGGTCCACTCGGTCGCCGGGATGATCCGCACCACGCCCGATGCGCGCACGCCCCATCGCACGCGCGGGTCGTGCACCTGGACTATGGAGACCGGCGGCATCGGGGCCTGCTAGTAGGGAACGCCCGCTACCGCCGGGCGATAGCTGTCGAGCAGGACGCCGAGATCGACCACCAGGGTCGTGTGGCCTTCGACATCGACCTCCCCGATACAGAAGGTCTCGGTGCGGATCCGGGCTTGCCGGACGTCATCGTCGGGCACCACCAGCGGCTCGCGGACCGAGTCGACCGGAACCGCGAGCGTGCTCGCGCCAAATTGCATATACAGTGTGCGCAAGCGTCCCGCGGGGGATGCGAGTCGTTCACCGGCGCCGAGCACGGCGGCGAGATCGGTGACCGCGACCGCACGGCCGCGCCACGCGGCAACTCCCGGCAGGCTGGCGCTGGCGGTAGGTAATGCGATCCACGTCAGAGGCCCACCGATCTCGCGCACGCTCGCCATATCCACCGCGACCCACGTGGCGTCGATCGTGATCGGGACAAGCGACCGCATACCTGTAATTCTGCCGAGGGCGAACCGACAAATCCAGCGCTAGCGCGGGTTCCGGCCGGTGATGGCATCGCGAGCCGGCGCTTGCGCGACGCGGCTTACACGGCAGTCACTGTGTGCGAAGCGCAGCCGACTCCTACTTCGTGCGACTGAATAATGGATCTGCGATCTGCGATCGGGTGCGCTTGCTTTGCGGCGCCGCGCAATGCTGCGGGGCCGCGCGATCGCCGCTCGCGGGCCTGGGCAACCGCGGGGCGGCTGGCGGCGCGCCCACGCGCGGCCCCAGTCGTGGGGGCCGGCGACGCCGGCTCACACTAGATTTAGTGTGCGAGCCTCTTGATCCCGGTACAGGCAGCGCGTAGAACGAAATCACCGACCAGGAGCCCTGAGCCCAGGAATCTCAAGTCACATGCCGTGCTGGTGCGCGCGACCCGTGGGTCGTGTGCTCAAAAGGGAACCCGGTGAGCGATCACTGCAAGGCCGGGACTGCCCCGCAGCGGTAAGCGAGAACGACCTCCACATCATGCACTGGCCTTGTGGGCCGGGAAGCAGTGGACAGTAGGTGCCGGCGACGGCGCGCTCGCAAGTCCGAAGACCTGCCCGCACGGCGCATCTCGACACCTCGGGGGAGGTTGTCCGTGCCCAGCGCCGTCGCGATCGTCGGGGTGCGTGGTCCGTCCGTCCTCCCGTGAGCGTGTCCCAACGCTTGGCGCAAGGAGGACCGATGCAGCCCGGATCGACCACGACCCAGACCTCGAACTGGCCGCTGACCGGCGACGCCGCGGCCGCGACCCCGTCCCGTCCGGCGGCGCGCGCCGCGGACAGCCAGCGCGTGCACAGCGAGAACACGACCATGCGAGTGACCAAGCGCGACGGTTCGCGGGAGTCGGTCGACCTCAACAAGATCGTGCGCGCGGTCGATCGCTGCTGCGCGGGGCTCGGCGACGTCGATGCGATGCGGGTCGCGACCAAGACGATCAGCGGGCTGTACGACGGCGCGACCACGCGCGAGCTGGATCAGCTGTCGATCCAGACCGCGGCGGCGCTGATCGCGGAGGAGCCCCAGTACGGCCGGCTCGCGGCGCGGCTGCTCGCGACCTACATCACCAAGGAGGTCTGCAACCAGGAGATCCACGCGTTCTCGCAGTCGATCTCGACCGGCCACCGGCTCGGCCTGGTCAACGCGCGGCTCGACGAGGTGGTCCGGCGCAGCGCGCGCAAGCTCAACGACGCGATCGTCGACGACCGCGATCGCGAGTTCGAGTACTTCGGGCTCCGCACGGTCTACGATCGCTACCTGCTCCGCCACCCGCAGACCCGGCTGGTGATCGAGACCCCGCAGCAGTTCTTCCTCCGCATCGCGTGCGCGCTGACCGAGTCGATCGGCGATGCGCTCGAGCTGTATCGCCTGATGTCGACGCTCGAGTACCTGCCGAGCTCGCCGAGCCTGTTCAACGCCGGCACCTCGCACGAGCAGCTGTCGAGCTGCTTCCTGCTCGACTCGCCCGCCGATCACCTCGAGTCGATCTACCAGGGCTACACCGACGTCGCGCTGCTCTCGAAGTTCTCGGGTGGCATCGGCCTGGCATATCACCGGGTCCGCTCGCGGGGCTCGCTGATCGAGAGCACCAACGGTCACTCCAACGGCATCGTGCCGTGGCTCAAGACGCTCGACTCCTCGGTGAGCGCGGTCAACCAGGGCGGCAAGCGCAAGGGCGCCGCGTGCGTCTACCTCGAGTCGTGGCACGCCGACATCGAGGAGTTCCTCGAGCTGCGCGACAACACCGGCGACGACGCCAGCCGGACCCACAACCTGAACCTCGCGAACTGGATCCCCGATCTGTTCATGCGGCGGGTCGAGGCCAACGCGGCGTGGAGCCTGTTCGATCCCAAGCGCGTCCCGGAGCTGCCCGATCTGTGGGGCGAGGCGTTCGAGCGCGCCTACGAGCAGGCCGAGCGCGACGGGCTCGCCGCCAAGGTCGTGCCGGCGCGCGATCTCTACGCGCGGATGATGCGGACCCTGGCGCAGACCGGCAACGGCTGGATGACGTTCAAGGACGCGGCGAACCGGGCGTGCAACCAGACCGCGCTGCCCGGCCGCACCGTGCACCTGTCGAACCTGTGCACCGAGATCATCGAGGTGACCTCGCACGACGAGGCCGCGGTGTGCAACCTCGGCTCGATCAACCTCGGCCGCCACGTCGAGGCCGGCGCGTTCGACTTCGCCAAGCTCTCGCGCACCGTGCGCACGGCGGTGCGCCAGCTCGATCGCGTGATCGATCTCAACTTCTATCCGATCGCCAAGGCCAAGGCGTCGAACCTGCGCTGGCGCCCGGTCGGGCTCGGCGTGATGGGCCTGCAGGACGTGTTCTTCCAGCTCGGGCTCGCGTTCGACGACGCCGCGGCGCGCGCGCTGTCGCGGCGGATCGCCGAGGACATCTACTTCCACGCGCTGTCGGCCTCGGTCGAGCTCGCGATCGACCACGGCCCGCACCCGGCGTTCGCCGAGACCCGGGCGGAGCGCGGCGAGCTCCAGTTCGATGCCTGGGGCGTGGCGCCGAGCGAGCCGGCGCGGTGGGACGCGTTGCGCGCGCGGATCCGCGAGCACGGCCTGCGCAACTCGCTGCTGATCGCGATCGCGCCGACCGCGACGATCGCGTCGATCGCCGGCTGCTACGAGTGCATCGAGCCGCAGGTCTCGAACCTGTTCAAGCGCGAGACCCTGTCGGGCGACTTCGTCCAGGTCAATCGCTACCTGGTCGACGTGCTCAAGAAGCTCGGGTTGTGGACCGAGCCGACCCGCGCCCGGCTCAAGCTCGCCGAGGGCTCGGTCCAGGGCCTGGTCGAGCTGCCCGAGGCGGTGCGCCGGATGTTCCGCACCGCGTGGGAGATCCCGATGCGCTCGCTGATCGACATGGCGGCCGACCGCGGCGCGTTCCTCGATCAGAGCCAGTCGCTGAACCTGTTCATCGAGAGTCCGAACATCGGACAGCTGTCGAGCATGTACTTCCACGCCTGGCGGCGCGGCCTCAAGTCGACGTACTACCTGCGGTCGCGGCCGGCGACCCGGATCACGAAGGCCACGGTGGCGACCCCGATCGCGACCCCGGCCGACGCGGTGGCGTGCTCGCTCGAGAACCCGGGCAGCTGCGAGGCGTGCCAGTGACCGGCGCGGCGCGCCCGGCGCGGCTGCTCGATCCCGGGATGTGCCTGACCCTGCGGCCGATGGCGTACCCCGCGTTCTTCGAGATGTACCGCGGCGCGATCAAGAACACGTGGACGGTCGAGGAGGTCGACTTCGCGACCGACGTCGCCGACCTCGCGAAGATGTCGCCGGCGGAGCGCCACATGATCCAGCGGCTGGTCGCGTTCTTCGCGACCGGCGACTCGATCGTGGCCAATAACCTGGTGCTGAATCTGTATCGCCACATCAATGCGCCCGAGGCGCGGATGTATCTGTCGCGCCAGCTCTACGAAGAGGCGCTGCACGTCCAGTTCTACCTGACCTTGCTCGATACCTACCTGCCGGACCAGGAGGAGCGCAACCGCGCGTTCGCCGCGGTCGAGACCATCCCGTCGATCCGCGCCAAGGCCGAGTTCTGCCTGCGCTGGTGCGACTCGGTCCGCCAGCTCGACCAGCTGACCACGCGCGGCGAGCGCCGCCAGTTTCTGCTCAACCTGATCTGCTTCGCGGCGTGCATCGAGGGCCTGTTCTTCTTCGCCGCGTTCGCCTACGTCTACTTCCTGCGCTCGCGCGGCCTGCTCCACGGGCTCGCCGGCGGGACCAACTGGGTGTTCCGCGACGAGAGCGCGCACATGGCGTTCGCGTTCGAGGTCGTCGCCACGGTGCGGCGCGAGGAGCCGGAGCTGTTCGATGGCGAGCTCGAGCGCGACATCCGCGCCATGCTCGACGAGGCGATCGCGTGCGAGGCCCAGTTCGCCGACGATCTGCTCGCCGGCGGGGTCGCCGGGCTGTCGCCGGGGGACGTCCGGACCTACCTCGAGTACGTCGCCGATCAGCGGCTCGCCACGCTCGGGCTGACCCGCCAGTACGGCGCGCGCAACCCGTTCGGCTTCCTCGATCTCCAGGATGTCCAGGAGGTCACCAACTTCTTCGAGCGCCGGGTCTCGGCGTACCAGGTCGGCGTCGCCGGCGAGGTCGTGCTCGACGCCGCGTTCTGACGGTTCGGTGCAGACCGAACCATCGCCGCCGCATGCTGGCGGGATGACGATCACCTGCTGTATCCGCTACGTGCTCGACCCGTTCCAGCTCACCGCGTTCGAGACCTACGCGCGGGCCTGGGCCACCATCATCCCGCGCTGCGGCGGCGACCTGCTCGGCTACTTCCTGCCCCACGAGGGCACCAACAACATCGCGCTGGCGCTGATCTCGTTTCCGAGCCTGGCCGACTACGAGGCCTATCGCGCGCGGCTCCGGGTCGATCCGGAGGGCGCCGCGAACTTTCGGTTCGCCGCCGAGCGGCGCTTCATCCTGTCGGAGGAGCGCACGTTCCTGCGGCCGGCCTGATAGGTTCGCCGGGGTGCGCCATGTCCAGCTCGCGATCGCAGGGTGTTTGCTCGCATGCGCGGCCCCGGCGCCGCGCGCGCCCGGGGCGGCGATGACCGTCCCCACCGGGGTCTGGCAGCGCGACTGGATCCGGCGGCACGGCGGCGCGCCCGACGCCGGCGTGGCGGTGCGCTACGTCCAGACCCCGAGCGTGTTCGGCGACATCCGGATCGCGGCCGCGCGGCCGGACCTCGCGCACGCCGCGTCGTTCGCCGAGCTCAGCGACGCCGAGCTCGCCGCGCTGGCCCACCAGAACGGGTTCGCCGGGGTGACGACGGTCGACGGCCGCAACGCGACCTGGCACCACGAGATCGACTTTCAGCCCGCCGGCGACGACGCCGACATCGGGCGGATCGAGCCGGCCGGCGACGCGCGGATGTTCGAGCACGCGCTCGACGCTTCGTACATCGAGAGCTGGTCGGCGATCGATCGCGGCGGCGGCAAGTTCTTCGCGGTCCGCGTCGTGCGCGCCGGCAGGACCGATCAGCTGCTCGCGGTCGCCGGCGCCCACTTCGTCTACGCCCGCGCGCGGCCGACCGCGTTGCCGGCGGCGGCCTCGATCAGCGAGGCGATCGCGACCCGCCACGCGACGCGCGACCAGATCATCGCGTTCCTCGACTGCGAGATCTCGTATGGCAGCGTCGCCGGCTGGCAGATCGAGCGCTCGACGCTGCCCTGGCGGCAGGGCCAGCGGCTCGCGCTCGCCGATCGGATCGCGGTCGATGCCCGTGGCCAGCCCGGGCCGCGGGCGGCGGCGGCCGGCGAAGCCTGGAGCTTTCCGGTCAACACGCTGAGCGCCGCGGAGCTCCAGGCGCTGTTCGCGCAGCGCTGACGCGATCTGATACGCCCGGTCGAGGGCGCCGGCGGCGCCGCCGCGGTACTACCTGCACCGCATGGCAGATTCTTACGTGGACCGAGATCGGATCGCCGCCACCGAGCCGGTGATCCGCCCCTACATCCGGCGCACCCCGGTCGTCGAGGTCGCTGGTGGCGACTTCGGCCTGCCCGGCATCACGCTGCTGATCAAGCTCGAGCTGCTCCAGCAGTCGGGGTCGTTCAAGGCACGTGGCGCGTTCGCCAACCTCAAGTTGCGGACGATTCCGCCGGCGGGCGTCGTCGCCGCGTCGGGCGGTAACCACGGCGCGGCGGTCGCGCACGCGGCCGGCGTGCTCAACATCCCGGTGCGGATCTACGTGCCGACGATCTCCACCCCGGCGAAGGTGGACCGGATCCGCGCGAGCGGCGCCGAGCTGGTGTTGATCGGCGACCGCTACGCCGATGCGCTCGCGGCGAGCGAGGAATGGGCTGCGGCGTCGGGCGCGCTGCGGGTCCACGCGTTCGATCAGGACGAGACGTTGCTGGGCGCCGGCACGCTCGGGC
>Ga0302323_100005352_pt1 | contig 10513 bp, 10 predicted proteins | sample Fen_T0_3_FD_201950 | JGI IMG/M metagenome (GOLD analysis project Ga0302323, IMG submission 201950) | Peat permafrost microbial communities from Stordalen Mire near Abisko, Sweden - Fen_T0_3 | ecosystem: Environmental > Terrestrial > Soil > Wetlands > Permafrost | place: Sweden: Abisko... | reverse complement strand
GGCGGCGAGCGGGCAGGATGCGATCCCGACGCGCGCGGCCTCGGCCTCGAGCGCCTTCGCCTTGTCGGCGCCCTGGAGCGGCCCGATCTTGACGAGGAAGTCGTGGCCGGCGGGCGTCTTGATGTTCGGACCCAGCCACATCGCGATGGTCGGGTTGCGCTGCGCCGGCTCGAGCTGGTCGGCGCCCGACCGCTTCAAAACGTCGCAGAGGTTCTCGATGTCGCCCTTGTAGTCGTCGGCGATCGGGCCTGCTGGAGCGGTGGCCGACGGAGTGGCCGAACCAGCCGAGCCCGCCGAGCCGGCGGCGGCAGGCTCGTGGCGGCTCGAACATCCAACCTCGGAGGCCGTGCCGATCACGAGGAGCAAAACCGCGATCCGGTTCCTTCCGTCGCGCAGCGAGTTGTGTCTAGATCCGGCCATGGCATACGTCGTCGCTGATCCGTGCGTGAAGTGCAAGTACACCGACTGTGTCGCGGTGTGCCCCGTCGACTGCTTCTACGAAGGCAAGAACTCGATCGCGATCCATCCCGACGAGTGCATCGACTGCGGCGCCTGCGAGCCGGAGTGCCCGACGACCGCGATCTTCGAGGAGAGCGAGCTGCCCGCGAAGTGGAATGTCTACAAGGACATCAACGCGCTGGTCAGCGGCGCCAAGAAGGCCGCCGACCTCGACACCGGCGCGTGGCCGGAGCACCTGAAGGGTCAGGCCGCGGGATCCTCGACCTGGGCCAACATCACAGAGCAGAAGAAGCCGCTGCCGGGCGCCGACGAAGCCGCCAAGGAAGAGAACAAGATCGCCGCGCTGACGCTCGACAGCGAGTAGTCAGCCCGCGGGCGGGCGCTCAGGGCGTCGCGCCGTGGACGACGAGCACGGAGCAGGGCGCGTGGCGAACCGTGCTCTCGGCGACGCTGCCGAGCAGCAGCCGGCGGAACCCGCGATTGCCGTGCGCGCCGACCACGATCAGATCGTGCGCCCCGCGCTCGGCGGCGCCCGTGATCACCTGGGCCGCCGGGCCCTGGATCAGCTCGACGTGCAGGGGATGGCCGGGCGCCCCGACGATCTTGTCGGCCTGGGTCTTCGCCGACGCCAGCACGGCATCGCGCACGGTCGACCACGGGAACCGGGCCTGGCCGAGCAGCGTCGCGCCCCACGATCCGGCCGGCAGCTGCCAGGCATGAACGACCTCGATCGGCGTCCCCGCGGCGATGACGTTCGAGACGTTCGACAGCGCCTTGGTCGCGGCGGGCGAGAAGTCGGTGGCGAGCAGCGGCTTGCGAAACGCGGAGCGCGTCGCCTGGCCGCGGACCACCAGGACGTCGCACGGCGCGTGGCGCAGCGTGGTGTTCGCGACGCTGCCGAGCAGGAACCGCGACACCCCGGTGAGCCCGTGCGTCCCGACGACGATCAGCTCGGCGCGCTCATCGCGGGCCGCCGCGGCGAGCACCTCGTCGGGCGGGCCGACCCGGCTGATCACCGCGGCGCGGACGCCGAGCGCCTGGATCTCGACCAGCTTGCCGGCGAGCCGGCCGGCCTCCTCGGCGCGGATCGCCGCCGAGACCTCGCCGATCTGCTCGAGGATCGCGCTGTCGACCTCGGCGATCGGCGCCTCGCTGGCCTGGGCGTGGACCAGCACGAGCTTGGCGTGGTGCAGCTCGGCGAGGCCGATGGCGCGCTCGAGCGCGTTATCGCTGGCGACCGACAGATCGCATCCGGCGATGATCGTGGTGAGCCCCATCGCCGCACTATAAGCCGTCCCGATCAGTTGCAGGGGATCGGATCGCAGGCGCCCCACAGGCCGCGGTGGGCGGCGCGCGCGGCGGCCTCGAGCGCGGTGAACTCTGCGGCGCGGTCGTCACCGTCGGGCGGGATGTGGAGCACGCAGGCGTAGCCGCGCTCGACCAGCAGCCGGTTGACGTCCTGGCCGTCGACCGCGACGTAGGCGAGCGTGCGGCCGAACATGTCCTGACACGCGGTCTCGTAGCGGAGCTGCACCGACTTGCCGAGCACGAGGTCGGTGTTGAACTGCGCGGCGTTGGCGCCGTAGCAGTCGGCGTGGCCGTTGGTGGTCTCCGGTGCGTCGACCAGCAGGTAGCGGATCCGGACGTCGCCCGCGAGCACGATGGTGTCGCCGTCGATGACGCGCGCGACGGTCGCCTCGCTCGGGCCGCAGGTCGCGCGGCCGTCGCCGCTGCACGCGGTCAGGCCGATCGCCGCGAGCGCGACGCCCCGCACTACCGGCACGGCGGGTTCGCGGCGCCCGGCGTGCCCTGGTTGGTCTGGTCGCCGTACGGGCCCTGTCCGGCGCAGAAGCTCGCGCTGTTCGCGTCGTCGTTGTCGGTCGAGTTCAGGTGCGCCGGATCGAGCTGGCGGGTCACGCCCGAGGCGACCGAGCTCCAGTGGACCGCATCGAGCACGGTCGCGCCGTCGGAGATCTGGACATCGCCGTTGGTGTCGACCAGGCCGAAGCTGAACGTGACGTCGACCGCCGGCAGCATCGAGTTGCTGGCGGGGTTATTCGAGCGCGCGAACACGGCGAACCGGCCCGGCGCCACCGAGATGCAGCTCGCCGACTGGATCTGCTTGCCGGGCGCCGCGCTGCGGCCGACCGTCAGCTCGTTGAGGTCGAACGCCGCCGCGCCGGTGTTGGTGACCTCGAACCACTCGCGCTGCGCGTCGGTCGAACCGGCGACGTTGGCCGGGTTGACGAGCAACTCGCTGATCACGAGCTCGCCCACGCGGGGCCTGACGATCCGGCGCAGCCCGAGGCCGTCCTCGCACATCCCCGGCGCCGGCAGCGCGGCGCAGCGCGCGTTGTCCGTGCCCGGCGTGCCGAGGTCGCCGTCGCCGTACCGGGTGGTCGCGGCGCAGAAGTTGCTCTCGGTGTCGTTGGAGATCGCGTCGATCAGGCCCGGATCGAGCTGGAGCGAGGCACCGTCGGGCGCGGTCGTCCAGCTCACCGCGTCGACGACGGTCGTGCCGGCGACGATCGCGACGTCGCCCGCGGTATCGACCAGCGAGAACTTGAACGTGCCGGCGAGCGGCGTCGGCAGGCCGCCGTTCTTGCTCGGATCGTCCGACCTCGCGAACACCAGATAGCTGCCCGCGGTGACGCGCAGGCAATCGGTCGCGGTAATGAGGTCGGGGGCGAGGCTGTCCCCGGCGCGATCGAGGCCGATCCCGTTGAGGTCGACGTCGTTCATCACCCGGGCCTCGAACCACTCACCGGCGGTGTCGGCGACGCTCTTCGGGCGCGCCATCACCTCGCTGATCGCGAGATCGCCGAGCCCCGGCGCGACCGCGTCGCGCATCGTCCCGCGGTCGTTGCACTGGCCCACGACGATCGGCTGGCAGTCGTTTTCGGCGCCGGGGGTGCCGAAGTTGCCGGCCTCGAACTCGGTGGCGTTGGCCTGGCACCACTGGGCCGGCGCATCGTTGAGCGTGTAGTCCGGCGGCTGGGCGCTGGTGAGCTCGCGCGAGTGACCCGCGATGACGCCGGCGTAGACCGCGCTGTCGATCTCGCGGTCGCCGCACGCCACCGCGAGCTTGCCGCCGTCGGTGTTGTAGAAGTCGCCGAGGTCGTCGCCGTAGCCGTAGTCGACGTACGCGGGCACCATCGCTTGCGCTGCGTTGCCGAGCGTGAAGAACTGGCCGGGCGCGATCGTCGCGCGGCCGATCGTGTGGGTGTCGGGCTTGCTGCCGTCGGGCCGGCTATGCGTGATCGTCACGCCCGCGAGATCGATCGGCGCGCCCTTGGCGTTGTAGATCTCGAACCACTCCTTGCCGGTATCGCCGCCGGCGGCCCCCGGCGACGCCTTGAAGTCGGCGAACACCTCGGTGATCACGAGATCGCCCGGCAGCAGCTCGACCTTGCAGCCCGCCGTGCTCGGCAGCGAGGGTCCGCAGCCCGTCGCGAGCGCACAAGTGGCAGTGAGAGAGGCGACCCAGACAACAACGACACGCACGCGGCTATCGTAGCTCAGCTCATCGCCGGCTGCGTGCGCGGCGGCGCGGCGCGCGGCATAGTGCCTCGATGGCTCGTGAGCTTCGCGCGGTCGGGACCGGGCTCGCCCCGGACGCGCTGGCGAACGCGGCGCTGGCGAGCCGGCTCGATACGCTCGAGGACATCATCCGCGTCGGGTTCGCCCAGCGTCCGGCGTGGGAGCTGCTCGACGTCATCGTCCAGGACGAGTTCACGCACGACGTGGTGGTCCGCGGACCGGCGGCGGTGTTCCTGGTGTTCGACACGACGTGACTCGGCGGCGTCACCGCGGTCTCCGTGTGGGACCATCGCCCCTCCGCCGACGAGCTGCTCGACGATCGCTTCGCGCAAGGCTGGCAGCCGACGCCGACCGGCACCGTCGATGGCCCGATCGTGCTCGGCCACGCCGCGTGCCGCATCCCGGGTCACCGCGTCGCGAGGTAGATGTCCTTGTTGCCCTTGCCGGCGGCGTCGCTGACGAACGCGAACGTGTGGCCGTCGGGCGACAGCCACGGATCTTCCTGGTTGCCGCCGATCGCGGCGAAGTCGGTGACCTGCGCCGGCTCGCTCCACGCCCCACCCAGCGAGGCGCGGTGAGCGGTGTAGATCATCGTCGGGCTGACCCGCGCCGAGGTGAAGTACACGGTCAGGCAGTCCTGGGTGACGAACACGCCGGACTCGTTCTGCACCGAGTTGAGCGCGGGGATCGTCACCGGCCCGTTGCCGTTGATCGTGCCCTCGAAGATGTCGCCGGTCCCGTTCGCCGCGTTCTGCACCATGAGGTAGTGGTCGGTGCCGCACGGCATGAACCACTTCTCGGTCAGCGTCTTGGTGCTGACCCCCGCCACCGGTTGCGCGTTGGTCCACGTCGAGCTGCCGGTCGCCGTGCGGGTCGCCAGGTAGATGTCGAGCGTGCCGTTGCCGGCGCGCCCCGACGCGAAGTACAGCGTCTTGTCGTCCGCCGACATCCGCGGCGTCTCGTCGCTCGTCGTGCTGCTGTCGATCGCCAGCTTGCTCGCGGTCGTCCACGTCCCGGTCAGCGACGTGCGCGACGTGTAGTAGAGATGCTTGCCGGTGCCGTCCGACGCCTCGATCGCGAACACCAGCTCGAGCGCGTTCGACGACAGCGTCACGTCGTCCTCGACCGCGGCCGACTCGGCAGAGGTCACCTTGATCGCCGGCGACCACGGGCCGAACGACGCGGCGTCGGGCGACGGGGCCGCGATCGCGTCGCCGACGGCGTCGGCAATCGTGGCGTCGACCCCGAGCGAATCGCTCGATGGCGCGCTGCTGATGCGAGCTTCACAGGCCGCCAGGACCAAGACCAGGCCCCAGGTCAGCGGACGACGGCGCATGCCTGATGGTAACTCAGGCGTGCCGCGGCCCAGCGTGACGCATCGCGCATACGGTGCCCGGTATCGAGGCATCCTGCCTCGATGTGGTGTGAATGACCCGGTCATGCGCGGTCACCTCTTGCGAGAGGATCGCGTAATCTCTTGTTAATCTGCTTGGTCCCGGGTTTGCTCATGGGACCAGGCCTGGAGGATCGCCGATGAAGAATGCACTCAGTAGCTTGCTGCTCGCCACCACCCTGTTCGGTACCGCAGGCGGATGCGTCGTCGAGGCCCGCGGTCACGTGGCCGCCCCCGTCGCGGTGGTCGAAGTCGACGAGGAGCCGCCGCCGCCGCGCGCCGTCGTCGTCGAGACCCGGCCGGGGTACCTGTTCATCCAGGGTCGCTGGATCCGCCGCGGCGGGCGCTGGGAGTGGTCCGATGGTCACTGGGAGCGCCAGCGCAGCGGCTACGTCTGGGAGCCCGGTCGCTGGGAGCGCCGCGGCAACCGCCACGTCTGGATCGAAGGCTCGTGGCGCGTGAGCGGGACCGTCGTTCGCGATCATCGCTAGCGCCTGGACTGCTGCGGGGTTCGGTCCGCGACCCGCGCGGTCACGATCGCCCCGCCGAGGTGGCATAGTGGCGTCGTGAACCGCGCCGTCGCTGTCCTCGGGTTTGTTGCGTTCGCCGCCTGCCAGTCCGGCGATGCGACGCCAACGCCGAAGCCCGCCCCCGTGGTGGCCCGCGACGCGTCGGTGATCGACGCCGACGTCAGCCGGCTCGCCGGCAAGCCGCTGTACGCCGCGCTGTGCGCGCCCTGTCACGGCGTCGACGCCAGGGGCTACGCCGCCGACCACGCGCCGTCGCTGGTCAACCCGACCTTCCTCGAGAGCGCGAGCGACGACTTCCTTCGCAGATCGATCGCCCAGGGGCGCCCGGGCACTTCGATGGCGGCCTATAGCAAGGCGGTCGGTGGGCCGCTCGACGACGCCGGGGTCGACCGCCTGGTCGGCTACCTGCGCGAGCAGGGCCCGCCGGCCAGGCCGCTGCCGGCGGCCGCCGCGGGTGACGCCACCGCGGGATCGGCGACCTACGCGAAGCGGTGCTTCGCATGCCACGGCGACGCCAGGTCGCGCGGCGAGGGCATCTCGCTCGCCAACCCGCAGTTCCAGGCCGCCGCGAGTGATGCGTTCGTGCGCCACGCGATCGTGAACGGCCGGCCTGGCACGAAGATGGAACCGTTCGCGAGCCAGCTGAGCGACGCGGAGATCGACGGCGTGGTGAGCTACGTCCGCAGCCTCGGCCACGATGGCCCGCCCCAGGTCGCGCTGCTGGCGCCGCCGACCGGGAGCGAGCCGCTGGTGCTCAATCCGGCCGGCAAGTCGCCGAGCTTCCAGCTCCGCGCCGAGCCATGCCCGCCGGGCGATACCGCGTGCAAGCCGGATCCGCGGTTCGTCTCGGTCGAGCAGGTCGCGAAGGCGGTCGCGGCCAAGCAGCGGATGGTGATCATCGACGCCCGGCCGCCGTCGGAGTGGATGCGCGTCCACATCGCCGGCGCGGTCTCGATCCCGTATCACGACATGAAGCGGCTCGCCGAGCTGCCCAAGGACGGCACCTGGATCGTCGCGTACTGCGCGTGCCCGCATCACCTGTCTGGCATCGTGGTCGACGAGCTCCGCAAGCGCGGCTACGCCCACGCCGTCGTGCTCGACGAGGGCATCAACGACTGGCATCGCCGCGGGTTCCCGGTGACCGCGGCGGCGGGCGTGACCAGGCCGGCCGCCGAGCCGGTCCTGCCGCCGGGCACGATCCGGTGACCTGCGGCCGGCAAAATCTCCGGGCGATCGGGTTCGCGGCGCGGCCGGGTTCGGCATACTGACCGGGTGACTCGCCCGAGCGCGCTGGTGATCGTCATCGCGATCGCGGCCGGCGGTGCGGGGCTCCGCTGCGACGCCGGCGAGCCGGTGCACGGCGGCACGCTCGCGGCGATCCGCCGGCGCGGCGAGATCACCTGGGGCGGCGACGTTCAGGGCGGCGAGCCCTACGTCTACGAGGATCCGAGCCAGCCGAACCACATCATCGGCTTCGAGGTCGACATCATGGATGCGGTCGCGCGCCGGCTCGGCGTGCGGGCGCGCATGGTGCAGTACTCGTGGCCGAGCCTGGTGCCGTCGCTCGAGCGCGGCGACTTCGACGTGATCGCGAACGGCCTTGAAGCGACGACCGACCGCCGCGAGCGGATCCTGCTGTCCGAGCCGTACTTCGTCTACGCCGAGACCCTGACCGTGCGGACCGACAGCGACGCGCGCTCGGTGTTCGATCTCACGGGCAAGCGGATCGGCACGCTGAACGAGACCTACGCCAACGACATCCTGCGCCGGCTCTACCCTGGCAGCGTCAAGCTCTACGACGGCAACGAGGAGCCGTACACCGATCTCGAGCTCGGCCGGACCGATGCCGTGCTGCTCGACAACATCATCGCCGACCGCTACGGCTGCACGCCGGCGCATCCGGCGCTGCGCTGCATCCCGTACGACGTCGCGCGCGGGACCTACGTGATCGGGATCCGCAAGGCCGATCCGGAGCTCAAGCAGGCGATCGATGGCGCGCTCGCGGCGATCCGGGCCGACGGCGAGCTCGAGCGGATCCTGCGCAAGGCCAAGCTGTGGGACGATCGCCAGCGCGAGGCGAGGCCGATCGAAGGCCAGCTCGCGCGGCCGCGCGCGCTCGATGGCGACGTGGTGCTGCAGTTCATCGCCGCGGCGTGGGTGACGCTGCAGCTGTCGGTGCTGGCGTTCCTGCTCGCGGTGCCGATCGGCATCGCGCTCGCGGTGGCGCGGATCTACGGCGCGGCGCCGGTGCGCGGTGCGGCGCGGCTGTACATCGAGCTGTTTCGCGGCACGCCGGTGTTGCTCCAGCTGTTCGTCCTCTACTACGGCATCGCGGGGCTGGTGAACCTCGGGCCGATGGCGGCCGCGGTGATCGGGCTCGGGCTCAACTACGGCGCGTACGAGGCCGAGGTCTATCGCGGCGCGCTGCTCGCGATCCCGCGCGGCCAGAGCGAGGCGTCGCGCGCGCTCGGGTTCGGTCCCGCGCAGACGCTGCGCCACGTGCTGCTGCCCCAGGCGCTGCGGCTCGCGCTGCCGCCGATGACCAACGACTTCGTGTCGCTGCTGAAGGATTCGTCGCTGGTCAGCGTGATCACGGTGATCGAGCTGACCAAGCGGATGACGATCGCCGCGGTCGACATGCGCGGCTGGCTGATCCCGGGCCTCTTGTGCGCGGTGCTCTACCTCGCGCTGAGCCTTCCGCTGTCGGAGCTCGCGCGCCGGCTCGAGAGGAGGCTGGCGCGTGATCAGCGTCCGCTCGCTCTGTAAGCGCCACGGCACGCGCGACGTCCTGGTCGACGTCACCGCCGAGGTCGCGCGCGGCGAGACGATCGCGATCGTCGGGCCGTCCGGCGGCGGCAAGTCGACCCTGCTGCGCTGCCTCAACTACCTCGAGGGGTTCGACGCCGGGCAGGTCGAGATCGCCGGCATGACGCTGGCGGCGGGGACGCCGAGCACCGGGCCGGTGCTGCGCGCGCTGCGCACGCGGGTCGGCATGGTGTTCCAGCAGTTCAACCTGTTCCCGCACCTCACGGCGCTCGACAACATCGCGCTCGCGCCGCGCGTGGTGAGGCGCGTCGCGCGCGCGGCGGCCGAGGCACGGGCGCGCGAGCTGCTCGCGCGGGTCGGCCTGGCCGATCGCGCCGGCGCGTACCCGCACGAGCTATCGGGCGGCCAGCAGCAGCGGATCGCGATCGCCCGCGCGCTGGCGCAGGATCCCGAGGTCATGCTGTTCGACGAGCCGACCAGCGCGCTCGATCCCGAGATGCGCGACGATGTGATCGACGTCATCCGCGGGCTCGCGCAGGGCGGGATGACCATGCTCGTGGTCACCCACGAGATGCAGTTCGCCCACGACATCGCGTCGCGGGTCTGGGTCATCGATCGCGGCACGATCGCCGAGGACGGCCCACCCGCGCAGGTCGTCGACGAGCCGCGGACCGCGGTCGCCCGCGAGTTCTTCAGCCGGCTGCGCCGGCCGGCGCCCTGACATCGTATGCTTGTTCGGTGGTGACCGTCGGCATGACGATCGGAGGGCGCTTTCGCGTCGACGAGCTGCTCGGTGCCGGCGGGATGGGGATCGTGGTCGCGGCGACCCACGTCGAGCTCGGCCACCGGGTCGCGATCAAGGTGCTGCGCGACGAGATGGCGGCGAGCGCCACCGTGATCGAGCGGTTCCTGCGCGAGGCGCGCTCGGTCGTCCACCTGCGGACCGAGCATGTGTGCCGGGTCACAGACGTCGGCCGGCTCGACACCGGCGCGCCGTACATCGTGATGGAGCTGCTCGAGGGCAGCGATCTCGGGCGCGTGGTCGCCAAGCAGGCGCTGCCGACCACCGTCGCCGTCGAGTACATCATGCAGGCCTGCATCGGGGTCGCGGAGGCGCACGCCGCCGGCATCGTGCACCGCGACCTCAAGCCGGCGAACCTGTTCGTGACCCGGCGGGCCGATGGCGGCCCGCTGATCAAGGTGCTCGATTTCGGGATCGCCAAGGCGCTGGCCGAGACCGGCGCGCAGCTGACCCACTCGCACAGCATGCTGGGCTCGCCGGGCTACATCTCCCCCGAGCAGCTGCAGTCGGCGCGCGACGTCGACGTCCGCACCGATATCTGGGCGCTCGGCGTGACGCTGTATCAGCTGCTGTCCGCGCGGCTGCCGTTCTACCGCGCGAACGCGACCGAGATGGCGGTGCGGATCGTGACCGAGCCGCCGGACCCGCTGGACGTCGATCCGGCGCTGCGCGCGGCGGTGTTTCGCTGTCTCGCGAAATCGCCCGCCGAGCGCTACGCGAGCGTCGCGGCGCTCGCGGCGGAGCTCGTGCCGTTCGGCGGCCCGTCGGCGCGCGGGATCGCCGTGCTGATCGACCAGGCCGCCACGCGGTCGCGCTCCGCATCGGTCCCGATGCCGATGGTGTCGGCGCTGGCCCCGACCGCGGCGGCCTCGGTCGCGAGCCACGCCGGCGGCGATCATGCGCCCGCCACGGATCGGATGGAGCCGCCGCCGCGCCGGCGACCGCGGTGGCTGGTGCTCGCCGCGCTGATCGTGGTCGCGGCTGCGGCGGCCGCGGCCTGGCGCACCCGCGGCGCGCGCCCCG
>Ga0302323_100005348_pt1 | contig 10515 bp, 9 predicted proteins | sample Fen_T0_3_FD_201950 | JGI IMG/M metagenome (GOLD analysis project Ga0302323, IMG submission 201950) | Peat permafrost microbial communities from Stordalen Mire near Abisko, Sweden - Fen_T0_3 | ecosystem: Environmental > Terrestrial > Soil > Wetlands > Permafrost | place: Sweden: Abisko... | reverse complement strand
TTGCGTTGGCCGGAACCTGGGCCATCGTGGGGGGCGAACGCGGGATGCTTGATCTCAGCGTGGATCCTGGACTGCCGCTCGCATGACCGGCGTACTGGGCCCAACGCCTTCGCTACTAGCCAGTGCCCGAACGCTATTGGCACGATACGGCCTATCTCCCAAGAAATCGCTGGGACAGAACTTTCTCATCGATCCGCGGGTGCAAGAAAAGATCGTAGCGGCCGCTCACTTGAATGCAGATGACGTCGTGGTCGAGATTGGTGCCGGCCTTGGCGCCCTGACCGCCCGCCTGGGTGAGCAGGCCGGCAAAGTTATCGCTGTCGACCGCGATGGCCAAATGGTCGAGGTGTTGCGTACCGAGCTCGCGCACCGCTCGAACATCGAGATCGTTCATGCCGATGCGCTCGACTTCGATTTTGCCGAAACTGCTGCCCGGGCAGGCAGGCCGCTAGTGGTGGTCGGCAACTTGCCATACGTCATCACGTCGCCGCTGCTCTTTGCCACCATTGAAGCCGCAGCTGGTGGCAAGGTGGTGGAGCGTGCCGTCTTCATGGTGCAGAAGGAATTTGCGCAACGAATGCTAGCGCCACCCGGGAGTCGGGTCTATGGCCGACTGTCCGTGATGGTGCAACAGGCGGCACAGGCCGAGATCCTGTTCCATGTCGGAGCCGGTGCCTTCTTGCCCGCACCGGCAGTGACATCCACCGTACTTGGGCTTCGGCCGCGCCAAAATCCACTCGCTGGCGTCGACGACCCCACCACTTTCGCCAACGTCGTACGAGCAGCTTTTGGCACTCGCCGCAAGATGTTGAGGCGCGCTCTCGAACCGGCCTTCGGTGGCGCCCGCGCCAACGCCGCGCTTGCCCAGGCCGGCATCGCCGGTACTCGCCGCGCCGAAGAGCTGGCGGTGGCAGACTTCGCGCGCTTAGCGAATGCTTTGGGACCAAGTCATGCCTGAGCTACCGGAAGTCGAAACCGTGGTCCGTACCCTTCGACCGGAGATTGTCGGCAAGTCCATTTCGGCCGTCTGGACCAGCGGGATTGCTTTGCGCATGGCCAAGCGCCTCGACGTGGCGGTCCTGCAGCGTGAGTGCGTGGGCGCGACAATCAAGGCCGTGCGCCGACGTGGAAAGTACATCCTAATCGATCTCCAGCGCGGAGCGACCCGATCGGCGGGTATCTTGGTTCACCTGGGTATGACCGGGCGGCTGCGCGTCCAACCTCAACGCGAGCTCAGGGTCAAGCACACCCATGTGGTGTGGGCGCTAGCCCGTAAGCAAGAGGTGCGCTTCGTAGATCCGCGCCGCTTCGGCTGGGTGCAGGCTGCGCCCGACCTCGATGCTTTGCCCGAAATCCAAGCTCTTGGGCCCGATCCCTTGAGCGATCTGGACGCCGGTGAGCTTCGCGATCGTTTGGCTGTTTCACACGCACCGATCAAGGCCTTCTTGCTGGACCAGCATCGCGTGGCCGGGCTGGGGAACATCTACGTGTGCGAGGCGCTCTTTCGCGCGGGTATCCATCCCACGACGCAGGCACGTCGCACGCAAGGCAAGGCCGCTCTATTGATGCAAGCCATTCGCGACACCCTGCAACTGGCTATTGCCAATTGCGGAACCTCATTTCGCGATTTCGTCGATTCCACTGGTGCCCCCGGCAAGAACATCGAAGCGCTATTGGTGTACGGGCGGGAAGGCGAGAACTGTTTCCAGTGCCAGGCCCCGGTGCGTCGGGCTGTGCACAGTGGTCGTTCCACTTTCTATTGTGGCAATTGCCAGATTCGCTAGAACACGCGAAAAGGGCGAAGCGCGCCTTTTTGATCGGCCGGAAGTCTTAGGCAACTACCTTCGCATTTTATTGTCGCGATCGATGGACTGATCAATGCGCTCCGGGGAATGCTGGCAATAAGGCGCTCCAGGCTCCTAGATGGGACACGATGGAACACCCGCCGGCTGCCATGCGCCATTCCGCGTGCACTTGAGCGGGCCCATGTCGCCCGGTTCAACTCCCGCTTGCTTCTTCGCGAATGAACCGGCCAGTGCGCAACTCATCGAGTGTCTCCTCGATTTCTTTGGGGGTGTTCATGACGAAGGGCCCATAGCGGGCAATGGGTTCTCCGATGGGGCGAGCTGCGGCGAGGAGGAATCGCCCGCCGCTTTTCGCACTGCCCTTGGCACGCACCATGTCGCCATCGCCGAAAACCACCAACGCGGGGCCGGCCACGGGCCGAAGAGCATCATCGGCGCCAAAACTGACCTCACCTCGATCGACATAGGCAAAGGCGGTATGTCCCGCCGGCACCTGTTCGCGGAAGATCGAGCCATGCGGCAGGGTCACATCAATGAACTTGGGTGCAACCGACAGGCCTACCACCGGACCTTGCACGCGGCCGTCGTCGGCCTCGCCGGCAATGACTCGCAGCTTGGCACCGTCGTCGGTGATGCGCGTCGCCAACTGGTCAGCCCGTAGGTCGCGGTATTTCGGGCGGGTCATCTTCTCGCGCGCGGGCAGGTTGAGCCACAATTGCAAACCCGAGATGCCCCCGGGTTGTACGACCGGCATTTCCTCGTGCAAGATGCCGCTGCCCGAGGTCATCCACTGGATGCCGCCACCTTCGATGGTTCCCTTGTGGCCCAGCGAATCGCCGTGGCGTACCTGGCCGGCACGCAGAATGGTGACGGTCTCGATGCCACGGTGAGGATGAAAGGGAAACCCTGCCCGATAGTCCGCCGGCACCGAAGACTCGAAGTGATCGAGCAGCAGGAAGGGATCGAGGTTGGTCAATTGGCGCGTTCCGATGGTGCGTACCAGATGCACCCCTGCACCTTCTACCGTCGGCTCGGGCCGAATGATTTGTTTGATGGGGCGTAGCTCGGTTGCCATGGGAAATTGGATGTCGGAGAACCGCATGGGTCGCTCCCCATTCCCACGAAGACCCACGAGGGACGGGCCGCCGAAAAGAACGCCAATTTTCTAGTGCATAAGGCCCGTCGAGTTACCCTAGCTTGCCAGCCACACGTGCAGTCTCTTCGACGGTGTGGGCAAGAAGCGAACGGATCTTGCCGTCTTCCATCACGCCAAGTCCGGCGGCAGTACAACCGCCCGGGGTCGTGACCTGGTCTTTCAGCACGGCTGGATGGGTGCCGGTCTGCACCACCATGCGCGCCGCTCCCTGCACCATTTGCGCAGCCATCGCGGTGGCGATATCGCGCCGTAGTCCCAGTTTCACAGCGCCGTCGGCGAGGGCGTCGATCATGACGAATACGAAGGCGGGGCCGCTACCCGATAGCGCCGTCACGATGTCCATGTGCGCTTCGTCGATTTCCTGCGCCTTGCCCACCGATCCGAAGAGGCCCAGGGCCAGGGTCATGTGGGCTTCGCTGACGTTCTTGCTGCGGGCGAGTCCCGTCATCCCTTCGCCGATGAGGGCAGGGGTGTTGGGCATGGCTCGAATCACAGCGCTCTTGGGCAAGAAGCCACACAGTTTTTCCAACCGCACACCGGCGGCGATGCTAATGACCGGCTTGCCGGCCAGGGCTGCCCGCACGGCATCGTTATCCAGCACGCTGGCCATCTGATACGGCTTCACGCACACAAGGACTGCGTCGCAGGCGTTGGCCACCGCCAAACTGTCGGTTCCAGTGCGAATACCGTGTCTGCTGGCCAGGTCGCGCGCCACGTCCGCGCGCACGTCGCTGGCGAAGATTTGCCCCGGCAGCAGACTACCGGAACGAAGAATACCGCGCACGATGGCTTCGCCCATTGTGCCGCAGCCGATGACGCCCAATGTTTGCTTTGCTTCGAGGAGATTCACACGCGCATTACCACACGAAGCGCAGCCAAGGTAAAGTCGCTCGCGCATGAGCCAGGAAACCATAGCCCGCGCCACCCTTCGCGAAGCCCACCGTCTGGTGGTCAAAGTCGGAACCCAGGTCGTCACCACGGAAGATTCCGAATTGGCGGTCGGCCGCATGGCAAGTTTGGTCGAGGGATTGGCCAAAGAGCGCAAGGCGGGGCGCGAGGTGGTTTTGGTGACGTCGGGAGCAGTGGGTATGGGCATGCGGTTGCTGGGACTGCGGCAGCGACCGCGTTCGCTGGGGCTGCGCCAAGCTTGCGCGGCGGTGGGTCAGGGCCATCTGATGGCGGCGTACGCGGAGGCATTTGCCAAGCAGGGCCTGATCGCGGCGCAAGTGCTGCTGACCCAGGAGGACTTGGGCGACCGTGACCGCGCCTTGTGCGTGCGCACGACCTTGATGCGGCTCTTGGAGCTGGGCGCCGTGCCCGTGCTGAATGAAAACGACAGCGTCAGCATTCGTGAGCTGGTTGAATATCGGCGACGTTCCGGCAGCGAACCGGCGCGTCCGGTGTTTGGCGACAACGACGGCCTTGCTGCCCGCGTATCGGTGACGTTGGACGCCGATTTGCTGGTGCTGCTAACCAACGTCGATGGCCTGTTCACCGCGAATCCCAAGGTCGATCCAACCGCGACGCGCATTTCCCTCCTGCCGGCCATCGACGATGCCGCCTTGGCGCGCGCCGCCGGGACCTCCAGCGGCGGAACGGGCGGCATGATGAGCAAGTTGGAGGCGGCATGCTTGGCTACCGGTGAGGGTACGTCCGTGGTCATCGCCAACGGCGGCGCCCCCGCTGTGCTCGCCGCAATTTTGGCTGGCGCCGACGTGGGAACCTTGATTCCAACGCCCGACCGCCGCCGCGCCCGCCTGCGCTTCATCGCGGTCGCCAGCAAGAAATTCGGCGCTTTGGTTCTGAATGAAGGCGCCTTTCGCGCGCTGGAAAAAGGCAAGGCTTCCTTGCTTCCGGTGGGTGTGGTCGGCGTGGAGGGTACCTTCGATAAGGGCGACGTGGTCGAGCTGCGCGACGGCAGCGGTCGCGTGCGCGGGCGGGGCATGGTGAACTACGACGCGGATGCTTGTCGCAAGCTCGCGGGCCGTCAAAGCGAAGACATCGACGCCATCCTCGGCTACCGCGGCTACGATGCCCTCATTACTAGAGACAACCTGGTGATGGGGACCATTTGAGGATTGGCTTTCCGGGGCTGGTGGCCGGTTCCGGTCCAAGCTAGCCTCGGACCTTCGCCGTCAACACTGGCGCAGTGCCCTTGCGGGGCGTCGCTGGCGGTCCTTTCTTCGATTCCGCATAGGAAGCATAGGCATCGGCCTCGACGGGAAGCAGCACGGTGAACGTGGAACCCGATCCAGGCTGGGAGCGCACCTCGATGGTTCCCCCATGATTTTCGATGATACGCTGGCTGATCGGCAAACCCAGTCCCGTTCCCTTTTCCTTCGTCGTGAAGAATGGAATGAACAGGTTGCGCAGGTCGGCTGGTGGAATACCGACGCCGTCATCCCGAAAGCGAATTTCCAGGAAGGCGGCTGCGGCTCCTCGTCGGGTCGAGCGGCGCAGGCTGGTGGACACCTGCAGCCGGCCCCCCTGGGGCATGGCATCGAGTGCGTTGATGGTCAGATTCAAGAAAACCTGCCGCAGCTGTTGGGCATCGGCGCGCACCTGGGGCAGCCCGTCGAGCAGGTTCATGGCGATCTCGACCCGTGAACCTCCGCGTTCCTTTTCGATCAGGTTAATGGTCTTGCGAACGACATCGTTGGCGTCGAGTGGGCTCGGATCGCCACGGTAAGGGCGGGCGTAGTCGAGGAACTGGGACACGATTTTGTTCAAGCGGTCGACTTCTTCGACGATGATGTCCAAGAATTCGCGCGTACCGGTGTCGGCTTTTTGTCCCTCGACGGGCTGCAAATACTGGGCAGCGCCCTTGATGGACCCCAGGGGATTGCGAATCTCGTGGGCAAGACCCGCCGCCATCTGGCCGAGCGCCGCCAGACGATCGCGTTCCTTCATTCGCTCGTAGATCTGCGAGTTTTGCAGCGTGACGCCCATGGAGGCAGCCACACCCCGGAAAAGCTCGATCTCTTCCGACGAGTAGGCCTCGCGCAGGCGCTCATCACGCAGCACCAGCATGCCCAGTAGCTGTTCTTCACCAAGAATGGCCAAGACCACCGAGCCGTTGAGCAACTCAAGCACGCGCATGGTGAGTAGCAGGGCCTCTCGTTCTTCGCCTTGCTTGTTGCGCAGGGCCACCAGCTCTCGCTCGAGGCCCTCGATGGAAATTACGCCCGCACGGCGCAGGCGCTCGAGGAAGGCTCGGTGGGCGACGGCGTCGATGCGTCCTTCCGGGCGAGGTCCGACATGTCCCACCAGGTCGTAGGCCGAACCGTCGGGATCCACGATGTACATCGAGGCGTGGGTCACGCGGCGCGAATCTTCGAGGGCCGAAAGCACGCGCGGCACCAGATCCCGCGCATCGATGACGTTCATGAGGTCGGCACGTAGGCTTTCGATGCGTCGGAACAGCTCGTACTTCTCCTGGAACATCCAGCGATTTACCACCCGTTCCAGCATAGAGCGCAGGGGCTCGAACACGATGATGATGGCCGTGGAGGCGATGAGAGCGTTCAGGAAAAGCAAGCCGATCTCGTTCAAGTCGACGAGCTTGATGAGCAAAACGCCGTAAATGATGGTCGCAATGCTGGCTAGGGCGGCAAGCACGACCATGCGCCCGAGAAGCTCGTTGAGATCGAGCAGGCGGTAGCGAACCAAGGTCTGCGAGAGGAAATAGAGGTAAATCGTGATGAAGATGTTCCCTACCGACGGCGCCCACGGCACCAGGTCCAAGATCGCGGCAGTGACAGTGGCCAGGCCACCTATCAGCAGGTAGAGCAGGCGAATCTTTTCGACGCGTGATGGGGTACGGCGATAGCGGCGGTAGAGGTAGTAAACCGAAAGGTAAAGGCCAAGGAAGACGTAGGTCAGAAGGCCCAGGTAGAACCACTTGGAGGTATGGATGGGCGTGGCGAGAAATAGGCTTGCCAGCAGGGTGAGGTACAGCAGGACGGCGCCGATCAGGGTAGCGCGCGACAGGGGAGGGGGACCGGCCTCGTCGCCCAAGAAAGCGCGGAAGAATCGCTGCGCAGTCGCAGGCAGCGAGACCGCCGCGAGCATGGCCCCCCAACGCAGCAGCGAACCGGTCTCTTGCGAAGACCCCAGGAACATCATCAAGCGCTGAACGGCAACGTTGAAGGCAAAAGTAGCGAAGAGGACGTGGACACTGCGGCGGGCGTCGCGAAGTAGCACGGCGCCACCGACAGCGAATCCCACGATCGCGGCAACCAGGGCCGATAGTGTTTGCGTGTTCACAGCGGAGCCATTGTAGCGCCTTTGCCCGTCAACCCTTCGTCTGTTACCATATTGCCCAACTATGCGTACCGTCGATTCGCATAAGTTGTTCGGGCATCCGAAGGCCGATGGCGACACGGCGACGGATCGAAAAATGGAGGAGTGTCCTGCCCGTGAGACGGGGCACAATCGTCTTCATTCGCCAGGGGTGGGAGAAGCACCGTGATCAATACGGCAGTCCTTGTCCTGAATCGCCATTTTCAGCCAATCCACGTGACCAGTGCCAAGCGCGCACTATCTCTTCTCTATGTGGGGGCTGCGCAAGCCGTCGACAAACAGTTTCGCACCTTCGACTTCGACAGCTGGTCGCAACTTTCCGCCGAGCTGGGCGACGACGTCGTTCACACGGTCAATCGCGCGATCCGCGTGCCGAGGGTCATTCTGCTGCAGGTGTATGACCGCATTCCTCGCGCCAAAGTGCGCTTTTCACGCCACAACATCTACACGCGGGATAGCAACACCTGCCAGTACTGCGGACGGCAACTTCCACGCGGAGAGCTGAACTTGGATCACGTGGTGCCGCGCTCGCGTGGTGGACGGACGACCTGGGAGAACGTCGTGTGTTGCTGTGTGGACTGTAACATCGCGAAGGGCGCCCGCACCTTGGAACAAGCAGGATTGCGTCTGCTGAAGACGCCCGTACGGCCACGCTGGACGCCCACCTTTCGCGGCGGTGCCGATCAGTGCCGCTACCGGGAATGGCTGCCGTTTCTCGACCTGGCGAACGCCTCGTACTGGAATGCTGAGCTGGTCGAGTAGCCCGGCAGACGGACTGCTATCATCCAGGCGCCCATGTCGATAGCGCGCCCTTCACTGTCTGGCCTTCGTGTGTTGCTCACGCGTCCCGAAGGCGAAAGCTCCGACGCTTGGGCGGCAGCCTTGACCGAGGCGGGCGCGGTCCCTTTGTCCTACCCCACCGTCACCATCGTGGCGCCGGAATCGTGGCAGGATCTCGACCGGGTGCTGGCGCGCCTGGATGACTACGATTGGCTGATTTTGACCAGTCAAACGGCCGTGGCCATGGTGCTCGGCCGTTTGCCTGGCCGGCGTTTCCCCGCTGGCATGCGCCCGAAAATTGCGGCCATCGGTCCGAAAACTGCCCAGGCCATCACCCAGGCTGGTGGCGATGTCGCGCTGGTGCCGGTGGACAGTCGGCAAGAGGGCTTGGTCCAAGCTCTCCCGACGTTGCCCATGGGGACCCGCGTCTTGCTGCCGCTTGCCGCCGACGGAAGAACACTGCTCAGCGAAACCCTTCGCGCCCGCGGATGCATTGTAGACCAGGTTCCGGTTTATAGGACAACGTCGAGGGCGGAGTGGCTGCCTTTGCCGGACTTCGACGTCGCCACCTTTGCCAGCCCGTCGGCTCTGCGTGCCTTCTTGGCCTCGCCTGGGCGGGAAGCTCTGCTTGGTAAGACGGTCGTCGTCATCGGTTCCACCACGGCGAAGGAGGCTTCTGACCACGGTCTTCATCCAGTCGTTGCCAAAACACCCGATGTCGAGGCACTTGTCTTCGCCGTTGAACAATCGTTTGCCAGCCAAGGAGACCGCTAATGTCATTTCCGGAAAATCGTCCCCGTCGTCTTCGCCGCACCGAAGCTTTGCGCCGCATGGTTCGGGAGACCACGTTGTCGGTGGACAACCTGATGTACCCGCTCTTTATCTGCCCCGGGAAAGGGGTGCGCAAAGAGATTGCCTCGCTGCCCGGGCAGTACCACCTGTCGGTAGATCAGCTCGAGACGGAGGCCGAGGTCCTCGCCAAGTTGGGCATTCCGGCTGTGATGCTCTTCGGTCTGCCTGAAAAGAAGGACAGTGTCGGGAGTGAGGCTTGGCATCCGGAGGGAATCGTCCAACGGGCTATCCGGGCCTTGAAGAAAGCCACCCCCGACCTGTGCGTGACCGCGGACTGCTGTCTCTGCGAATACACGTCGCATGGACACTGCGGCATCCTAACTGACAAGCAAGACGTCGACAACGACGCCACCCTGGAGAACCTGGGGCGGGTCGCCGTAGCACAAGCCAATGCCGGGGCGGATGTCGTCGCCCCTTCCGGGATGATGGACGGAACCATAGCGTTTCTCCGGGATGCCCTGGACGAAGCCGAGCACGAAAACGTCGTTTTGCTCTCCTACGCAGTAAAATACGCGTCAGCCTTCTACGGCCCGTTTCGCGTCGCAGCGGATTCGGCGCCAGCCTTTGGTGACAGACGGCGTTACCAAATGGACCCTGCCAACATTCGCGAGGCCGTTCGAGAGGTTGAGCTCGATATCGAGGAGGGTGCCGACATGGTGATGGTCAAACCGGGCCTGCCCTACCTGGACGTGGTCGCGGAAATCCGTCGCGAATTCGACGTCCCGGTGGCTGCCTACAACGTGTCGGGAGAGTACCTCATGCTAAAGGCCGCGGCAGAGAAAGGCTTCCTTGACTACGATCGGGCGGTACTGGAGACTCTAATCTCTGTGCGTAGAGCGGGTGCAGACCTCATCGTGACCTATCATGCGAAGGAGGCCGCGCAGCTGCTCTCGAAGGCCCCGTAGCCGGCAGCACAGAAAAAAGAATCAGAGCCGTTTTTTTTCTTTTGACAAATCGGCCCAGATGCTTATTATCCCACTCCCCGCTGCCGGACAGACCTCGAAAGAAGTCGGTACGGAAGAGGGGAAAAGTCGGTCTCTGAAAGCTGAATAGCAAATCGAGAAGAATGCCGATGGCGAAGGTCATCTTCGGATGGACAACGCAGTCGGCGACGATTCCTTGAGTGAATAGTAATGTTTCAGGGGCATTGGTCCCTGGAAGGATCATTCAAAAAGCATAGGGCTTCGGCCTTATGTGACAGTTTAACTGGAGAGTTTGATCCTGGCTCAGAGCGAACGTTAGCGGCGGGCTTAACACATGCAAGTCGAACGAGAATGAGGGAGCAATCCTTCTAGTAAAGTGGCGGACGGGTGCGTAACACGTGGATAATCTACCTTCCGGCGGGGGACAACAGTTCGAAAGGACTGCTAATACCGCGTACGTCGGCGAGGGCTCAGGCCCTTGTCGAGAAAGATGGCCAATCCTTGGAAGCTATCACCGGAAGATGAATCCGCGGCCCATCAGCTAGTTGGTGAGGTAATGGCTCACCAAGGCTAAGACGGGTAGCTGGTCTGAGAGGATGATCAGCCACACTGGGACTGCGACACGGCCCAGACTCCTACGGGAGGCAGCAGTGGGGAATATTGGGCAATGGGCGAAAGCCTGACCCAGCCACGCCGC
>Ga0302323_100005346_pt1 | contig 10516 bp, 9 predicted proteins | sample Fen_T0_3_FD_201950 | JGI IMG/M metagenome (GOLD analysis project Ga0302323, IMG submission 201950) | Peat permafrost microbial communities from Stordalen Mire near Abisko, Sweden - Fen_T0_3 | ecosystem: Environmental > Terrestrial > Soil > Wetlands > Permafrost | place: Sweden: Abisko... | reverse complement strand
GGTCGCCGGTAAGGGACAATGTGTAGGGATCGATTGGCCTCGAGACGGGCGCATCATGGGGGCGGAAATGCATCGCTGGTCTCAAGATCAAGCCTAGCGGCTCATCGCGCAGCTGGCCCGTCGAGTCCGGGAGAATGCGGTAGCGCAGGTAAACCGTGTTCTGCATGTGAGCAAGCACCAGCCGCTTCTCGAGAACCGTAGACCCGATACGGTAGGTCCAAACCGGCAATCCCATTTCCAGGCGAAACTGCTCCAATAGATCGTCGGCTCGGCGGTTCTTCTCACCATCGTCCCGCTCCTCTGCGCCCAGCTTGATCCACGTTCCGTCCGGCAGGTGCACCTGCTCGACCAGGTGGTCGAACATCATCGTTCGCCCCCATGGATTAGGCAGCGCTGCCACCAGCAGTCCGTGGTAGCGGCGGGTTGCGACGCCAGCAATGGTGCCGGAAGCGTAGCCGCCCAACCCGTTAGCAACCAACCACTCTCTTTCGACCTGGGTTGCCGTACTGTCTAGGCTACGATCCCACCCGATGCGCATGATATTCGTGGTTGACATGGACCGTTTGGCACTGCTGGGCGGGCTTCCCTGGCAAGGGACGCTCAGCTGGTGCTTACTCCCGCTTCCTCTGGAGCCCAGGCCCTGCCGCTCTCCGGAACATCCGTGGTGCCGCGCAGCTTCTCCCACAGCGTCTTTCTGGAAATGCCCAACAGTTCGGCGGTGCGCGCACGCTTTCCCTCGGTGGCGCGCAATGCGCGCAACAGATACGCGTGCTCGAAATCGCGGATGGCCGCCTGCAGGGGCCGTATGGCACTGCGCGGAGCCTCGATGCCCAGCTCTTCGGTATTGGGCGATTTCACCATCGAGAGCGGCAAGTGCTGAATGCCAATCTCCTTGCCGCCGGAAAGCACCATGGCGTGTTCGACAGCGTGGGACAGCTCTCGCACGTTTCCGGGGAATTGGTATTGCGACAAGGTGGCCCAGGCCGAGGGAGAAATGGAAGGGCTCGGGGCCCCAGGTGCTGCCAAGTGAGCCAGGAAGTGTTTGACGAGCAACGGAATGTCCCCGGGCCGCTCGCGTAGTGGAGGCAATTTCAGCTCGATGACGTTGATTCGGTAAGACAGATCTTCGCGGAATGCGCCCGACTTGATTCTGTCGGCCAGGTTGCGATGGGTCGCCGAGATGATGCGAACGTCGACCCGTACGGGTGTATTGGTTCCTAGGGGCTCGACCACGCCCTCTTGAAGCACGCGCAGGAGCTTGGCCTGGGCCGGAAGTGGCAATTCGGCCACCTCGTCGAGTAGCAACGTGCCTCCATCAGCGGCCTTGAAACGGCCATCCCGCTTTCGTACTGCACCTGTAAAGGCACCCCGCTCGTGACCGAACAGCTCGGCTTCGACCAGGTTCTCTGCCAGCGCGCCGCAATTGACCGCAACGAAAGGCTTGTCCCGGCGCGAACTCTGCTCGTGGATCATGCGAGCCACCACTTCTTTGCCCGTGCCGCTTTCGCCCGTCACCATCGTCGGGGCGTCACTTTGTGCCACCATCTTGATCATCTCTTGCACGCGTCTAATCCCTGGCGATTGACCTATCAGCGTGGTGGAGCCGCTGTTTCTGAGGGCGCTACGGGCGCTGTCCAGCTCTCGGCGCAGACCACGCATTTCGTCGATGCGGCGAACCTGCAGCAGGAGCTCGTCCATGTCGAAGGGCTTGGTCAGGTAGTCATAAGCGCCCTCTTTGAGGGCCGACACGGCCTGCGTGACCTCGGAATACGCCGTCATCAAGATCACATCGGTGCCGGGTGCCTCCTTCCGAATCAGGCGGAAGAGGGTCAGGCCGTCCATTTGCGGCAGCCGAACGTCGCAGATGACGACGTCGAAAAGGCGCCGCCTGATGTGCTCTGCGCTGGAGGCACCGTCGGAGGCGGTTTGGACCGCATGTCCACCCTCGATGAGTTGCTCTTCGAGAACGTCTCGCAGTTCGGGCTCGTCATCAACCAGAAGAATATCCAGCACGAGAATCTCCTCGCGGAAGCCGTTACCACTGGGTAGCGGCTGCCGCTGATAGTGACCACGGATTGTTACTGTTTCGAAGCAAAATGCCCCGCAACCTTCCTGTTCATCAAGAACCGTGCCGATGCCCGACTAAGCTCGGCCGACAGCCGGGCGATATCCCACCTTCAGCCACGCTCCCTTCGAATTCGGTCGAGAACCTTCGCGCGAGACGATATCGGCCATCCCCAACATGCCGACGACGCGGGACTCGCCGTCGACCACCGGAAGGCAGCTTGCCTGTCGGTGAATCATCAAGCCGAGGGCGTTGGAGATGGTGTCCGCCGTCGAGATCCTCGTTGTGTCGCTAGACATCGCGTCTCTAGCTCGGATGTCCTCGATGCTCTTGTCCCCAGCACAAGCACGAATCGCGATAGTCTTCTGGGTGACGAGCCCCAGAAGCCGATTCTCATCATCCACGATCGGAATGGCATCCAAGCCTTCACCCGCCATCATAAGGACAACCTCTCGGATGCTGCTTTCGGGGCGCGCTACAGGGACCAAAGCCGTCATGATTGCCCCCACCCGGGCCCGTGGTCCGCCGTCTTGTTCCGTCGCTCTCTCGACATTCTTCTCGCGTCGTGCACCCGGTTGCTGCTTGAACGTGTCGGTACTTCTTTGCATGCCCGGGAGCTTTGCCAAAAGCATGCCGGGGCCTGCGCGGCACCATGCAAGTCCAGACTCGCCTGCTGACCAAGAATTGCCTCGCGGTAAAGCGGCAAGAGACAGCCGCTTTGGTGACGAAGTAACGGACGCGTGACAAAGCAGCACTTCGAGTTCCGTCGCTGTTACCTAATTCCCTGCTCGCCCTCTCACACGCACAGGAGGGTCATCGGACCCCTACCATAGATCATCCTGTCGCTCTGCTGGGCTCTCCCCGATTGGCCCGTCTGATGCATTTGTCGCGCGCCGGAGGCATGCGATGAATACAGACATCGTCAAGGGAAAATGGGCCGAGATTCGCGGGGCGCTCCGCCAGAAATGGGGCAAGCTCACCGATTCCGACTACGACCAAATCGCTGGCAATCAGGACAGGCTAATAGGTCTATTGCAGCAGCGCTACGGTTACGAGCGAGAGCAAGCCGAACGCGAAGTTCAGGAAGTCCTGAACAAATACTCGACACACTAGTTCAAGAACACTGAACGGGAATGAGGACGATTATGCAAAAGCAATCTGCGACTCAACAATCTGCCATCCAGGACGATAGATCGGTCAAGAGCCAGTCGAAGCCGCAAGCGGGATCGCAAACCTTCGATCCGGTCTGCGGGATGGATGTGAACCCCAACAGCAGCAAGACCGAGCAAGCCCAGCGGAATGGCAGGACCTACTACTTCTGTAGCAGCGAATGCCGTGAGCAGTTCGAAGCTTCACCCGAGGACTTCAGCGACGAAGCTTGACCATACCAACGTAACTTAGTCTTCGGTGATGGCCGATCGTGGGAGGGGAAACTAGGAGATGCCAATTCTCGCTTTGGGATAGCGGGGGAGGGGCGGGACCTGCGTCGCGATCAAGGCGTTGGCGCAGGTCCCGCGATACTGTGGATGTGCCCGAGGCAGTCATGTCGAGTGGAGCAGCATTTGCATCCGGGAATGAAGATGCCACATTCCCAGGTCTCTTTGAAAATGGTCTTCACGATTGCCTTTGGGCTCTTGATAGCGCTCGCCTTCGTGATGGCGATCCTTCACTCCCTGCTGGCCATCACATTGAGCTGTGCGGCCTTGTTGTTGGCGCTAGCGCTAGACCATATCGTGCAAATGCTGGTCAAGCTAGGTATGGGGCGATCCCTAGCGGTCGTTGCAGTAGCGCTTCTGTTGCTCGGTCTGTTGACGGGTATAGGCTTTATCTTGATCCCACCGGCCATCTCGCAGGGCAAAGAATTGATCAGGCACGCCCCGGATTACATTCACCACGTGCAGCGGAGCGCCCTGTTCCAACGCTTGGACCACCGCTTCGATCTCACTGAACGTCTCAAGGACTTGGAAGGCGACTACGGAACGATGATCACCGGCGCGGCGACCCCGGTCCTGGCGGCGGTGGGCGGCGTACTCAGCTTCATCGGCGCCAGCGTGACGATCTTCTTTCTGACGATCTTCATGCTGATCTTCGGCGGAAGGGTCATTCGGGGGGTATTGCACGAGCTGTCACCGGCGCGACGTCCAACTTACGACAATCTTCTGCACAAGATCTACCAGTCCATCGGCGGCTACATTGCCGGCCTTGCACTTATTTGCGGAATCAACGCCACCTTGACGATCACCTTCTTGGCCATCAACAAGATGCCGTTCTTTCTGCCCCTCGGTATCCTGAGCGGCCTTTCGAGTACTATTCCTTATGCCGGACCCTTCGTTACAGGAACGTTCATCTCCCTGCTTGCGTTCATTACAGGTGGGCTTTGGCATGGGGTGGCCACGGTTATCTATTTCCTGGTCTATGGCCAGATCGAAGGGAACATCCTCGCACCGCTGATCTTTCGCCGCACTGTGCGTGTCAACCCACTCGTTGTTACCTTGTCCATCCTCTTTTTGGGGGAAATCGCCGGAATCTCCGGTGCGATTATTGCCGTTCCCATCGTGGCTGCCCTGCAGATCGTCTTGCGCGAACTACTCTTGCTGCGGGCTCCGCAATCACGTCCACTCGGCGCCGAGTGCGACGCTCGTTCTGGGCCGCCATCAGAGGGCGCGGCGGAGCGGCAAATGCCCTGAACTGCGGGGCACGTCCCGTGCGACAGCGGCAGTCGACACCAACTACGGAGGTTTCGCATGATTCATCCGCTGTTCTTCTCTTGGCTTTCTGTAGTCGTCACCGGACGCAACACCTGTCGGCGCCTATATCGATGCCGCCGAAATCTTCTGACGGTGGGCGGATCACTTCCGGGTGCGCGGTGGCGAAGATGTGGGGTCCGGCGCAGCCGTGGCAGTTTCCTGGGCGCTCTCGCGTCTCACCTCGGCGGCGGGCTTGTCTTCGCGCAACCCTTGGAAGATGGCCTGCCGGGCATGACCGTCACCCGTGAATCCAGCAAAGGAAATTTCCGCCACCAGCTCGGGTTTCAACCAATGGACACCGCGTGCCTCGGCGCCCCGGGGAGGATTGACGAAAGCGGGAGCACTTTGTTCCAGGGGGATGAGCTTGGCGTGGAGCTGTCGCAAGGACGCCTCCGTGAAGCCGCTGCCGCTCTTGCCGGCGTAGCGCAATTGCCCGTCCTCGTAGAAGCCGAGAAGCACGGCCCCCAAATGCTGGCGCGATCCACCGGGGTCGCTGTAGCCTGCAACAACGAATTCCTGGCGGGCAGCGCATTTGGCTTTCAGCCAGACGCTACTTCTGCCACTGCGGTAGGCGGCGTCGCGGCGCTTGGAAACGATGCCCTCCAGGCCAAGCTTGCATGCTTCGGCCCGCGCCTCCTCACCTTTGCCGAACACATGGTCGCTGAATCGCAGCATGGGGATGTCGGTCGCTCCGTCGGCCACGAGGTGGCGCAAGATCTGTTTGCGACCGTCGAGGCGGGCATCACGCACATCCCAGCCGTCGACATAGAGCAAATCGAAGGCGAAGTACGTGAGGTCGTGCGCTTTGCGCAGAGAATTCTGCAAGTAGTTCTGCAAAGCTTGGAACTCGCTGACTCCCTTATCGTTCATTATGACGACTTCGCCATCCAAGATGGCCTGTTGGACTGGCAAGCTGGCGAGGGCCTGCGTAAGGGCTGCGAACCGATTGGACCAGTCGAGTGCGTGCCGAGTGAGGAGCGTTACCTTGCCGTGGTCGAGCCGTGCCAAGAGTCGATACCCGTCGAGCTTGATCTCGTGAAGCCACTCATCGCCTTCGGGCGCGACCTTCGTCAGCGTCGCCAGTTGCGGTTCGATGTCGTTCGGCATGGGACGTTTCTTCGCGCCGAGCAACGTGGCGGCGCCACGAGCCCGGTCTGTGCCTTCGGCCTCGTCGCATTTTTTGGTTGGCATCGCCTCCACCTTTTACGATGAATTCGGGCGAAAGGCCCTTCATCGCGCTCGTTCCCGAGGTATCGTTGTGCGGGCATCTGGAGGAGTCCGACAGTTCGATTCCAGTCGGTGTGCGGCATTGTTAGTTAGGTAAGGCCAGTCTGTTTCGGTAGGGGCGCGCCCTCGCACGGGCCTTGCTTGTCAAAGGGGGAGCATGCGGAGCCTACAGGTCTTCATTCAGCCGTTGTGTCTGTGTCTACCATTGGCATTGCTAGAGCTGTTCGTCGAGCCAAGCGCGCGAGCCGCCAGCAAGGTAGAGGCGGGCGCCGAGCTACCGCCAGTCCCCGCTGATGCCCCACGGCTTTCGCCAGATGATGCTCCTGGCCCCCCCATCTGGCGGCCTGCCCGTTCGGAGACCCTTACGGTCCAGGAAAGACGCTCTTCTTCGTTGCCAAGCCCCGGCCGAGACTGGATCCTGTCTCTCGAAGCCATTACCCATGCTCCCATCGATATCGGTTGTCAGGTTCTACTCGAAACCCCCATTCGCGCACGCGTGTCCATCGGCGCCGGCTGGATTCCGTCTGCTTACAGCGGCCTCTTGACCAGCATCGCCGCTTCGGTAAGCGGCGACCCTTTGGTCAACGCAATCCTGAACCACGCGAGTTACGGTGGACGGTCCTTTCGTGCGCAAGCCGGCTTCCGTCCCTTCCCGCTCCTGGGTTTGTATGGTGAATTTGGTTACGCCCGGTTGGACGTCGACGGGGACCTCGACCTCTCCTCCAGTGGCGTGCCAGCGCTCGCAAGCTTGGGCGGCGGCTATCGAGCGCACACCGCCATGGACATGTGGTTTGTCGAGATAGGCAGTCAGAATGAATTGTGGGATCGCCTGACGATAGGCCTGGCTTTGGGCGTTATGTGGACCATCGATGCTCGCACCACCATCAGCTCGGTTCGCGGCGCGCCCATCAGCCCGGTTCTTGGTCAGGCCGCGCAACAATCCCAGGAAGCCCTCAAGACCTACGGCATCGTTCCCACTCTGACGTTGCGCTTCGGCTACGACTTCATCTGAACCCGGGGAAAGAGGAACGGAAAGAGGACCTATCGATGCCGTTTGTGCCTGCGGGTCACACGCCCTTGTTGGTTCCGGGTTCCACCTGTTGGCAAAAAGTCGGCGCGCATCGCCTGGCCCTCATTCAGGATGCCGGCCCGGCCTTTTCTGCTATCGCATCAGCCATCGAGGCAGCGCGCAGCACCGTGTTTATCCTAGGCTGGGACATCGACAGCCGTGTCGTCATGCGCCCCAGCGTCAGTCATCCGCAGGAGGGGCTGCGCCTCTTGCCGCTCTTGTGTCAATGTCTCGACCGGCAGCCACAACTGCATGTCTTCGTGCTGGTTTGGGACTTCTCCCTCATCTATCTGTGGGAACGCGAGCCTTGGCCGCGCAAGCACTTCGGGAAAGCGCATCTGCGCCTGCATTTTGCCCTCGACGGCGACCACGCCATGGGCGCCTCGCATCACCAGAAGATCGTCGTCGTGGACGACGAGGTCGCCTTCCTCGGCGGAATCGATTTGACGCTGCATCGGTGGGACACGCCCGAGCATAGACCCGTCGACGTTCGTCGCGTCGACAGCCGGGGCGCTTTGTACGGTCCTTTTCACGATGTCCATGCCGCCGTCGCGGGGCCGGCAGCGGCAGCCTTGGGGCAATTGGCGAGAGAGCGTTGGAATGTCGGAGGGTCGCGACCCAGCCCCCCGGAGGCCGTTCCGCTCAACCAGGATTCGGGTGCATGGCCGCGTGAGCTCCCCGTCGATGCCGTCAATCTGGAGGTGGCGTTGTCCCGGACCTTTCTTCATGCAGGGATTTCTCCGGTGAAAGAAATCGAGGCATTGACCACAAGAGCGATTGCTCGGGCCGAGCGCTGGATCTACGCGGAGAACCAGTACTTGACCTCAGGCGTGGTACGGCGGGCTCTTGGCCAGCGGTTGAGTGAAGAAAACGGTCCTGAGATAGTCCTTATTTTGCCCGAGGTCGAATCCGGGTGGATGGAACAGAGCTCGATGGGCATCTTGCGCACGCAAGTCCTGGCCTACTTGCTCAGGCAGGATCGGTTTGGTCGCTTGCGCGTGCTTACACCCCTGGTGTCCGACGGCCAAGAAATCCGTCGGGTGTCCGTCCACGCCAAGGTTTTGGTTGTCGATGATGTGCTGGCCAAGGTGGGGTCATCCAACTTCAGCAGTCGGTCGCTGGGCTTGGATTCGGAGTGCGACTTGGCGGTCGAGGCCTCCGATGCCGCAAGCACTGCTTTCGTCGCTTCCGTTCGCAACCGCTTGTTGGCGGAACATCTTGGTATCTCGGCGGTGCAGGTCTCTCAGCGACTGGCGGAATGCGGCTCTTTGTGCAAACTGGTAGACGCGCCGCCGCTTGCGTCGAAACGTCGGTTGATACGTACGCCGACGGCTCTCGACGCTCCTTTCGATTTTGCCGTCCTGGATGGAGCCATGGTCGACCCTCCCGAGCCCTGGAGCGCGACGTTGATGCTGGAAAGAGCCGTGCCGCGGCCGTTGCGCCGCGGTCTTGCTCGTCGCTGGCTACGGCCGTTGTGCTGGGTTGCCGGGGTGCTGGTCGTGCTGACCACGGTTCGTCATTGGACGCCCCTGGCCGGCAGTCTGCACACATGGATCACGGATGCCGCCTTGGGAATCGCCAATACCCCGGTTCGGGTATTGGTCGTCGTCGTTTGCTTGACGGTAGCTGCGACTGCATTTGTTCCAATCACTCTCTTAGCAACGACGACCCTGGCTGTATTTGGTCTATGGCCGGGCGCTGCCATGGCATGGATATCGAGTGTGCTGAGTGCGACGCTTTCGCATGCAATTGGCAGCCGTCTCGGGCCTCGGGTGGTGGCGTGGCTTCCTGAGCGCATCGAGAGCAGCGTGCGGCGGTTTCTCAAGCGGCAAGCCTTTTGGGCCGTCGTTTTCATGCGCCTTCTGCCCATCGGCAATTTCGGTGCCTTGAATCTGGTAGCAGGCGCCCTGAAGATGCCTCGCCGCTCGTTCATCTTGGGCAACATGGTGGGGTTGCTCCCGGGGCTATTCGGGCTTGGGATCGTGGTCGGTCGCGTCGTTTTGCTCTTGCGTCACCCGTCATTGACCAATGTTTTCATCGCGGCTGCCGTCGTCGGTGGGGTGACCGGACTTGCACTCTTCGTGAAACGGCGATTCCGACCGGCACCGTCCACCACGTCAATCGCAGCGTCGGAAGTCGGGTCGGAAGTCGGGTCGGAAGTCGGGTCGGAAGAAGGCTCGAGGCCCGTGCCCACGCGCCCCGAGGAGCCAAGGGCCCCTTTGTAATGGCGAATCCTCTCGCAGAAGACCTTCTTCGGGTCGCAACCTGGAATATCCACGATGCCAAAGGATGGGATGGCCGGCGCAATCTCGACCGCGTGGCCGACGTTATCCGCCAAATCGATGCACCCTTGGTCGGATTGCAAGAGGTCGGCTGTGGGGCAGGCGACGACTGTGATGTGGCGGCGCTGGCGAAGTGCAGCGCCTATGCTTGGTATGCCCTGCCAACCCGAGGAGGGCCGGAAGGCCAGCAGCACGGCAACGCGCTGTTGACCATGCTCCCAGTGGAGGACGTGACGACCCACGACCTGTCCGTCCCCCATCGAGAACCAAGAGGTGCGCTGGAGGTGTGCATTCGCTGGGGGCGCCACCGCTTGCGGGTCGTGGTCACCCACCTGGGACTGCGTGCCGGCGAGCGTCGTCATCAAGTCGAACGTCTGCTTTCCGTCGTTGGCTACGACCCGCTCGTCCCGACGATTCTCCTGGGCGATATCAACGAATGGTGGCTTTGGGGACGCCCTCTGCGCTGGCTACACCGCCGTTTCGGGACCAGTCCGGCGGTTCGAACCTTTCCCTCGCGAATGCCGGTGTTGGCTTTGGACCGTCTTTGGGTCGACCCGCCAGAGGCGCTGACCGCGGTGTTCTCGGTTCGCACGCCAGAGGCGCGCGCAGCTTCGGACCATCTACCCGTCGTGGCCAGTTTTCGCTTTTAGGGCCGTGGTCTACTTTTTGCTCTTCCATTCGTCGCCGTTCTTGCCGTAAATGACACCAAGACTAGGCCAAGGGTCTCGCAATGCAACCGGATCGTGGACGTAACGAAAGACGAGCAGCATGACGGTCAACACGAAGCAAGTTCTCACCGTGATCCTAGGGGGCGGGGCAGGAACGCGACTGTTTCCCCTCACCAAAGACCGGGCCAAGCCAGCAGTGCCACTGGCTGGCAAGTACCGTTTGGTGGACATACCAATCTCCAACTGTATCAATTCCGAGTTGCGCAGAATTTACGTTCTTACGCAATTCCAGTCCGCTTCGATGCACAGGCACATTTCTCAGTCGTACAACTTCGATCCGTTCACCGGCGGTTTTGTCGAAATCTTGGCCGCCCAACAGACCTATTCCGATGCCTCTTGGTGGGAAGGTACGGCCGATGCGGTGCGCAAGAACATGGTCCATTTCCTGCCGCACGGAC
>Ga0302323_100005345_pt1 | contig 10517 bp, 5 predicted proteins | sample Fen_T0_3_FD_201950 | JGI IMG/M metagenome (GOLD analysis project Ga0302323, IMG submission 201950) | Peat permafrost microbial communities from Stordalen Mire near Abisko, Sweden - Fen_T0_3 | ecosystem: Environmental > Terrestrial > Soil > Wetlands > Permafrost | place: Sweden: Abisko... | reverse complement strand
GCCCGAGAGATCGCGGACATCCATCGAAAACGCTCCCGGTGCGGCTCCGGCGATGCGGAAGGTGCGAGCGCCCACGCGATCGAAGCGCAATGACGGAATATGTCTCCTGTCGGCCACCGAAACGGAAGTCTCGGGGGAGATGCGCAGAACGAACTGGCTGTCGGCGTCGCTGGTGACGAACAGGTTTCCACGCAGGTCGACGAGGATCCCGGCGGGTCTGGCCCAATCCGATTTCGCGACGGAATCCGCCGTGAATCCGGTGAGGAAGTTCGAGACCGAATCCACCAAGGTGTCGTGGGGCCCGGAAAGGGACAGGAAAACCACCTTGTATCCGGTGGGGACGCTGCGGTTCCACGAGCCGTGCAGGGCCGTGAACATGCCGTCGCGGAAGCGTTGGGGAAAGGCGGGCGTCGCGAATTCCAGGCCCAGCGGGGCGGAATGCGCCTGGATCAGCGCGGCGGGCGCGATCATGGAACTCACTTGCGCGCTGTCGGCAGAGGTAAGGGGGAGGATCGGGGTGTATCCGGATACCGTGAAGTCGTTGTAGGTCTGGTACCCGTAGGCGAAGGGCCAGCCGTAGAAGCCTCCGTCGCGCACCATGTCGATCCATTCGGGCGGAACGTTGTCGCCTTGGTTGTCGTTGCCGTTGTTGTTGGCCCACAGGCGGCCCGTGACCGGGTGCAGCGCCAGGCCCACCGCGTTGCGCACGCCGGTCGCGTACGGGCGTCGATTCATTCCCGCCAGATCGTAGCGTTCGATCACCCCGCGCCCCGCGTCGCGGCAGGCATTGCACGACGATCCGATGGACAGGAACATGTTGCCGCCGGCCGAATCGAACAGGACGGTCCGCGTGGAGTGGCCGCCCGTGGGATTGGTCGCGGTGGCGGCGATGGAATCGATGAAGACGCTTCGCGTCTCGTAGACCAGGTCGCCATCGGCGTCGGTCAATTTGATCACCTGCGACGATGTGGTGGCGTACATGGCCCCTCTGAAGAACTTCACATCGTGGACGCCTCCAAGACCCGTGGCAGCGACGATGGCGGTGTCGGCCACGCCGTCGTGGTCGCGGTCGGGCAGGGCCAGCACGAGGTTGCTCCCCTGGTTGGCCACGAACAGGACGCTGTCGGGTCCGAAGGCCATGAAGCGCGGCTTGGAGAGCATTCCCATGTAGAAGAGGTCGGCTTTGAACCCTTCGGGAATGTTCACCTTCAGCGGTGTCTTGACCGTGGCGGCGTATCGCGGCGGAACCCCGATGGTCACCTGCCGCAGCCCCAGGTTCCCGATGGTCGTGAGGGCGGGAGTGCCTTGTGCGATGGCGGCACCCGCGCCCAGGATCACGGCGAAAAGGGCATTTGTGAATCTGAACATGGGGCGTCCTCCACGTGAGTCGGCCTATTATCGATACAAAGTCGCATTCGCGAAGTTTGCTGACCGATTCGCAAACCCGCTTTGGTGCGGCTCGAGGTTTTTCGAACCGAGACCCTAAACTGTCCTCAGGGACAATTGCCCAAAGCGGCGATTTCCGACAATGGCAACCCACGATGGACGCAATATCGAGGTTGACCACTCGTTGCCCCTCTTTAAGGGCCGAGCTTCCAACTATCTCAGTCCTACCATGAGAGGTGCAGGGAACAACGACGAATTCCAGAAGTTGATGGGGGGGAAGCTGAGGTCGCTTCGACGCGAGGCGGGACTATCCCAGCGCGGCTTGGCGCAGAAGCTGGATCTCTCCCATCAGCAGATCCAGAAATACGAGCGGGGCGACAACGCCTTGCCGTTGCAGCGCGTGAAATCTTTTGCCGCGGCGTTGGGCGTGGCGCCTGCGATCCTGGCCTTCCCCGAAATCGATCGACCTGCCTTGCAATCGGCGGGAGGCCTCTCACCCGATCGGGCCGAACTGCTCCGGCTCTACGACACCATGCCCGACCGGGAATCCCGCAACAAAATGCTGGAACTCTTGCGTGCAGTGGGCGATCTGGTGAAGCGACTGGTCTGAATCGGGTCGATCAAGGGGGCGCGGGCTTCGGATCCTGGGTCGGAGTGAATGCACGAAAAAGCCCACCTCCGCAGGGACGGAGGTGGGCCATTCTACGACATAATCTGTCTTAGATCATCACAGCACGTGGAACTCGATGCGCCGGTTCTCGGAACGGTTCTCGGACGAAGAGTTGTCGACGATCGGGTCGGCCTGGCCGTATCCCTTCGACGTCAACTGGGCCTTGGGGACGCCCGACTTCACCAGGTAGGCCTTCACCGCGGCGGCGCGGCGCTCCGACAATTTCTGGTTGTACGCGGCCTTGCCGACGTTGTCCGTGTATCCGGCGATCACGATCTTCGCCTTGGGGGCGTCGGAGATGGCGATGGCGGCACGTGCCAGGACCGGTGCGCTGACCGCGTCGATCACGGCGGAGTTGGTCTTGAAGACGATTCCGTCCATCACCAGTTTCGCACCTCTGACCAGCACGATGACGGCGCAGCCGTTGCTGTCGACCTTCGTGCCGACCCTTGTTCCAGGGCACTTGTCCAGGGAGTCGGGCACGCCGTCGTGGTCGGCGTCGGCCACGGGCAGGATGCAACCCCTGGCGTCGACCTTCGCTCCGAAAGGCGTGTCGGGGCACTTGTCGATATCGTCGGTCACGCCGTCGCGATCGGAGTCCAAGGGGCAGCCCACCGCGTCGACGGTCGATCCCATCGGCGATCCGGGACACTTGTCGATGGAGTCGGGCACGCCGTCCTTGTCGGCGTCGGGGGGGAGAACGGGGCAGCCGTTCACGTCGACTTTGACACCGAGGGCCGTGTTTGGGCACTTGTCCAGAACATCGACGACGCCGTCCTTGTCGGAATCCAGCGGGCATCCGTAGGCGTTGACCGCCACGCCGGGCGTGGTGTTCGGGCAGATGTCCTTGTAGTCGGGCACGCCATCGCGGTCGCTGTCGAACGGGCAGCCTTCCACGTCGACCTTCACGCCGATGGGAGTCCCGGGGCACTTGTCGAGTGCGTCGGACACGCCATCCTTGTCGGCATCGGCCTTCGATCCGATCAGGAACGTGAAGCCGAGGCCCACCTTCTGGAGATCGTCCCGGCGCTGGAAGTAGTCGCCCTTGGAGGCCACGCCGTCGAGCTTGGTCCAATCCTGCATGACGGCGTAGGTCTCGCTCCAGGCCCATACCGAGAGATTGTCGGCGATCAGCAATTCCATGCCGAACTCGACGGGAACGTACATGTTCCAATCCAGATCGTGGTTCGCGACGCCATCGAGTTTGGATGTGCCGAACGTGGTCGAAATTCCGGAGGCGATGTAGGGCCGCACGGGTCCTAGACCGATCTGCGGTTGCAGGACCAGGTCGACTCCCAGATTGGAGAACCATTCGGTCTCGTAGCTGGGGCGCATCTGCTTGTCGTTGGTGAGGTTGCCGTAACCGCCGGTGATGCGGGTGCCCAGCCATTCCAGAGGGTGGTAGGTCAGGATGCCGCGTCCGTAGACGGATCCCTGGTCGCCGAAGGTGCCGTAGTAGCGCTGCGCGCCCAGACCGACGCCGACGCCGACGGTGCCGGCGAGGGTGGGAGCCTGGTAGGGCGTCTCGGCTTGGAGCTGGGCGGCGAACAATGTCGCCAGGGCCAGGGGGAGGATCGGTTTGTTCATTGGGTTCTTCCGTGTTTGGAGTCTGGGAGGATCGCGATCCTCCGTTGTTGATCGGGCGCGACGCGATGCGGCGCGACGCCAGAAATTGTCAAGGGGTCGAAGTTTTCGCCCTTTGGGGCTGGAGCTTCGATTTGTCGCCGTCCCAGTAGGTGGGGCGTCCGTAGTAGTCGAACAGGCGCGCCTCGTACTCGCGGTTGACCGGCTGGTCAGGAGACCACTCCGGACAGTTGTTGACGACGTCGGCGGAGAGATCGACGCGGATCGTCTCGTCGTCGGCGTCGATCTTGGAGATCCAGTGCGGCGAGACGATGACGCTCTTTCCCGACCACCAATGGCGGGTGTTGACCACCACGTAGCGGATGGTCCAGGTCGCGTCGTCGACGATGAAGTCCTGGACGTGTCCGATGTCCTTGTCCTTGCCCTTCACGACGCATCCGATGATGTCGTGGGAGCGGCGCAGGTGCGGATTGTCGTCGACGCGGTCGTCGAAGGGTTGGGTCCACGTCTTGCCGGACATGCCGCCAGGGGTGCCCCAGTCGCCCCAGATGCCGGCGTATCCCCAGTAGTAGGGCCAGTTGTAGTACTGGAAGTAGTTCTGTTCGTACTGCCGCGAGAGCGGCGAATCCATGGGAAGCCCCGGACTGTTCTTCACCTTGTCGCGGGTGAGGGCCAGGTGGAACCGATTGGTGGCCCACTCCGCTTCGCGAAAGGCGATCGGCGAGATCAGGACCCGCGCGGGGCCGTCCCAGAATCCGCCGGTCTCGACCACCAGGTACCGGATGGTCCAGTGGCGGTCGTCGAAATAGAATCCGCTCACGCTGCCGATGTCTCCATCGCTCGCGCTCACCTTGTAGTCTTCCATGTTCTTCAAGCTTCTAAGCATGTTGATCGCCCTCCGATCTCGCCTGGGAGATGCCTTCTTCTAAGAGCACCATCCGTGCCATCCGTCAGAAGACCGCTGGAGCCGCGCATCGGAGGGTCGACAATTCTTGGTCAAGCCCTGGATCGATCAGGATGATCGACCATGGAATTCATTCCGACGCGGCACCGTCGATTCGTCTCCGAAAAGGCGCTTATTCGGGGAATCGGCGGTAGAACCAGGTTTTGACCAGCTGGGTCAGCACAACGTAGCAGGCCAGGATGCCGGCCAGCCAAAGCCAGTACGCTCCCGGCAGCGCCACGAACCCCAGGACTCCCGCCAAGGGCGACACGGGAAGCCATGCGCCGAAGGCGACCACCAGGACCGAGGCCAGCCCCAGGGGCCAGCTGGACCGGCTCTGGAAGAAGGGGATCTTGTTGGTGCGGATCACGTGGATGACCAGGATCTGGGTGCAGAGGCTTTCCACGAACCAGCCGGTGCGGAACAGGTCGGGGTCGGTCCAGCCGTGGAAGAACCGGATCATGACATAAAATGTCGCGTAATCGAAGATCGAACTGATGGGACCCAGGATCAGCATGAACTTCACGATCCCGCCCAGCTCCCATTTGCGGGGCTTCGTGAGCCAGTCGGCATCGACCCCGTCTGTGGGGATGGCGGTCTGGGAGAAGTCGTAGAGGAGGTTGTTGGTCAAAAGCTGGATGGGGCGCATGGGCACGAAGGGCAGGAAGGCGCTGGCCCCCACCACGCTGAACATGTTCCCGAAGTTCGAACTGGCCGCCATCTTGATGTACTTGACGATGTTCCCGAAGACCCGTCGCCCTTCGAGCACTCCCTGCTCCAAAACCAGCAAACTGTTTTCCAGCAGGATGATGTCCGACGATTCCTTGGCGATGTCCACCGCTCCATCGACGGAAACCCCCACGTCGGCGGCCTTGAGGGCCGGCGCGTCGTTGATGCCGTCGCCCAGGAACCCCACCACGCGATCGTTCGCTTGCAGCGCCCGGAGGATCCGCTCCTTGTGGGCCGGCGCCAGGCGCGCGAAGACATGGCACGCTCCGACGGCGCCTTTCAGTTGGTCGTCGGTCATCCCTTCGATCTGCGGCCCCAGAAGGATGTTTTCGATGGGGATTCCCACCTGTCCGCAGATGTAGGCGGTCACGATCTCGTTGTCGCCTGTCAGGACCTTGACCTCCACGTTCAGTTCCCGAAGCTTTTGCAAGGCGTCCTTGGCCGAATCCTTGGGAGGATCCAGGAAGGCCAGAAACCCCAGCAGGACCAGGTCGGACTCGTCCTTCACGGAATAGGTTGGTTCGTCGGTGGCGCCGGGCATGGTCTTGTAGGCGAGCGCGATCACCCGGAACCCTTCGCCGTTCAGATCGTCTGCCAATTTCCGTCGACGGGCGTCGTGCTCCGGGAGGATTTCGATCACCTCGCCTCCCACATCCACCTGGGTGCAGATCGCGAGAACCTCTTCCACGGCTCCCTTGCAGATCAGGATGTTCAGTCCCGACTTGTCTTCGACCACCACCGACATGCGGCGGCGTTGGAAATCGAAGGGGATCTCGTCGATCTTGCGGTACTTCTCCTTGGCCTCGAGCTTCGCCTCCAGCTCGTCGTGGGCCAAGATCGCCTCGTCGAGCAGGTTCTTGAGCCCGGTATGGTAGAAGCTGTTCATGTAGCCGTAGTGCAGCACCTTTTCGCTCTCGTCGCCGTGCGCGTCCAGGTGCTTTTCCAGCACGATCTTCCCCTGGGTGAGCGTACCCGTCTTGTCGGTGCAAAGCACCTCCATGGCCCCGAAATCCTGGATCGCGTTCAGGCGCTTGACGATCACCTTCTTGCGCGACATCGCCAACGCCCCCTTGGACAGATTGACCGTCACGATCATGGGCAGCATCTCGGGCGTGAGGCCCACCGCGACCGCCATCGCGAACAGGAACGCTTCCAACCAGTTGTGGTGGACCATTCCGTTGATCAAGAAGACCGCCGGAACCATCACCGCCATGAAACGGATCATGAGCCAGGTGAAGCCGTTGATCCCTTTGTCGAAACTTGTCGCCTGTCGGTCGCCCACGATCTTGGTGGCCAGGCCCCCCAGGTAGGTCCGGTTGCCGGTCCGCACGGCCACTGCCGTCGCCGATCCGCTCACCACGTTCGATCCCAGGAAGCAGATGTTGGCCAGGGCAAGCGGGTCGACCTGGTCGCTCCCGGTCTCCAGCGCGTTGCGCTCGACCGGCATCGATTCGCCGGTGAGCGCCGCCTGGTTCACGAATAGATCCTTGGCCGAAAGCACCCGCACATCGGCCGGGACCATGTCGCCCGCCGACAATCGCACGATGTCGCCTCGGACCACCTGGGCGAGCGGGATCTCGCAATCCTTGCCCTCGCGCACCAAGGTGGCGGTGTTGCTCACCATCGCCTTGAGCATTTCGGCGGCATGGTCGGCGCGCATCTCCTGGAAAAAGCGCAGCACCACGCCAAGCACGACCATCACCAATATGACCGCGGTGGCGCGCAGATCGCCGGTCAGCCAGGACAAGACGCCCAGAGCGGTCAGAAGAAGGACCAATGGATTCTTGAGGTTGTCGGACAACCGCATCCACCAACGCCGCGGCTCCTGGCTGGCGATCTGGTTGGGGCCGTCTTGCTCCAGCCGCGAGGCCGCTTCCGCGCCGGTCAGTCCTTCGTGGCGCGAATCCATCGCATGGAGCGCGTCGTCGGCGCTGGCGTGCGATCGTTCCAGCAGGCGCCCGGTCTTGTCGTTCATGCGCGACCCCCACCTAAGGAAAACACGGCGCGTTGGGCGAGCTTGGCCAATTCCCCGATCCAGAGGATGGAGCTCGAAACCGCGAAGCAGACCGCCCAATCGCGCACGCCCAAGGAGGTCGTCGAAAACCCCTTCTGCAGGAACGGGACTTCCACCACGGCCACCTGCAGCGCCAGCGAGACGCCCACCGCCCCCCACAGCCAGCGGTTGCGGAACAATCCGTGGAACACGCTGGTCGTGTCGGAACGCGATTGGAAGCAGTTGAACAATTCGAACAGCACCAGCGTGGTGAAGGCCATCGTGCGGGCGTAGCGCATGTCGCCCGTCCCCTCGATCCATCCGCCCGAAAGCGAGGCGTCCAGCACCAGCAGGGTCCCCACCGCGATGACGATGCCAGAGATGACAATTCCCGTCCACATGCGCGAGGTGACCACGCCTTCGCCGCGCTTTCGCGGGGGGCGGTCCATCAGCCCCGCGTCGGGAGCGTCCACCCCCAGAGCCAGGGCGGGGGCGCTGTCTGTCACCAGATTGATCCACAGGATCTGGGTGGCCAAAAGCGGAAGCACCAAGGGCCCGCCTTCGTCGTGCAGCCCCAGCGGCTTGGCCAGCAGCACGCCGAAGAACATGGTCAGCACTTCGCCGATGTTCGTCGACAGGAGGTAGCGCAGGAACTTGCGGATGTTGTCGAAAATGGCCCGGCCTTCCTCGACCGCCGCCACGATGGTCGCGTAGTTGTCGTCGACCAGCACCACGTCGGCGGCCTCGCGGGACACGTCCGTCCCGCTGATCCCCATGGCGACGCCGATGTCGGCCGCCTTCAGGGCGGGAGCGTCGTTGACGCCGTCGCCGGTCATGGCCACGATCGCGCCGGATTTCCGCAACGCCTGCACGATCCGGAGCTTCTGGGCCGGGTCCACCCGGGCGAAGACGGAAATGGTCGCGACCGTCGCGGCCAGCTCGTCGTCCGACTGCTTGGCCAGTTCGTCTCCCGTGACCGCGCGGCAATCCAGCGCGATGCCCAGTTCGGTGGCGATGACCGAAGCGGTCGCCGGATGGTCGCCGGTGATCATGATCGGTCGGATCCCCGCGTGAATGGTCCGCGCCACGGCGTCCTTGGCTTCGTCGCGGGGTGGATCGATCATCCCCACAAGCCCCAGGAAGACCATGTCGGTTTCCAGGCCGGCGTCGGGGTGGTCGGGAGAATACGCATCCCTGGCGATGCTTCGCCGCGCCAGCCCCAGGGTCCTCAGAGCCTGGCCGGCCAGGTCTTCGTTGGCGGCAAGGATCGCCGACCGGCGCGCGGGGTCCAGGGGTTTCTCGCCGCTCCCGACCAGTTCGCTCGCGCAGCCCGCGAGCACGTTGTCGGGAGCCCCCTTGGTGAACATCCACAAGCGATCGGCAGATTCCGGATCGGCGTGGAGGGTGCTCATCAGCCGGCGTTCCGACGAAAAGGGGATCTCCCCGCGCCGTTCGAACCGCTTGGCCAGATCCGCTTCGTCGATCCCGCCTTTGCGCGCGGCCACCACCAGAGCGCCTTCGGTGGGGTCTCCCTGCACCGTCCATTTTCCGTCGCGTTCCTCCACCACGGAGTTGTTGGCTCGATCGGCCGCGACCAGCGCCGCATGGAGTTCGTCGCGCGAAGGTCCGTCCACCAAGGCCTTCGCGTCGGGCGATCCCGCCACCGAAACCGCGCCCACCGGGCCGTATCCGGTTCCGCCAAAATCCGTCCTCCCCTCGGCGGTGACCACCGCGCGGACGGTCATCTCGTTGCGGGTCAGGGTGCCGGTCTTGTCGGAGGCGATGATGTTCGCCGATCCCAGCGTCTCGACCGCCGACAGGTGCCGCACGATGGCCTTGCGTTTGGCCATCCGCTGCACACCCAAGGCCAGCACCGCCGTCACCAGGGTCGGAAGGCCCTCGGGCACCGCCGCCACGGCGAGCGCCACGCCCAGCACGAACACGTCGAACAACGACGACCAACCGCGCACGTGGTCGGCCACCACGATGGTGGCGATCATCACGATGGCGATGGCCACCACCACCAATCCCAGGATCTTCCCGATCCGATCCAGCTCCTTTTCCAGCGGGGTGGATTCGACCGGCGTCGCGGCCAGCATCCCCGCGATGCGTCCCATCTCGGTGCGCATCCCGGTGGCCGAGACCAGAGCCAGGCCGCGTCCCGAAGTGGCGACCGTGCCGCGGAAGACCATGTTGGTGCGATCGCCCAACCCGACCTCTCCCGAGAGGGCCCCGACGCCCTTTTGAACGGGCGCGCTTTCGCCGGTCAACGAGGCTTCGGCCACGTGCAGACCGGTCGATTCCACCACGCGCGCGTCGGCCGCGATCGAATCGCCTTCCTCGATCGCCAAAAGATCGCCCACCACCACCTCGAACGCGTCGATCTGTTGACGGTTTCCGTCGCGTACCACGTGGACGCGGGTGGCCGTCAGTTTTCCGAGTGCGGCGACCGCCGATTCCGACCGTCTCTGCTGGGCGTAACCTATCACCGCGTTGATCAGGACCACCGCGAAGATCGCCATCGCTTCGTAGGGAAGGGTCGACTTCTTCTCGATCAGCCACAGTGCTAGCGAGATCATGGTGGCGATCAGCAATAGCACGACCAGGACGTTGCGGAACTGGTCCAGGAATTCCTTCCACCGGGGAACGGGTGGTTTCGACTCCAATTCGTTGCGCCCGTTCGCGTCCAGCCGCGTCCACGCCTGGGCTCCGGTCAGCCCGCGCGAAAGGTCGCTCTCCAGGCCGGTCGCGCAGGTTTCGGGGGATTCGCGATATGCCGCGTCCGCCGCGGGCGCGGCGATGGGTTCGGTGGATTCCATGGGAGCGTCCTTCGGTGCCGGTTCTACCGGGGAATCGATCGTTTTCGCTTGTTGCAAATTCCGTCACCAGATGCGGCGAGCCAGCAGCTCGACAGCATCCTGTGCCGAGCCTGGTGCAGCCGGGAGCTGTCGCGACAGGCCGCCGGATGGACGATGCGCGCCAAGGCCGCACCTCCTTCGCCGCGCAACCAGACCAGCATCGCCGAAAACGCGACGAGAATCACGGCCGCCAGATACCACTGCAGCAGCACCGAGGCTGCCAGCACCGTCCCCTCCACAAGGGGCGATGCGAAGCTCCCGTGGCTGAACCGGTCGAAGATTCCGTAGAGGGCGGGGGTTCCGCCCAGGAACAACCCCGCGTACAGGGGGACCAGGCATCCGTTCGGCGATCCC
>Ga0302323_100005344_pt1 | contig 10518 bp, 7 predicted proteins | sample Fen_T0_3_FD_201950 | JGI IMG/M metagenome (GOLD analysis project Ga0302323, IMG submission 201950) | Peat permafrost microbial communities from Stordalen Mire near Abisko, Sweden - Fen_T0_3 | ecosystem: Environmental > Terrestrial > Soil > Wetlands > Permafrost | place: Sweden: Abisko... | reverse complement strand
CGCCCGAGCCAGCCTGGGCTTCGGCGCCGACTTGCGGGCAAGCCTTTACGCCGCTTGCCTGCGCCTCTCTTTTTTGGACCAAACGCGTTTTCCGCCGTCCACCCTGCTCAACCGACTCTCCAGCGACGTCATCCAGCTGCAAAACATCGTGCTCATTCTGTTGCGCATTTTGGTGCGCGCACCGCTCCTCACCGTCGGCGGTATCACCATGATCATCGTGCTGGATCCGCGCCTGGCAGCACAATCGCTTTGGCCCCTTCCCATCTTGGGCGTGGCGTTAGGCCTGGTGATAGCCCATTCCTTTCCCCTCTTCGCCAAGGTCCAGGTCCGACTGGACGCCATGGCCGCCGTCGTGCGGGAAAATATCGCTGGCGTCAGGGTCGTGAAGGCCTTCGTCCGTCATCGTGAAGAGCTCGCTCGCTTCGAGCGCGCCAGCTCGGCTCTGGTCGACGAGACCGTTGCGGCGCAGCGAACGGTCGGCGGGACGCTGCCGCTGGTCCAACTCCTGATCAACTTTTCCATGGTGGCGTTGGTGTGGTTCGGCGGCCGACGCCAGCTCGCCGGCCAGCTTCCTATCGGACAGCTCATGGCCACGGTGAACTACCTCACCCAGATCCTGTTTTCCCTCATGATGTCGGCAATGATGCTGATGACGGTGACGCGCGGAAGGGCCTCTATGGAGCGGGTTCGCGAGGTCCTCGACGCTGGCGCTTCGGGTGACCCGGCCTCGCATCGGTCCGCCAGCGCCGGTCTGGCAGCCATCTCCGCCTCGCGCGACAAGGGCGCCGAGATAGTGGTCCGATCGGTATCGTTCCGCTATCCCAAAAGCCGCGATAACAGCCTGGCCGACGTTTCTTTCCAACTTGGCCCCGGCAAGACCCTTGGCATTCTCGGCCCCACGGGCGCGGGCAAGTCGACGCTGGTCGCCCTGCTCTTGCGATTCTCCGATCCTCTACTGGGCCAGATTCTCGTCGATGGCACGGACTTGCGCGCGTGGGACTGTACCGCATGGAGAGGCAACATCGGTTGGGTGCCCCAAACCGCTACGCTCTTTTCCGGCACCGTGCGCGACAATATTCGCTGGGGCAACGAGGCCGCCAGCGAGAGCGACATCGTAGAGGCGGCGCAAATCGCCCAGGCCCATGGTTTCTTGAGCGAGTTGCCGGAAGGGTACGACGCAGTGATTGGGCAGCGAGGTGTGAACCTATCGGGAGGCCAACGTCAGAGGCTCGCCATCGCCCGGGCACTGGTCCGTAGGCCTGCGCTACTGGTCCTCGACGATTCCACCAGCGCGCTCGACGGTCGCACAGAAAAGCGTCTGCGACAGGCCCTAACAATGGCGTTGCCGAACAGTACACGCATCGTGGTGGCGCAACGAATCGTCTCCGTGGCGGATGCTGACAGTATCTTGTTGCTCGATCAGGGACGGGTCGCCGGGCTGGGCTCGCACAAGGAATTGTTGGCCGGCAACGCCCTCTACCAGGACATCTGGCGGTCTCAGGTGGGGCACGTGGAGAATTGCGCTTGACCGCCCCCAACCGAAACGCCTCCGCCCCATCCCTTCACATCGGCGGCCGCACATTCGGAGCGGGCGGGGGGCACCGATTCGGTGTAGGGATGGCCCCGGTCCGACTGCGATCTCCGCGCGCAACGCTGCGACGGCTTGGGCCTCGGGTGGGCCCCCATGCAGGAACCATTGCTTTTGTTCTGCTATTCGTGGTCGCCGGCACCGCCGCCACCCTTAGCACGCCCTGGATCATCGGTCGTGCCATCGAGGTCCTGCGCAGACACCCACCAACGGCCCGCGATGACTTGAAGCGATTGTCGATCCTCCTCATCGCCGCCTATGGCACCGGCTTCGCATCGACCTGGATTCAAAGCTGGTTCATGGTCGGCGTGTCCCAGAAGATTATCGCGCGACTGCGCAGCGACGTGTTTTCTCATCTGCAAAGGTTGCCGCTCAGATTCTTCGACACGCGGCCCGCCGGCGACATCCTCAGCCGCTTCCAGAATGACCTCGACAGTCTCTCCAACAGCCTCTCCCAAAACGGCGTCCAGCTATTAGGAAGCGTCCTCTCGGTGGGAGGCGCACTTGTCCTCATGCTCGCCATGGACGCCCGCCTCGCATTGGCAGCCCTCCTCCCTGTTCCTGTCGGCTTCTATGTCACCACGCGTATCGCGAAGGCCACCCACCGTCACTTCTCGGACCAGAGTCGAGAGCTGGGCCGGTTGAGCGGGCTGGCCGAGGAAACCGTCGGAGGCCTTGCCGTGGTCCGCGCCTTCGGCCGCGAACAGCGGGCGCTGGACGAGTTCCGCCTGGTCAATGACCGGCTTAGCAAGGCCGGCACCCGGGCCCAGACCTTCTCCGGGATTCTCCCGCCAATGATGGGGCTGGTTAACAATCTCAGCTTCGCCTGCGCCACACTGTTCGGCGGATGGCTGGTGCTGCGCGGCCACGCTTCGCTTGGAGCCATCACGGCATTCACGCTATTGACCCGGCAATTTGCCCGCCCTTTGAGTGAGGTTTCCAACCAGTTCAACCTGATCCAAGCCAGCCTGGCCGGCGTCGAACGTGTGTTTGAAGTGATGGATGAATCCCCCGAAAAGGAGGACCCACAGGGCCGATTCCCATCCCGCCCCTTAGGTCATGTGGAGTTCCTAGGCGCAGGATTCGCCTATCGTCAGGGCGTTCCCGTGCTGCGCGATGTGCACCTGGAGGCCAAGCCGGGCGCGACTGTCGCCCTGGTTGGGCCCACCGGCTCGGGCAAGACAACGCTGGTAAACCTCCTGGCGCGCTTTTACGATCTCGACGAAGGTGCCATCCGAATCGACGGCGTCGATGTGCGCGACATCGATCGCCACCACCTGCGCCGACACCTGGGAATCGTTCTGCAAGACACCCACCTTTTCACCGGAACCGTCCGGGACAACCTGCTCTTCGGTAACCCGACGGCTTCCGAGGAGCAGATGCGCGAGGCAGCACGCCTGGCCAACGCCGAGCCCTTCATCCAACGCCTCTGTCGCGGGTACGACACCTTGATTACCGAAGCAGGCGCGGCCCTGAGCCAGGGAGAGCGCCAACTTCTGACCATCGCCCGCGCCTTCCTGGCCGATCCGGTCATCTTGGTGCTCGACGAGGCAACGTCGAATGTCGATACCCGCACCGAGCTGCACATCCAAGAGGGCATGCGAGCTCTGCGCCGAGGGCGCACGAGCTTCGTCGTCGCGCACCGTCTGTCGACGATTCGCCAAGCCGACAGCATTCTGGTCCTCGAAGACGGGCGAATTGCCCAACGAGGAACGCACGCCCAACTCATATCCCAGGGCGGTCTCTACGCCCAGCTCCACGCCAATCAGAGCACGTAATGCCGGCACTTCCGTCACAACGCTCGCCGATCGTCTGCAAGAACTGCGCACTCATGCTCGCGCGAATTGTTTACCGGCGACATTGGTGGTTTCCCCTGGTGCGGGAACCCCTTGTCATGGGAATGCGCATTCTAGCTTGGTGGAACGGCATCGACGCCAGAAAGCACGCGGCACGGAGCCCTGGCTGCGCCGGCTGCCTTCGCTTCATGAAAGCCGACCTCGAAGAGAAATCGCCAACCTTTCGCCGCCTGAACGGATGGATAGGCGATTACTTCAGCAGGCTGCGCAATGCACGCCTGACCCAGGAGGAGCTCGAAGAGGCAAAGCGCTTCGCCAAAGAAGCCTCGCAATCAGACCGCCAATAGCCCTGCATGCACGCTGCGACTTTCAGCTCCAGGCATGTAGCGGCGGCTTGATGCCATTCAAGTGGTAGTTCCCTACGATCGCGTATTTCCATCGTACCGGATCATGAAGGGTGTGGGTTCGGGCATTGCGCCAATGTCGGTCGAGTGCGAACGCCTCCAAAGTCGAGCGCGTGCCGGCGAGCTCGAAAAGCTTGTTGGTAGCGCCGATTGCCAGCTCGGTAGAGAAGATCTTGGCCTCTGCTACCGCAATTTGCGCTTCCGCCACGCTTTCGGCTGTGGGCGAGGCAACCGCCGCGTCCACCTTGAGACCGGCCCGATCGAGCAGCGCCTGCGTGGCGCTGAGCCGTACGTGCAAATCCCCGACGGCCTGAATGGTGTAGGGATCGTCAGTAGCCTTTTCAACACCGCTGTCAACCCAGGGTCGGGTCTTCGTTCGCACGAAGGCAAGGGTATCTTCGAGCGCCGCGCGAGCAATGCCGGTATCCACGGCTGCCTGGATGATCTGAAAGACGGCTCCGTCCGCGGACGGACGCTCATAGCCTTTGTATCCTGGTACCAGGTGGGTCTTCGGGACTCTCACGTTCTCGAGGATGACCGTTCCACTCAAGGTGGTACGCTGTCCGAAGCTCGACCAGTCGTCAATGACGCTCAGCCCCGGTGCGTTCCGGTCAGCGACGGCATACCAGGCTTTGCCCTCTCCATCGAGTGCGACGATGGGAACCAAGTGCGCGAGGAGTGCGCCGCTCGAATAGAACTTGCGTCCATTGACGACGACATGATCGCCGGCGTCCACGAACTTGGTCTCGAAATCCGCTGCGCGCTTCGAGCCGAACTCGGAAAACGCGTTGCCCAAGCGCACCCCTTTCAGGACCTCACCAAAAAGCAAGCGCTGCTGCGCCTTGTCGGAAACGGTGCGAATAGCTGCCACGACGCCCAGATGATTCTGTGGAATCTGCCCCAGCGAAGGATCCGCCGCAGAAATGATTTCGATGACCCGCGCCAGAGTTACGTAGGAAAGCTCCGGTCCGCCAAACTCGCGCGGCACGTTGATGGACCAAAGACCACTCTGCGAGAAGGCATCCAGCTCTTCCCGCGGGTAGCGACGCAAGCGGTCCCGCTCGGCCGCACCTGAAGCAAACCGTACAGCCAAACCACGGGCCACACGGAGGGCCTCGTCGTCGTCCTTGACGATATGGGCTGCCTCGTTCGGACGGGGCGGCCCTGGCACTGGCTGTTGCGAGACATTCGGAGACGAGGTGACGGTGCTCATGACGTTGTACTCCTTTACGGTAGAAGGCGCTTCCCTAGAAGTGCCCGGCGAGGGTGATGTTCAAGCTGCGATCGAGGAGCGTGTCGGCAGGCGAGGCATAGCGCTTCCAAAACACGTACTCGGCCAGCACTGAAAGCCAATCGCCAAGAGCCACGCTGATGGCGGGAACGTGCATCCACTCGGTGGTGGAGATGTCGGCGTAGCGACCGAAGCTCACGTTGTAGCGCGCAGTGACCTTGCCGACGCTGTACTGCAAGCCAGCCAAACCATAGTGATTGTGGGACGAGAAGCTGCCCGTTGCTGGAAAATCGGTCACGGACTGGCCGTGCTGGTAGAGGTATTCCGCCCAGCCTGAAAAGCCTCCCGCATTTATTGAAACGTCTGCGGCACCCCGCGCCACGTCCTTCTTGCCAACCGTGGGCAAATCGGCCTCAAGATAGGCGCCCGACAGGCCGAGCTTTACCTCGATGCTGCCGGTCTTGGCGAAGGGCTCGAGGCGTGCAATGGCTTGATTGCGTCGGCGCGCTCCACTGATCGAGAAGGTCTCCCGGTCCTGCAGAGCGACGTTGGTTTGGCCATCGACCAGGAAGAACTGCACCCAATAGCGTAGCCCGGCCCTCTGCCCCGTCGCATAGCCGCCCTCGAGGGAAAGGCCATAGTCTGGATCCAGCTTGAGGCCGTCGTAAACCTGGACGTTGCCATAGAAGGAATTGTCCCAGAAGAGACCGAGGTGACTGTAGGCCTTGCCCAGCTTGAGTGTGGTCTCGCTGTTGAGAGACACACTGGCATAGACCTCCTGTGCCCAGGAAGTGCCACCAGAGAAAGCCCGCAGCCTGGTGTCCCGAAAGCGCTGCTCTATATGCAGCCCCAAAATGCCCGACTTGGCATCGACGAGCAGGTTGGCGAAGAAGAGGCTGAGGTTGTTCTTGGCACCCCCGACGTCAAGCGGCTGGTAATACCAAAGAACAAAGCCCCCACCCACTGTGACCTTCTTCGTCCAAGCGGGAACGACCTCAGGTGCGACGGCCAACGTTGGCGTCTCTGGGGATATTGCAGTTCGCGACACCGGTGCAGCGGAAATTGCTGGCGCCGCCGGAGCAGCAGCGTCGCTGTCCGCAGAAGGCACTGTCTCGCCGGCGAACGAGCTGCCCACCTGGCAAGAAAGGACAATGACGGCTACAAAAGCGAAGCTCGACAACCTCCGTGCGGGCCGACCGTCGGACTGAACAACGCAGAAATCAGTCGAGGAATGAAGGGACATGGATGCTGCTTGGCTGTTTGGGTGCATGTAACTCCTTACGCTTACGAGGACGGGTTGAAAAAAGTCGGCGCCATCGTCTTCGCGCCGAAAAAAGGGACGGACCGACGGTCGCTCACGCCAGCGGTCGGCCGACCACACTAAGTCGAAGCCACGGACGCGCCATCCTGCCCCCGTCCACCCGCCGAAGCGCCGAGCCCTAAATAGAAGCTCTGAATGTCAGAGCGGTTGCCGAGATCGAAAGCGCTGCCAGAGAGGACTACGCGCCCATTTTCGAGCACATACCCATGGTCGGCATGCCGTAGGGCCATATGGGCATTCTGCTCGGCCAGCAGGAAGCTGACGCCCTCATTGCGATTGAGAGAACGCACGATCTGGAAGATTTCTTCCACGACTTGGGGAGCCAGCCCCATGGATGGCTCGTCCAAGAGCACCAGGCGTGGATTCGCCAGCAGGGCGCGACCGATGGCGACCATTTGCTGCTCACCGCCGGAAGCAAAGCCACAGCGCTGTTTACGCAACGTCGCCAATTGCGGGAAGTATCCGTAGATCCGATCGAGCTCTTGACGAAACTGGCTCTTCCGCACGCGGCGGGAAATGGCCCCGCTGACCAGATTCTCTTCTACCGTCAGGTGCGGAAAGCAATGCCGGCCTTCGAGCACCTGGATGAGCCCTCTGCGTACCAGTAGGCGTGCCGGGCTCCCCGTCACGACCGCGCCATCGTAGACAATCTCGCCCTCGGCAATCGCGCCACCTTCAGCGGGCAGAAGCCCGGCAATCCCTTTGAGGGCCGTGCTCTTGCCCGCACCATTGGCGCCGAGGAGAACTACGACCTGGCCGGCCTCGACCTCCAGCGACACGCCACGGAGCCCGACGATAATGCGGTCGTAGACAACCTGGAGACCTTCCACGGAAAGCAGCGGTCGTCGCACGCTGGCCGCCCGATCTTCGCTGCAACCGGGCTCCTCTTCGGCGCTTCTATTGCCGTTCATCGACGCTCGTCCTCGGTGGTTACCCTGCCGTCTTGTTCAACGGGAAAGCGACGCGTGGATTTCTGCAGAACAATTGCGCGGGGTTATCCCCTTCTCCTTCGCGTATTTCGCCGCAGACGCCTCGATGATCGGCCGAAGCACCGCGCGATCCGGATGAACCCAGTCGCTAATTGTCATCCACTTGTCGCCGTTCCACTGTTGGAAGCGCACGGCACCGCCGCCTTCGTGGTCCGAGCAAGACAACTTAATCGGCTGAAGCAGTCCGAGGGCTCCTAGCTCCTTCAGCCGCTTGTCGTCGATGTTCAGATGCTCGAAGCCCCATCGCACCTCTTCACCGGTCAGGGGACGCTTGCCGAACTTGGCCTGCGCCACACGCACCGCCTCGATATTGAGGATGCCGTTCTCCACGCCAAGGTTGTAGTAGATGGTGCCGAAGCGCTTCGCATCGGCCAGGTTGCCCTTGCCCGCCTTGACCACGTACTTCTCGATGTCCTTCAAGACAGGAAAGTTGGTGCCTGACGGTCCTGTCGTAATCGCAATGTAGCCCTTGCCCACGCTACCGGCGGGGCGCACGTCCTCTTCGGCATTGCTCCAGATATTGCCGATGATGTGGTCGACCGGGAAGCCCGTTTTGGCCGCAGTCTTGATCGCCACTGGATTCATCACACCCCAACCCCGCAGAATGACCCAATCGGGCTTCATGCGGCGAATGCTGAGCCATTGCGATTGCTGCTCGTTTCCGGGATGCGGCACCTCGATGTGCGTAATCTCGAAGCCGTACTTCTTGGCGTAGAGATCCAAGATGGGAGTCGTCTCTTTGCCATACGGCGATCCGTGGTATAGCGTGACGATCTTCTTGCCCTTCAGCTTCTCGAGACCGCCACTCTTTTCGCCGACCCAGGTGATGATGGCGGCAATCTCGCTATAGGGGTTCAGCTGCAACGGAAAGATGTAGGGGAACACGCTTCCGTCTGTGGAATCGGTCCGACCGTGGTTGATGGTGATGAGCGGAATTTTGTCGACGGTTTGCCGGTCAATCGTTGCATAAGCAATACCGACGCTTAGGGGATTCGTCGCCGCCGTGGGCGCACCGTTGAGACCCTTCTTAAGACGTTCGTAGCACTCCACGCCCCGCTCTACCACGTACTCGGTTTCGCACTCAGACCACGTCAGCTTGACGCCATTGACACCGTTGTCGCGCAAGTTGACGAGCTGCATGTAGTCGATAAAGCCGCCGAAAAATCCCGACCCACCCGCGGCGTAGGGTCCCACCCGGTAGCTCTGCAGAGGAAAGTACTGTTCATTGGAATCGGCCTGGGCCCGCCGCTCGGCGACTGTCAAAAGAAGGACGCCTGCGGCCATGCCAATGGCCAACTTCGTTGTTGCACTCATTATCACTGTCTCCCTTTCTTAGGCAGTCAATGGCCAACGACGGAGCCATGCCAGAAGCTTTTCGAAAAGCCTGGCCAGTCCGCGTGGCTCTTTGACGAGAAAAACGATGATCAGACTGCCAAAGACCATCTTCTCGAGATTTTCCATATGTCCTGGATCGACGACGCCCGCCAGCAGGTGGGCAGCGAGGTTATCGAGCGCCACCGGCAAGAGAACGATGAACGCTGCGCCCAAAAACGCGCCCCAGACGCTGCCGAGCCCACCGATAATAACGATGAATAGCACTTGATAGGATCGGTCCAAGTCGAAGCCGTGAGGCTCGACAGTGCCGAGATACGTGAAAGCCCAAAGTGCTCCTGCCACTCCGCAGACAAAGGAGCTAGTGGCGAAAGCGACGAGCTTCGTTCGCAGAATCGGGATCCCCATCACAGCAGCCGCGGTCTCCATATCGCGCACCGCTAGGAAGCTGCGACCGGTCTCGCTGTGCAAGAGCCGACGGGCCAGCCACGTCAGACCGGTCACCACGCCCAAGGTAAGAAGGTAGCGGCCTCGGGGCGAGCTGAAGTCATGCCCGGCAATGAGCAGCGGCGGCGCCGTTATGACACCGGAGGCGTTGTCGTTCGAGAACCAACTGAACTTAGTGAAGGCCCACTCGACGAAAAACTGAGCCGCGAGGGTCGAAACCAAAAGATAGAAGCCCTTAATGCGAAGGCTGGGCAGGCCGAACAGAACGCCGACCGCAGCCGCCATGAGCCCACCGAAGGCAATGCCCCCGAGAAGTGGTAAATGGGGAATGCGGAGTACAGAGTCATAGGCGGCGAAAGCGCCCACCGCCATGAAGGCCGAGGAGCCCACCGAAAGTTGGCCGGCGTAGCCCGTGAGAATGTTCAACCCGAGTCCGGCCAGAGAAAGTACCAGGAACGGCACCAGTATCGCCGAGAACCAATAGTCTCCGGCCCACCTGGGGACCACGACGAAAGCGAAGAACAAGAGCAGCAACGGTCCAAACGCACGACGCGAGATGCGCGCTCCTGCACTAATGAAACCATCGGTCGACCTTGGACCGAGACCGACCCAACCTCCGGGTAGGTCGCACGAAGGCTGACCCGCGACGACGGTTTGCTCGGTAGTCGTCATACCCGCTCCACGCGTGCTTCTCCGAAGAGCCCGGTTGGTCGCACAAGGAGGAAGAGCATCGCCAAGACGTAGGGGAACCAATTTTCTATGCCTCCGTTCACAAGAGGCCCAAGGTAGACCTCGGCCAGTTTTTCCGATGCCCCGATGATGAGCCCCCCCGCGAGAGCTCCCGGGATCGACGAGAAACCGCCCACAATCAGCACCGGTAGAGCCTTGAGAACCACCAATGACAGGGAAAACTGCACGCCCACCCGCGCCCCCCATAGAAGCCCAGCCACGAGGGCAACCACACCAGAGACCGCCCACACCATGCCCCACATTTGGCGCAAATCGACGCCGATCGAAAGAGCGGCCAATGGGTCGTCGGCCACCGCGCGTAGACCCAGCCCGATTCGTGTCTTGCTGAACAGCAAAGCGAGGACGAGCACCAGGCTTCCGGCAGTCGCGGCCGCAAACAGGTCGAACGGGCTCAGCATCATACCGCGCACTTCGAAGGGGACGTCGGCCATGCCGATCTCGAGACCGTGGACTTGTGTACCCCACAGGGTCTGCGCAAGCCCCTCGATAACGTAACTCAGCCCGAGTGTCGCCATGAACAGAACGATGGGCGGACGGTTTACCAGCGGCCGCAACACCACCCGCTCGACGGCGGCGCCCATGAGCAGCATCACCACCAGCGTCGCCAAGAGCGATAGTACAAACGGTAAGCCGCGCTCAACCAGGCTGACGAAAGTCAGC
>Ga0302323_100005343_pt1 | contig 10518 bp, 8 predicted proteins | sample Fen_T0_3_FD_201950 | JGI IMG/M metagenome (GOLD analysis project Ga0302323, IMG submission 201950) | Peat permafrost microbial communities from Stordalen Mire near Abisko, Sweden - Fen_T0_3 | ecosystem: Environmental > Terrestrial > Soil > Wetlands > Permafrost | place: Sweden: Abisko... | reverse complement strand
GGCCGGTCACGACATGGTGGTCCGGGCGCTCGGATACCAGCCGTCCTATGCCCACATGATCGCCGAGCATCACGAACGCTGCGACGGTTCGGGCTATCCGGCCGGACGCATCGCCACGGGTATCGCACTGGATTCGCAGCTCGTGGGGATCGTGGACGCGTTCGACGCGCTGACCACGCGGCGGCCGTATCGCGCTCCGGTTTCGGCCTTCGACGCGCTCCACATCATGCGCGTGGGGATGCGCGGGCAGTTCAGCGACGAGCTCCTGCGGGAGTTCATCAAGCTGCTCGGCGGCTTCAACGCGATGACCGCGAAGATGGAAGGCGCGGACCTGGCGAGGGTCATGGGGGCCGCGGGGTAGCTATCCAAGCACCGAATCCGCGGCGGCTTTGAACCTCAGCCAGTCGGCGCGTCCCGCGTTCAACGCGTGCTCGCCGGCGGCGGTGAGGGCGTAGTAGCGCCGGCGCGGGGTCCCCTGGGCAATCTCCACCCAATGCCCGGCCACGAGTCCATCCCGCTCTAGGCGGCGGAGCGCCGGATAGACCGTTCCCTCCGGCAGGTCCACCACGCCGTCCGTCGTTGATCGCAGCTCGGCCACGATCTCGTACCCGTACATCTCGCGGCGGCCCAGCAGGCCGAGTATCAGCAGCCCGAACTCGCCACGCGAAAGCTGCGGCCCGGCCATGCGCTCGCTCATGGGAGGTACGTGACCGGATGTTCCGGCGTGAGGACGGAGTGGCCTGTCACGATCTGGCCGCAGGTAGCGATGGCCTCCACCCCCCAGCGACTTTGGTGGTCGTAGCCGACTCGGAACACGGGCTCGTCGTCGGCCGGGGCCGGCGCTTGAAGGGTGAAACCGTAGGTGCCCCGGTAGGTTCGGCCGGAAACCGTAGTGGCCGGGTCCACAGAAGTGAGCATGCGATCACCATTGAAGAAGGTGTTGCCCGACGACGCGAACATATCGGCGTCCGCCTTCTTGCCGGTGGCGGCATCGACGAAGGACGGGTCCTCGTATGCGATACCGGACTGGGATGGAAACTCAAAGCCCGGACCCGAGTAATCCTGCTGCCCTACGCTCGCCAGACTGATGGCGTCCGTGCGAGGAATCCCCGTGATGAACCAGTTGGGCCCGTACGGGAGGAAGTCCGTCCGCTTCCAGACCAGATCCACTGTCACCGTTCCACCGGTCACTCCCTGGCTCGTGCGCGCGCAGTCGACGTGCGCCTGCATCGAAAGGTCGTCGGCCGAAGCGACCGTAGGATCCGGTATCGCTCCGACGGCTACCGGTGCGCCGAAAGGCATCCCCACGGTGACTACGATCACTGCCGCGAGCCCCAGCCCCACCGGTCGCGATCCGGCCACCCAGCTCTTCCAGTTCGATCGGCGAATCGTGACGATGCCAATGAGCGCGACGAGCGCCATGAAGTCGACCGTGACTCCACCCTTCGCGATGGTGTCTGCCAGGACGGCAGATCCGCGGAGGATCAGGGCCACCAGCAGTATTTGCACGTACACCAGAGCCCATCGCTGCCGCCGGGCCAGGGCCCGGTAGGCGAGGACCGCCATTGCCATGCCACAGAGGCAGACAAGACTCGCGACGAGCCCGCGAATCGGCGTGAAGGCCCCGGTTGGAACGGTGAACACCACGCCGACGGCAAGGAGCGCGGCCCACAGACCGACGATGACCCGCGCGGTCGTATACCCGGCCGGTCGCTGGGACGAGGGGGTGATCGCCGGCAGCAGCACCCCGATCGTGGTCGCATACAGGCGTGAGTGGTAGGCGAGGGTCATCTCCTTGCCCAGGTCCGAAGGGCCGCCAAAGGCGGCGATCGCCGCCTCCAGCGCCGCCTGTTCGTCGCGGCCTGCAGCGAGTTCGTCCTGCCAGCGCTGCCACAGGTGGCCGTACAACTCCTCGGCCACGTCCTCGCGCTCCGCCGCGGGCATCGCGCTGTTGTCGAGAATCCGTTCCGCGTGCGCCCGCAGAGCGTCGATGGCGTCGGCGCTCGTCGTCATGCTCGTGCCGCCGCCATGGACCGCGACGCGGCAGCCGGTCTTCGTGCACCGAGGGCTGCCACGACGCGCCGGCCCTCCGGCGTGAGCGAGTAGTAGCGACGGCGCGGGACCCCATCGCCGATCTCCACCCACCGGCCGAGAAGCAGGCCGCGGCGCTCGAGCCTGCGGAGGGCGGGGTAGACGGCGCCTTCCGGCAGCGCCGCGCCGCCGTCCGCCCGCCCGCCGAACTCCGCCTCCGCGGCACGTTGGATTGCCGGACTCAATTCGTAGCCGTAGCGCTCGCGTTCCCCGAGCAGATCGAAGAGAACGTGATCGAGCCACCGGGACGGCACGCGCGTGCCCGTCATGGCACCACCTCAAGCTCGACGGGCGGCCCTCGCGCCCGTCCAATACCTAGGTACTCTAGGTACTTAGAGACACTAGGTCAAGAGGCAGAATCGCGAAACTCGCGGCGACAACTGAGACCGGCCCCCGCTCCTCAGCCGAGCAGCTTCTCCATGATGATCACGTCGCGCCATACGCCGTCGCGGAAGCCCTGCTCGCGGTACGTGCCCACCAGCATGAAGCCGACCCGCGTATAGAGCGCTCGGCCTCGCTCGTTGTCCGGCATCGCAGCGAGGACGAGCTTGTGGAAGCCGACCGATCGGGCGCGACGTTCCAGCTCATCGAGGAGCTGCCGGCCTATGCCCCTGCCGCGGACGTCGCGGTCGATGTACACGGAGATGTCCGCGACGCCGTCGTAGCCGGGTTGCGGCCTGAAGACGTTGAGCGAGGCCCATCCCAGAATGCCGGTCGGGTGCTCGGGCACAGCCCCGACCTCGGGCTCGGGCACAGCCCCGGCCTCGGGCGCAGCCCTGCCGGCGCCGGCCTCGGGCGCAACCGCGACGATCACCGGGTGGCGCGGGCCCCTGGCCGCCATCCAGGCCGCGCGCTCGCCCTCGGTCTTGTGGTCGATCTCCAGCGTGCAGGTCGTCTCGTCGATGCCCTGGTTCATGATCCGGGTGATCGCCGGAACGTCCGTCCGGAGCGCGTCGCGGACCATCAGTCGGGGAAGGGGAGTGAGCCGGGGAGCCTCATGCGCGATCAAGGAGCTTCTCCATCACTACGACGTCCACCCAGCGGCCTTGCAGCTTGCCCTGCTCGTGGTAGGTACCCACGGTGGCGAAACCATGTCGTTCGAACAGCCGCAGGCCCGGAGCGTTCGTGGGGAAGTAGGACAGGACCATCTTGTGGAATGCGTTGGACCGCGCCCGTTCCACGAGCGCGCCCATCAGTGCATCGCCCACGCCGCGACCGCGCGCCTCGCGAGCGACGTAGATCGACAGGTCCGCGACGTAGTCGTACACCGCCCGCGCATTGAAGCGGTTGAGCGACGCCCAGCCAACCGTGACTCCGCCTGCGTCGACGGCCACGATCACCGGGTATCGCAGGCCGTGGGAGGCGAGCCACTCGGCGCGCTCGTCGGCCGAGCGCAGCTGCGTCTCCAGCGTGGCGAGATCCTCGATGCCCTGGTTGTAGATGCGGGCGACGGCCGGAGCGTCGTCCAGCACGGCGTGGCGGACGGTGATGCCCTCGACTCCGGAGGACGCGGGCCCGCCGACCCCGCGCGTGCGCTCGCCCACGCTCCCGAGATAGGACGTGAGAGTGTCGAGCGCGGCCGGTTCCAGGCAGTAGTAGCGGTTGGGACCGTCGCCGCTGACTCCGATCAGGCCGGCGTCCCGCAGCGCCGTCAGGTGCTCTGACAGCGTTGACTGAGCGAGGCCCACGGCGTCGGCCAGCTGCGGCGCTGTGCAGTCCTTGCGGTCGGCGACGATCTCCACGATCCGCAGCCGGACCGGCGAGCCGAGGGCCCGCAACAGCCCCAGCGCGCGCGCTTCCGCGGGAGTCTGGGCTTTCTCGAGGCGTTTCAACGCGGTCCTCCATCTCAATCGGAGTTTCCCGATTATCCGATACGACGCCAATCTATCAAGTAAAAGGAGTCCGTGTCAACTAAAGGGCGAACTAAAGGCGTCCATTCGGCCCGAAGCCACCGAGGAGGTCGCCTCGTTCGGGTTGCCCGGCGACCAGAGTCGGACCACGCTCGAACCACGCTCGTCAATACGTCATGTGTTCCATTCCATCACGCCATTCAGTGAAATTTACTCAATTGAGCGGAGTAGTATCCACCTCGGCCGGCTTAAAGTGAGGCTGCAGCGGCCGGCCTTCGACACGAGCAGCTCGGGGAGAAGGAGTTTGCAATCGTGGTTCCAAGTCAACGCTTGTTACGGCTGGGAGCAGCCGCGCTCTTGGTGGGAATGTCCGTGCTGGCCGCGAGCGTCGGCCGTCCCACGGTCACCCTGGCAGCGAACCACGCGCCGGGTGACAACCCGTTCGCGAATGCGAGCCAGTATGTGAACTCGGACTACAGCGCCAAGGTCCTCGCCGAGGCCGATGCGCACAAGTCGGACTCGACCCTCTACAACCAGATGAAGGTGGTTGCCGCACAGCCCACCGCGGTGTGGCTCGCCAACATCGCCTCGATCAACGGATCCGGCAACGCCAAGGGCCTGGCGGCCCATCTCGACGCGGCACTCGCCCAGGCGGCTAGCAATGGCGGTCGCACCGAGACCATCACGATCGTCATTTACGACCTCCCGGGTCGCGACTGCAACGCGATGGCGTCCAACGGCGAGATCCCGGCCACCGTCGATGGCCTCGCCCAGTACAAGGGCCAGTACATCGATGCGATCGCGTCGATCCTGAGCGACTCGAAGTACGCCAACCTGAAGATCGCCACCGTGATCGAGCCAGATTCCCTGGGCAACGCGATCCCGCCCAACACGGGGAACCCGCTGTGCGCGACCGCTTCGCCCCTCTATGAGCAGGGCGTCGCGTACGCTCTGGGCAAGCTCCACGCGATCGGCAACGTCTACACGTACCTCGACGCGACGAACGCCGGCTGGCTCGGCTGGCACTTCCCCGAGGGAGTGGCCGAGTTCAAGCACGTCGCCACTCTGGACAGCTCGCTGAACCCGTACGGCGTCAACGCCGTGGACGGATTCACCACGAACGTCTCCAACTACATCCCGATCAAGGAGCCGTTCCTCGACCAGGACACGACCTGCTGTGGCGGCACCGTGGTCAGCCAGTCGAACGAGGCGTACTACGGCACCAACCACTACTACGACGAGACCACCTACACGGCCGCCCTCTACAAGGCGCTGACCGACGCCAAGCAGCCGAACGCGTACCCGGCGACGATCGGTTTCATCGTGGACACCGGCCGGAACGGCTGGGGCGGGTCTGCCCGGCCCACCAGCCCGAATGACTGCTCCGCGTTGGGGCAATTCGTCTCAGGCGGCTGCAAGGAGAAGGACGGCAGCACGGCCAAGGGCACCAGGATCGATCAGCGAACGCCGCGAGCGGCCTGGTGCAATCCAGTCGGCGCCGGAATCGGCGAGCTGCCGACAGGCAACCCAATGTTTGCCAAGGACCACAGCTGGCCCGCCAATTTGATCGCATTCGTATGGGTCAAGCCTCCGGGTGAGTCGGATGGAACCGGTGACGCCTCGTCGGCGCACCCGGATCCCTTCTGCGATCCCACCAACATGCCTCCCAAGGTAGATATCAACGGCCTCTACACCGGTTGGGACGGCACCACTCAGCTGACCGGCGCGATGTCCGGCGCTCCGGGCGCCGGCGAGTGGTTCTCCGACGAGTTCGTCCAGCTCGTGAAGAACGCCTATCCGGTCCTTCCGAGTCTCCCGGCGCAGGCCGGTACGTCCTGCTCAGTTGCCGTCAAGTCCTACGGTACAGGTACCGGACTGGCGGCATTCCTGACGGTCACCAACACCGGATCGGCGCCGCTGAACTCGTGGGCGGTCACCTGGAGCCATGTCGACTACGGCAACCGCAACAACGTACTGCCGGGCGGTCGGCAATCGACTTCGTACAACACCTCGTGGGGGGCAACTCTCACGGAGAATGGCTCAACCACGACGGCCCGGAACATGTACTGGAACGGCACTCTCCAGCCCGGCGCGTCCACGACCGTGGGCTTCGACGCGTCGGTTAATCCGTGGGGCTCGCTGTGGTGGGAGAACTACACCTGCTACGGCAACGTGGACAACGTCAACCCGCCGGAAGGCTCCGGCTGCTCCGCCACGTACAAGATCAACAGCACGACCCCGACCGGGTTCACCGGCCAGGTGGACATCAAGAACACCGGGTCGATCGTTCTCACCTCGTGGCTTGCTACCTGGAACTGGTCCGGCAACGAATTCCTGAGGTGGATCGGCGGAGCCGGAACCGGGAAGAACGACACGACCGTCGAGGCAATCAGTCTGCCTTACACGAGCCTCCAGCCGGGTCAGGGCACAACGTTCACCTTCGAAGCCACGTCGTCGGGCGGGACTCCGGTGATCTACTCGCCGACGTGCTACGCGAACGGGAACAGCCCCGAACCGTTCCCGACGCCGATCCCCACGTCCACCCCGGTCGTGACACCCGAGCCGACGCCCGTGCCGACGCCGGTGATCACGCCGACACCCGTGCCGACGCCCGTGCCGACGCCGGTGATCACGCCGACTCCGACGCTGGCCCCGACGCCCACGCCCACGCCGACCCCGGCTACTCCGACGTGCACAGCCTCGATCTCCGAGGCCAAGTGGAATGGCACCAACGGGTTCACCGCAACCGTGACCGTCACCAACTCGGGTTCCGTCGCCACCAAGACCTGGAAGGTGACGTGGACCTGGGAGTCCGGGCACACGATCCAGACCGGTGCCTGGAACGCCACGGTTACGCCCTCGGGGAACTCGGTGAGCGCGGTCAACACGAAGGACAACGGCGCGATCGCCTCGAAGGCCAACACGCCGTTCGGGTTCAACTCGACTTACACGGGCTACAACAACCCGAATCCCACGTTGACTTGCTCGGCCACCTGAGCAAGCCATCCGCCAGGCCTCTCGCCTTGTAGCGCAATCGAAACGCCCGGTCTCGCGGCCGGGCGTTTCGCTATCTGTTGGATTGCGGAGATCCGGCCCTACGCGACCTTGCGGCGGCTTCTGGCGGGAGCCTTCTCGGCCCGGATGTCCCCGGCTGTGGCACCGGTGCGGGCGACCGAGCGCTCCAGGAGCGCGGCGATGTCCACGACGAGTCCCACCGAGCCATCGGCCATGACGGTCGCTCCGGCCAGGCCCTTCCGTTCGCCGGTGACTTCGCTCAGCGACTTCAGAACGATCTCGTGCTGGCCCACGAACTGCTCCACCGCGAGCGCCATCTCGGCGCCGCGCGAGCGGACAACGACCAGGTTGACGAAGCCGCGCTCGTTGGTCTGGAGGGGTCTGGGCGGGTCCCCCAGCGCGCATTCGAGTTGCTCGATTGGGATGACGCGGTCGCGCAGCGTCAGGACGTTGCGGCCGCGTACCCGCGACAGCGTCCGGGGTTCCACGCGGAGGGTTTCCACGACGCCCGTGAGCGGCAGCGCGCAGACGCGGGAGCCGGACTTGACGAGCAGCGCCCCGATGATCGCGAGCGTCAGCGGCAGGGAAAGCGAAACCTTGGTTCCCTGGCCGGGAACGCTCGAAACGTCCACCCAACCGCCGAGCCGTTCGATGTTGTTGCGAACCACGTCCATGCCCACTCCGCGCCCGGAAACCTCGGTCACGACCTTTGCCGTGGAGAATCCCGGCGCGAAGATGACGCGAAGCATTTCGGTGTCGCTGGTGGCGTCGGCCTGCTCGCGGGTCATCAGACCCTTTTCGACAACGGACTTGCGCAACGACGCCGGATTCATGCCGCGGCCGTCGTCTTCGACCGTGATGAGGATTCGTCCGTCTGCGTGGCGCGCGGTCAGCCGGACGGTGCCGGTGGCGGGCTTTCCCGCCGCTTGCCGCTCGCCGGAGGATTCCAGGCCGTGGTCCAGCGCATTGCGGACCAGATGTCCGAGCGGGTCGCCCACCTCTTCGAGAACGGACCGGTCGAGCTCGGTTTCCTTGCCTTCGATGATCAGCTGCACATCCTTGTCGAGTCGTGCGGCGATGTCGCGCACGACACGCGGGAAGCGGTTGAAGACGGTCTCGATCGGGAGCATGCGCAGGCCCGTGACCTGATCCTGCAGCTGGCCGGCGATGCGGGCGAACTGCTGCGAGTCCTCATCCGCCTGGCGGGCGAGCGGGTCGTCGCCCAGGCGGACGGCGAGAAGCTGCGCGCTCGATGAGAGCCGCGTCTTGTGAACGACGAGTTCGCCGACGAGGTTCATGAGTTCGTCGAGACGGGCCACGTCGATACGGATCGTCTGCTGTGCCGCCTTCAGGCGGTCGCCCGCGACTGCCATACGCTCGGTGGGCGGAAGGCCGCGGGCCTCGGCGCCCAGGTCGGCCTGGCGGCGCTCGCCGGACGACGGCTGGATCGCGTGCAGGTCGTCGGTGCGGTCCGCGCCGAGGGGCGGGGCCGGATCGTCCATCGTGTACACGTCGACGCTGAGCGGCGCCGCGGCGGTCTCGTTCTCGGCGCTGCCGAGCGGGGCGGCCACGGCCTCGACTCCCACGACGTCGTCGATCGCGGCCATTCGCTTGCGTAGTTCCAGGAGTTCCACGGGCCGGCCGCGCACGAGCATGGCCATGAGGGTGGTCCCAAGGCCGGCTTCGATTTCGGCGCGGCTCGGTGCGGAGGCAACGAGTCCGCCCGTCTCTTCGGCTTCGAGCGACAGCTGGAGCAGACGAACGGACTGCCACTCGCTCATCGGGTCGATGCGGCAGACGAAGATCGAGCGCGGCTCGTATCCGCCCGGGGATTCGGTGAGAAGCCGAAGGATGAGCGGCGCCACGGCGATGTTGCTGACGCCTTCTTCCTGGATCATCTCGGCGATCTGGCCCGCGGCGTCCTCGGCATCGGCGTCGGCAGCCGCGGTGGCTGGGGACGCATGCGAGGCGTTGTCCGCCACGACGGCGGGCGTGGCTTTGGCCGTCGGTCGGCCTACGGACGAGCGCGCGGCGGCCGCGGCGGTGGCACTGGAGAGAAGCTCGCGAAGTTGCCTGGTGAGAGTCTCGGGATCGTTGGCGAGAGTCTCGCCTTCCTGTACCTCGGCGACGAGCGCGCGAAGCACGTCGATCGTGGCCAGGAGGACGTCGGCGAAGGGCTTCACATCCACCAGAGTTCCACTTCGGAACGCTCCGAAGAGATCCTCCATCGCGTGGGTGAGTTCCGCCATTCGCCGGTGGCCGATAGTCGCCGCCGAGCCCTTCAGGGTGTGAGCGGCCCGGAATACCTCGTTGACCGTCGCCGAATCGAGATCGTGCTCGAGAACGAGCAGACCTTGTTCGATCCGCTCGATCTGCTCGAGCGACTCGTCGGTGAATAGACGGTCGTCACCCGGCTGCAGATCGAAGGTCAACTGCATGTCACACAGCCTCTCGGAGTGCGACGTGGAGCTTGATGTCGCCGAAGGTAGTGGTGAGCGGCACGACCAGGCGCTGGATCTCCACCGTCGAAAGCCGTGCCCCGCGTCCCACCAGCACGAGCGGCGGGTTGATGATTGTGTGGATGCCTTCCTCGGCAAGCCCGATGCCGGCGGTGCCGGCGATCACATTCGCCATCTCGGCGATGCCGCTCTGGCCCAGGTCGTCCAGTTCGGTCGTTTCCTGACCGAGGACGGTGCTGATCAAGTGCAGGGCGACCGCTTCGGACATCGACAGATACAGGGAGCCGGTGAGCTGACCGCTCACGCCGATGACGGCGGTCACATCCTCGGTGGTGTAGGGATTGCCCTCGAGCAGCAAGCCGCCGCGCTCAACCGGCTGGCCCGTTTCCTTGCTGATTACGTTCAGGGCCGACTGGACGTAACGGTTGACGATTTGGACTCTCATGGTCAGGCGGCCCCGGCCAGCGCGTTCTGGTCTTCGAGGCCGAACAGGCCGTCGAGCTCGAGCAGCAGGACGAGGCGGTCGCCGAGCTTGGCAATTCCGCGCAGATACTCGGCGTCGGCGCCGGCCGCGACCTCCGGAGTGGATTCGACCGCGTCGACGGGGAGGAGCAGGACCTCTGAGACGCTGTCAACGATGAGGCCCACGCGGGTGTGAGAGCTCTCGGCGACGACGATGCGCGTTTCCTTGGTGGGCTCGACCTCAGGCATGCTGAACCTGCCGCGCAGATCCACGACCGGGACGATCCGCCCGCGGAGATTGATGACGCCCTTCACGAACTGGGGAGCTCGCGGTACCGGCGTGATCGGCTGATGGCGGATGATCTCGAAGACCTTTGCGATGTCCAGGCCATAGTGCTCGTCCGCGAGTTCACAGACCACGATCTGCAGCTCACCGGACCGACCGCTGCCTCCGGACATTGGCTTCTCGGCCACGGCGGTTTTCTCCTTACATCAACTGGCCGGACAGGGTCCGACCCAAGGCGTTCGTCTTAGGAGTCGGTTCTTTCATGCACCACAGGAGTAGGGGTTATTACCGATAACGACCCCTCCTCACGAAGCGATTGAGGATTGGCCGTCCAGCCGCCGGAGTCCGGCCGGAT
>Ga0302323_100005341_pt1 | contig 10520 bp, 10 predicted proteins | sample Fen_T0_3_FD_201950 | JGI IMG/M metagenome (GOLD analysis project Ga0302323, IMG submission 201950) | Peat permafrost microbial communities from Stordalen Mire near Abisko, Sweden - Fen_T0_3 | ecosystem: Environmental > Terrestrial > Soil > Wetlands > Permafrost | place: Sweden: Abisko... | reverse complement strand
GTTTCCCCAAGATTCGTGCATTACGGCCAGACGATGCAGTCGAACCGGGTCCGGATGCGCGGCCGGCAGGCTTGTCGCGGCTATTCGCCGGTGGCGTCCGATCTCGAGGCGCCGGCCGGTGCCGCCGCAAGCGAGTCGTGGGCCGGAGCGGGGGCGGTCGACAGAGCCCTGGCCGCCTTGTCGAGGAACCAGCGGGCGGTTCCGCGCGCGGCGATGTTGAGGAAGGCGCGGTCGAGCACGGCGCCGAGCTCACCGCCGGGCGGGGCGTAGAAACCCTCGAGAACGATGTCGGCCGGCGTCAGCTTGAGCCGGCCGGCGAAAACCGGGAAGAGCGGCGCCAGCGACGACGACTGCCAGCCGATTTCCATTTCGCAGCCGCCCGCCGTCACTTGAGGCTCGCCCAGATCCACGTACGCCGCCTTCGTGAAAGTCAACTGCGGAGTGTGGTCCCGGACCGGGAGGCTCAGGTCGGTCAAGTAGCGCCGAATGCCGGGTCGGGCTGAAGGGACCTGCGTGCCGAGCCAGTCGGGGTCGACCAGAGCCGCGGGCGGGCAGCCTCGATCCAGGTGCAGCAACGCGCGCTGGGACAGCTTCAGAGGCGTGACGTGGCTGGGGACGCTCGTCATGATGCCCGATCGTATCGAGTCGGGGGCGTCGCGTGACCCGGTGGCCGTCACGCAGAAGCATTACCAACGGCCCCACCGGACCTACCCGTCGTGGCAGGTGGGTCGTGAGCCGGGGAGCGGCGCGGCGAGGAGCCCCAAGGAGTGGCGCCCGCGGATCCGGCTAGTGCGACCGGTCCGTGTCTGGCGAGTTCGCGACTCCGACGGGGCAGCTGACGTCGTCGCGCATGCCCATCAGCCAGGCCAGGCGGTCGCGGTGGCGGCTGGCGACGCGATAGACCACGTCCGCGGCGGCGGCCGTCGGTGGCAAGGCCGCCCACGGTCGAAACAGCCAGCCGCCGGGAAGCACGTCGAGCAGAGCGAGGGCGGCGTGGCCGCCGGCAACCACTTCGCCCGTCGACTCGTTGACGACGTGGATCTCATCGGCGAGATGCCCTTCGAGAGCGAGCCGCTCCAGGATCGGGCGGCCGGAGGTCGCGGCCATCGTCAGCGGGAGGAACTCCATTCGGCCGTCGCGGTCCCAGCGGCGCAATTGCCGGACGGTCTCGCGGCAGACACCGCAGTCATCGTCGTAGAGCACGGTGAGCGACGTCCCGATCGGGCGGTCGTCGTCGGCGTTCGTTGGACGGGGCGGCGTCTCGATTACCACTGCGGGATGTTAGCGCGCGGCGACGGGACGTGCGCGGATGCGGCCGGGTGGCGGGCCGCCCCGTCGGCGGTAATTGCGGCGGCGGGGCGGTCCATGGATGCCCTGTCGCGCGGAGAGGGCAATGAGCCGAGCTTCCGAGTTTCCGCGCGCAGTCGTCTCGGCTGTCCTAGGTGTCGTCCCTTACGGAGATTCCTTGGTACCTCCTTCGTACCATCGGCGGCGAGACGATCGGCTTGCGTCGCGCGGTGGAGTTGCCCGCCCCGTGGACCGGCAGAATCGCCGGTCGCTGTATGCTCCGCGAACATGCCCGCCAATCGCCCTGTCCCAACTCAGACGAAAGCCCGCCCCACGGCCAACGCCGCAGTGGAGGCGGAGTCCACGGCCGTCGGTACGGGCGGCAGCGCTGATCCACTATCGCGCGAGGTCAAGCTGCTCGGCGCGCTGCTGGGCCAGGTGATCGCGGAGCAGGGCGGAACCGGGCTGCTGGATCTGGTCGAACGGAGCCGAACTCGCTCGATCGCCTTCCGAGAGACAGGCGACCAGGGAGCAAGCGACGCGCTTGCGGCCGAGGTCGACGCGCTCCCGATGGACGAGGCCGAAGCCCTGGCCAACGCCTTCAGCCTCTACTTCCAGCTCGTCAACCTGTGCGAGGAGCGCGATCAGGTCCGCCAGCTCGAGAAAGCCCAGAAGGCGGGCGAGGCCGAGGAGGGCTCGCCGGATTCGGCGATCGACTGGCTCCGCGAGCGCGACTGGTCGGCCGATCGGATCGAGGAGCTGCTGCGGCGGCTCCGGATCACTCCGGTCCTGACGGCCCATCCGACCGAAGCCCGCCGGCGCACGATGCTCACCGGACTCCGGCGCTGCTACCGGCTTCTCGAGCGGCTCGACGATCCGCGTCTCGGACCCGCCGACGACGCCGAGATCAGGCGCAAACTGCGCGAGGAGATCAGCCTGCTGTGGCGGACCTCGTCGGTGCGCAAGACCGCCCCGACGCCGATCGACGAGGTGCGCACGGCGCTGGCCTTCTTCGACGAAACCCTCTTCCGGGCCGTGCCGCGGGTATACCGGTCCTTCGATCGAGCGATGGATCGGACGCGGAAGCGGACTCGCGTGAGCCGCCGCGAGGGACTGGCCAGCGACGCCGGTCTGACCGGAACGCGGCCGCCGCGAGTCTCGGCGTTCCTGCGCTGGGGCTCATGGATCGGCGGCGATCGCGACGGCAACCCGACGGTCACAGCCGAGCTCACGCGCCAGGTACCGCGGATCCACGCCGACCACGTCATGCGCGGCTACGAGGCGGTCGCGATGCGGTTGCTGACGACGCTTTCGGTCCAGATTTCGCGCGAGGGCATCCATCCCGAGTTCGAGAATCGGCTGGCCCGCGACGCCGAGGACCTGCCCGAAACCATGCGCGACCTTGTCCGCCGCTTCCCCGACGAGCCGTATCGCCGCCGCATGGGAGCGATCGCGGAGCGTCTGCGCCGCACCCGCTGGTTCCTGACCGAAGAGGCGGGACCGGTCGCCGGACACTACGAGACGGCCGAGCTGCTGGTCGAAGAACTGGCCGAGCTCCAGGCGTGCCTGGTCCAGGACGGGCTGCCTCGCGTCGCCTACGGGGAGATCCAGGATTTCCGCTGGCAGGTCGAGACGTTCGGCTTCCATCTCGCCTCACTCGAGATCCGCCAGCACGCCGACGTCCACGCTCAGGCTCTTCATGCGCTCATGCACACCCGGGGCCTGACCTCGCCCGACCTGGCTCGCGAGCTCGTCCCCGGCGTCTCGCCCGGTGAGGTCCTGGCCACGTTCCGGGCCGTGGCCGCGATCCAGCGACGGTTCGGCGAGGAGGCCTGCCATCGCTACGTCGTGAGCTTCGCCCGCACCGCCGACGACGTCATGGCCGTTCTTCAGCTCGCCGACCTCGGGGCCGGCGGGATCGTGCCGACCGTGGCTACGGGCGGGTTCGTTCGCGGCCAGGCCAACCTCGATATCGTTCCGCTCTTCGAATCGGCGGACGCGCTGCTCAGCTGCGGCGAGGTACTAGAGCAGCTTTTCGCCAATCCGGACTACCGCCGGCACCTCGAATCCCGAGGCAACCGCCAGGAAGTAATGCTCGGCTACTCCGACTCGAACAAGGAGTCGGGGTTCCTCTCGGCTATATGGATGCTCTACCGGGCGCAGTCTCGGCTGGCCGAAGTGGCTCGCCGCAACGGCATCGAGCTGACCCTCTTCCACGGTCGAGGCGGCGCCATCGGCCGCGGCGGCGGCCCCACGAACCGCGCCATCCTGGCCCAGGCCCCGCGCTCGATCGACGGCCGCTTCAAGATGACCGAACAGGGCGAGACGGTCGCGGCCAACTATTCGAACACCGCTATCGCCGAGCATCACCTCGGTCTGGTCGCGAGCGCGACCGTCATTGCCTCGACCCTCGAACACGACGACTGCGTGGCCGAGGTCGACGCTCGCGGCAAGAAGGTCATGGACGATCTGGCCGACCGGGCGCGGGATGCGTACCGCTCCCTTGTCTACGACGACCCCGGGTTCCCGGAGTTCTTCCGAGCCGTGACGCCCGTGGCAGAGCTTTCGGTCATGGCTCTCGGGTCGCGGCCGGCGCGGCGCGGCAGCGTCGAGCCCGCGCGACGCCTCTCCCAGCAGGCGTGGGTCGTGGAGCCAACCCCGGTGGCGCCCGGGATCGAGTCGCTGCGGGCCATCCCGTGGGTCTTCTCGTGGTCACAGGCGAGGATCGGGCTGCCGGCCTGGTACGGCCTGGGATCCGCGTTGTGGGCGTACCGCCGAGCCCACGGCGCCAAGTCGACGGACAAGCTGGCCGCTCTCTATCGCGACTGGCCGTTCCTCTCGAGCGCCTTCGACAATGCGGAGCTGATCCTCTATCGCTCGGAGCCGCAGATCGCCGGCCTATATGCCGCGCTCGCCGGCAGCGGATCGGGGGAGCGATTGTGGGCTCGCATCAGAGCCGAGTACTCGCTCTCGATCGAGGAGCTGGCCAGGGTCACAGGCCATCAGCAGCTTCTCGAGGCGGATCCGGCGGCCAGGCGCTCGATCCGGTTGCGGCGGCCCTACATCGATCCGCTGTCCCATATCCAGGTCCGCTGTCTGGCTCGACTTCGCGCGCTGCCGCCGAATCATCCGGATCGGGACCGCATCGCCACGCTCGTGCAGCTCACCGTCAACGGTGTCGCGGCCGGCCTTCAGAACACCGGCTAGGGCCGCCAGGAGATACGCGATGCCGACTCCCAAAGGCAAATCACCGCGCCGCCGCGCCGCCACGCCGGTCGCGGTCGCGCCGGGCGCGGCCGGTCAGGCTGCAGGAACTCTGGAAACGGATCAGTGGCAGACGCCGCCACTCCCCGCCGACGATGCCACTCTCTTCACTCTGGGTCTTGACGAGCTGGCGGCCCGGTGGTCCCGCTCGATGGACTCCCCGGCGATCGGGGCCGAGGCGATGCGCGGCGCGGATCGGCGCGCCCAGGGGCTGGGCGTGACCGGCGGGCGCTTGATGGAGCAGGCAGGCTGCGCCGTGGCCGCGGCCGTGCACGCCCTCGCCGTCCAGACGGAGCGTTGGGACAAGGGCCCGATCCTCATCCTGTGCGGCCCCGGCAATAACGGCGGAGACGGCTTCGTCGCCGCGCGCCACCTTGCCCGCCACGGGGCGAAGGTCGTCGTCGCGCTCGTGGCCAGCGAGGGTCGGCCGACCGGCAGCGACGCGGCCCGGAACTGGGACCGCCTCAACGCCGAGGATCGAGTCGACCGGGTCCACACCCCCGTCGCCCGCGACGTGGCGATCCTGGGCCAGGCGATTGATAAGGCGGCAGTGGTCGTGGATGCGCTGCTCGGGACCGGCACGGCCGGGCCGCTACGCGAGCCGATCCGCGGCGCGGTGGAGTTGATCGCCAAAGCACGGCGGGCCGGCATTCCGATCGTCGCGGTCGACTGCCCGACCGGCGTCGATCTCACCAGCGGGGACCTCTCCGACCCGGTCGTTCGGGCGCACCTGACAGTCACGTTCCACCGGCCCAAAACGGGGCTGCTCGCGCGGCGTGGCGCCGCAGTCGCCGGCCGAGTGCTGGTGGCGCCGATCGGGATCCCGCTGGACGCCGACCGGATCTGAATCCGCGGCGTTCGCGTCCGGCGCGGCCCCGGCTCCGGCGCGGCCCGTCTGCTCCTGCCCGCCTGCCCGGCGCGCGAACCTACGGCGCGATCACCACGTAGCCGCCGTTCCAGGTCTTCACGATCGTGTCGGTGTAGGGGAGGAAATACTTCCCAAGCTGGGCCGGCGTGAGCATTGTGTCCGGCGCCAGGTCGTAACCCGATGAGTTCATCGCCCGCGGATAGAGCGGCCCCGAAACGTAGACCGCCGTGATCGTGAAGTTGCTCGTGGTGGCCGGATCGGCCGTGGCGCTGAACCCGTTCATGACCCAGGCGTGGCGGCCTTTCCACACCAGCAGCCCGACGGGCTTGTTGGTCTGGCGCATCCGGGTGGCGGCCTTCTTCAATGCCGAGGTGCTGTCAGTGAAGCGCTGCACTGAGTAGCTGGCGCCGCCGTAGCGGTTCATGATCGCGGCCCATCCCGCCGGGTTCGTTCCCGCGGCGTAGTTGCCGCCGTCGTTGGCCTGGCCGTAGACGATGTACGTGGACTGGGCGCCGCTCGATGCGTCGCTCTGGCCGAGGGCCATGTTGAGCATCATCTGGCTGCTGGCGGCCACGCACCAGGTGATCGTGGCCTGCGACGCGAACACACCGGCGCGATACAGGTCCAACCTGCCCGTCCAGGCGGGCAGCCCGCTCGCCATGAGCATCGCGCCCGAGGTGATCTCGCTCCTGAAGCCGGCGGCGTCCTGGAGGACGAGCAGGTACCGGTAGCAGGATGAGGGATGCAGCGTCCGGTTGACCGAGGTTCCGGTGAAAGTCAGCTTCGTCGGGACGGTCCAGGTCACGCTCGAGCAGCTACCGGCAACCGACGCAGCCGTCTGCTCGGAGAGGATGGTCGAGACGATCTTCGAGCCGAACGTGTCCCGCGGCGCCCAGCCGATCTTCGCGGTCGTCTCATACGAAACGATCCCACCTGTGAAGGGATTCGTGAAATCTGCCGTAGCGCCGAGCCCCGCGGGGGCTGGGATGAACGGCTGTGAAATTGCCGTCTTTGCGCCGAAGTTCGTGGTCAGCAGGAGAACGAGCCGATAGCACCGGTTCGGCAGGAGCCCGTCGGCCTGGTATTTGGTGCCGGAAACGGCGACGGATCGGACCGGCAGCCAGCGGATGTCGCAGCCGCTTACGCCGGCCGGCCGCGACGTCTGGATGACGACGGTCGTCGCCGAAACGGTCGTTCCTGCGGCTATCGTCCAGCTCGCGGCGAACGAGCCGGTCTGGGTCACCGAAACCAGGCCGGGGATCGGCGTGACGAAGGTCACAACGGAGGCCGGGGTTGCGGCCGCGGCCCCAGATAGGCCGCCGAAACCGGACACGAGGAACAGAACGGTCAGGGAAAGCAGCGTAGAGAGCAGGCGGCGGCTCATGGCATCAGGTCCCAGCAGCTCTGTTCGTCACCAGGATACGACCGGCAAGACCCGGTTCCCGCGGTCCACCTTAGGGCAACTTGCGGCCGCCGTGAACCCCGTCGAGGGTCCCGTTCCGGGCCCGGTCCTTTCTTACCAGCCAAACACGACTTGTCAGCCGCCGGTTCGTGTGGGTTCGAGCGCCTGCCCGACCGGGTTCACAACCCTATATGCACGCTGCAATGCCGGACGTACAATCCCGCCGCAAAGCTCGCGGGCCGGCCGTGAGCGTCCAGATGGCACCTCGAACGGGCCTCTCACGCGTAGCCGCAAGGACACGGAGGGGCGGCTACTGAGAGGAGCTCGGGTTCTCGTGTACACGGACAAGATTCTGGTCTGCGCCGACTGCAACCAGCAGTTCGTCTTCACCGCGAGCGAGCAGGACTTCTACGCGCAGCGGGGGTTTTCCGAGCCAAAACGGTGCGGGGCGTGTCGTTCCGCGCGCAAGGCCGCGCGGCCCGACGGCGGTGCCGGCGCCGGCGGCGGATACGGCAGCGGCGGCTACGATCGGGGGCCTCGCGAGATGTTCCCGGCCACCTGCAGCAAGTGCGGGAAATCCACCGAGGTTCCGTTCCGCCCCACGACCGGCAAGCCGGTCTACTGCAGCGATTGCTTCCGGAGTTCGCGCGGGGAGTGACCTGCCGCCCGGCCTGATCGACGACCCGGGCCTTCGCCCGGGTCGTTCCATGTCCGTTCCGCGCCGCGCAGGGCGATCGGCGCCGTTTGCCGCTTCCGGGCGTGCCGGGTACGCTTCGAGCATCCACACCAACCGCAACGCGAGGCCTCCGAACCATGGCCGCAGGCTCCACCAACGACTTCGACCTGATCGTCCTCGGCGCAGGCACCGGCGGTTACACGGCCGCGTTCCGGGCCGCTCAATTGGGCATGCGCGTCGCGCTCGTCGACCAGGGCAAGATCGGCGGCACGTGCCTCCATATCGGCTGCATTCCGACCAAGGCCATGCTCGAATCGGCCGAGATGTTCGCCCGCCTCAAGAAGGCCAAGGAGTTCGGGATCCTGCTCGAAGGCCAGCCCGGTTTTGACTACGAGACGATCGCCAAGCGGCGCGACCAGGTTGTGAAGCGGATGTGGACCGGACTCAAAGGTCTCGTCGACAAGAACAAGGTGACGTGGGTCGCCGGTCGCGGGCGCCTCGAGGGCGCGGGCACGGTCCGCGTGACCCTCAACGGCGAAGACGGGGCGCCGGGCAAGGGCGGCGAGCAGGTCCTCAAGGCGAAGAACGTGATCCTGGCCACGGGCAGCCGCGTCAAGAGCCTGCCGGGGATCGTGCCGGACGGGAAGCGGATCATCACGTCGGACGACGTCACGACCAAGGCGGATCTGCCTAAGAGCATCGCAATCATCGGTGCCGGTGCGGTCGGTTCGGAGTTCGCCTCGCTGTACCACGACCTCGGCGTCGCGGTCACGCTTCTGGAATATCTGCCGGGGATCGTCCCGCTTGAGGATCGCGACGTCAGCCAGGCGCTGGAGCGCAGCTTCAGCCGGCGCGGCATCAAGGTCGTCACGAAGGCCCGCTTCGATGCCAAGTCGGTAAAGGTCACTGCCGACGGGGTCTCGCTGCTGGTCGGCCCGGACGGTGGCACGGCCGAAGAGTTGCGGGTGGAGCAGCTGCTGATGGCTACCGGACGCGCAGCCAACATCGAGGAGATCGGCCTCGAGACGACGAAGGTCGAGCTCGAACGCGGGTTCGTCAAGGTCGACGGCTGGATGAGGACGGCCGAGCCGCACGTCTACGCCATCGGCGACCTGATCGGCGGGCTGATGCTCGCGCATGTGGCCGCGCACGAGGGCATTGTCGCCGTCCACGGGATCGCCGGCGAAGGACCCGAGCCGATCGACTACAACCACCAGCCTCGCGCCACGTACACGCATCCCCAGGTCGCCTCGATCGGCCTGACCGAACAGCAGTGCGAAGAGCGCGGCATCGCCATCAAGAAGGGCGTCTTCAACTTCGCCGCGATCGCGAAGGCCGTGATCGTGGGTGAGACGGAGGGCTTCACCAAGGTGATCGCGGACGCGACCACGGACGAGGTGCTCGGCATCCACATGATCGGGCCGGCAGTGACGGATCTGATCGCTGAGGCGGCCCTGGGCATGACGCTCGAGGCCACGGCCTGGGAGATCGGCGCCGCCACGCATCCGCACCCGACGCTGGCCGAGGCAATGGGCGAGGCCGCGATGGCCGTCGCGGGTCGCCAGATCAACTCCTAGCGCCGCCGCCTCGCCCTCGGCTACTCGCCTGCTCCAGCGCCCAGAACCGGATCCGGGGCGGCCGCCGGTTGGGGCGTGGCGGGCGGTCGCCAGCCTGAACTCTGGAACGGATGAGGCGGAACCTCCCCGGACGGCCGATGATGGCGCCCACTACTCGCCCGGAGGAGCCCATGGCGCACGAGGAAGTCTTCACCCGGCTGCGAAAGATTCTCATCGCCTACGAGGGTCGGCTGCCGGTGTTGTCCGACGGGCCCGGGAATTACGAACTAGGCATGCCCCCGATGCCGACGGGCAAGCCCGGGACGTTCGTGGCGGCGGTCCGCGACGGCAAAGCCTACGCGAGCTTCCACCTCATGCCGGTCTACGCATTCCCGGACCTGATGGACGCAGCCTCGCCGCAATTGCGAAAGCGGATGCAGGGGAAGTCGTGCTTCAACTTCAGTCGCGTCGACGAGCCGCTCTTCACGGAGCTGGAAGGTCTAACCGCGCGCGGCATCGAGCGCTTTCGCGAGCTTGACGTCTCGAGCCTGAGCGTCGGCCGCGCGAACCGGTAGCGTCCGCGACCCGCTCCTGGCGCTCTGGGTCTGCTTCGAGCCGCCCGCGCTAGCGCGTCTGGCCGGACCGCTTCTCGACCCAGCCGAGGACCGCGTCCGCCACCTCTTCCCAGCCCGGCGCGGCGATGAGCCAGTGCGTGCGGTCGGGGAATTCGAGGAGTTCGGTGACGGCGGGGGAGTGGCGGTACTTGCCGAAGTTCGACCGTATCGTCCCGGCGTCCACTGCGCGATCCTTCGATGCCACCGTGATCAAGAGCGGAGCGCGCCTGGCGTTGCCGAAGTCGACCTTCGTCGCCCGGCCGAAGAGGAGCTGCCAGTAGAGCCGACCCGGCGTCGGCACCACCTGGCGCTGGTAGGCGGCGTGCTGCTCGTCCGGCTCGAGGGTGTGGCAGAAGCTCCAGGCGAAGCGTTTGAACGACATCGGTCGAACCTTGCGCCAGCTGCCCCACGCCAGCACGGTCGGCAGGCCGGCCCAGGTGGCGCGGGGGCCGGCGAAGACGCCGCGCGGCGGCGCTGGATCGATGGCCACGCCCACTGAGCCGAGCCCGCGGTCGATGAGTTGCTGCGCTACGAGACCGCCCATCGAGTGGCCGATGATGATCGGCGGCTCCGGCAGGGCCTCGATTATCCCGGCGTAGTGGTCCGTCAACTCCCCGAAGCCGACGCGGGCCAACTCCGGAGCAGGCGCGCTGCGAAGTTCGGCCACGGGCCGGTCGTCGTAGGGCCAGGCCGGCGCGATGCAGTGGTAGCCTCGGGACTCGTAGCGCCGAATGAAGCCCTCCCAGCAGAGTGGAGTCATCCACGCGCCGTGGATGAGCACGATCGTTCTGGTCACACGATCCTCCTTGGGACGGCCCGGTCCGGGCTCTCGGCAAGCATGATCTCCGACGCG
>Ga0302323_100005340_pt1 | contig 10521 bp, 9 predicted proteins | sample Fen_T0_3_FD_201950 | JGI IMG/M metagenome (GOLD analysis project Ga0302323, IMG submission 201950) | Peat permafrost microbial communities from Stordalen Mire near Abisko, Sweden - Fen_T0_3 | ecosystem: Environmental > Terrestrial > Soil > Wetlands > Permafrost | place: Sweden: Abisko... | reverse complement strand
ATGGCGAAAACTCATCTCTCCTTCAGCACGGATGCGACGAAGAAAGGTGCACCGGTTGGATTCCGCATTGCTGTACGTGAGATCCGTGCCAGCGCAGGCGCAGGCTTCCTTTATCCCATCCTCGGTGATATGCGCACCATGCCTGGCTTGCCCACGAGACCGGTCTTCTATGATGTTGACCTGGATCTCAAAACTGGCAAGGTAGTAGGGCTGTTCTAGTCAATAACTAAGTAGACCCTAAAGGATTCAAATCCTTTAGGGTCTACTTTTATTTAACATCCGAATAATGAAATTATTAAGAAAGCTTTCAGCGCGATTGAACATAATAAATATCGCCGCTAGGGTCTGAATACACTAACTTCAACACTGCAAATTGAGATAGTTCATCAGGTGCTAGATAATGTTTGTATTCATTTGGTTTAAACCAAATGATATATCCTGATTTGTCATGGGGCCATCCAGTATAAGCAGTTACTAAATCAGGGACTTTGCGAATTGGCATTATTTGCGCGGGTTTACGCGTATAGAACCAAACTGCGTCCACATAATTGCTGTAGACGATTGCATCTGGTTGCTGGTCTCTCAGTTTTCGCATTTCAGCTACTACCGGCATTTCATGATAAGCACGTGTGTTGAAGAGATTATATTCACTCGGTTCGCCACGTTCCAAAGCATTCGCTACATATTCTCTTATGCTATACAATGGATAAATCATCCATAATAAAAAGATGACGATCAAGCCGTATGTCATTTGTCGCACAGAAAATTTCAAGTGCGGTCGAATCAATTCGTCATACGTCACAAATCCAAAGATCATGGTTGGGACGAGAATGATCACATAATAACGATCCGAATATAAATAACGATGGTCGGCAGTAATAATTGTCAATGCGACTGCCAAAAAATAGACGATGGCATAGAGCATGGTCGGATATGTGGAGGGCATAGCAAAAGTCCGCGCCCAGACAAGCCAATTTCCCTTGTGTCGCCAATTGAGCAGAAAAAGAATCAACGCAAATATTCCAAACACGATAAATGGTCTAGTAAGCAGTGGCATTAAACCAGAAAGATACGGAATGAACCAATGCAACATCTTGGTCAACGCCAGTTCGATATTTTTAATCACGTCAACAACCTGGTCATTCGGCGTACCCCACAAAGAGCCGTAGGTCAGCACGTTATGAATGATCAACCACCAAAAAATTGGGATAATCGAAAAGATTCCTGCTATAACACCATCACGCAATAACGTGCGCACAGCTTTGCGGTGTTCAATCAAAATAACTAGTGTAAGCGTAGTTACCAACGCCAACCCTACATAACGCAACAGCGGAGCGAGTGCACTCAACGCCACCAGTATAATAAAAGCGCCATACGAACGCCGTCTCACATATCCATCCAGCGCCACTAAAAAGGTCAACGTGAAGGTTAGATAAGGTGCATCTGAACCGATCGTCGCGTGAATCCGCAACGATGAAATGGACAAAAAGACAAATAAGCTCGCAAGATACGCATACAATGGTTTATCAAAAAAGACCCGGTAAAAGATCACCCCACTCAAAATCAAATTCAATCCCAATATCAGAATATTAAAATACCAACCCGCTACAAAAACATCCAGCCGCGTTATAAAACTCAACCCCGCCAATATGATCGGGTACAACGGAGGCCATGCCAGCAAAGGCAAACCACGATGATCGAACAGACCGTTTCCATCTAAAAGGTTTTGAGCTACCGCAAGATACTTCACGGAATCAGAAGCCACACCCGCGCCATAGCGCGAAGTGGCAATACCGCCTAACATCATGGCGCCTAACGCCAAACATAGTATAAATATTGAAAAGGTTTTTTTCTGAAGAGTGACCGATGGGGGTTGCATAAAAAAGTTCCAACACAATTATAATGGACATAATGAATAACCTGCATACTCTAAGTATTTCAACAGCGCTCGATCTACTTCGCAGGCAACAAATCACGCCTCAAGACCTAGCCGAAGCCTGTTCCCGTCAAATCGAGCGTCTCAACCCGACGCTTAACGCCTTCATCACTATATGTGATGCGCAGGCAAATATTAACCCACAACCATCCGAACATAACAAGACCATCCCCTTTGCGCTTGCCAATGCGCTTCGCGGTATTCCCATTGCTATAAAAGATTTATTTGATACAGTAGATGTACGTACTACCGCCGGTTCAAAATTCTTTGAGAACAATATTCCCAACAGCGATGCTTTTGTCATTGAAAAACTTAAACAAGCGGGCGCCACGCTTATGGGAAAAACAAATACACACGAGATTGCATTAGGTGTAACGGGAAACAATCCACATTATGGCACCGCCCGCAACCCCTGGGACATAGATCGCATCCCCGGCGGTTCATCCAGCGGATCAGCTATTGCTGTCGCAACCGGCATGGCATTGGGCGCACTTGGCACCGATACAGGCGGCTCGATCCGTATTCCCGCATCTCTATGCGGTATCGTTGGACTCAAGCCCACATATGGACGCGTCAGCACACGCGGCGTATTTCCGCTGTCTTGGAATCTCGATCACGTTGGCCCACTTACCTGCTGTGTGCGCGATGCAGCGATCATCTTGCAAGTGATCTCAACGTACGATGCACTTGACCCAGCCTCCATAAAAATGTTGACCGGTGATTATCTTGGTCATTTGGTGGATGATATGCAAGGTAGAAAAATCGCACTGGGCGTGGGTGAATATATTGAAAGCGCAGACCCTGAGGTGCAGAACGCTGTGCACAATGCAGCCAAAGTTTTTGAGACACTGGGATGCAAGTTACAGGAAGTCAATGTGGATTGGATGCGTGAGGCGGCGCTCGCCAACTCAACCATGACGCGCTCAGATGGCGCGGCGGTCCATCGCGAACGTTTACAGGAACACCCCGAAATGTTCGGCGAAGATGTTCGGCGAAGGTTAATGGACGGCACAAAAACATCTTCGATAGAATACGCTCTTGCAAGGCGCACACAGGCTGAAATCAAGAAACGCTGCGAATTGTTTTTTGAATCCGTTGACTTTTTGATCATCCCCACCACACCCATTGCCGCACCTACTATCGAAGGCCATGATGCGGTTGAACAAGCGGCGCAGCTCACCCGCTTTACTGCACCATTCAATCTCACAGGCTTACCCGCGATCTCCATCCCCTGCGGATTCACGAAAGAGGGCTTGCCCATTGGCTTACAAATCATCTCGCGTGCCTGGGCAGATGCCAAAGTACTGAACGCCGCATATGCATATGAACAAGCAACTGAATGGCATAAACAAAAATTTCAAATAGATTAAAAGACGACCCTGAAAATCTCAGGGTCGTCTTTATTTTTATGCCTCTTAAATTAATTTAAAAGCCGGGACAGTATGGGTGATAATAGGCTGGTCCATCATAAGGGACAGGCGAAGGACAATAGCCACTAACATCTTCCTTATAAAACTGAACCGACTCATCATAGCTGCCGCTTGGATCTGGAACTGTATATGTAACCCTATCATGCTCATTGGCGGGATTGTTTTGGCAATGAGTACCTAAATTAGCCCATTCGTTATTAGTAAAATCTTTCCAATCCCAGATCGAATAACAATAATTTGATGGTGGAACTGCTGGCACAGTTGCCCAAAAAGTTTCACCACCCCAAAAGATCGTCACCTTCTTGCCGCCCACTTCTTTAGAGGGGAAACACTTGACCGTACTTGCATCAATCTGCGTACAGTAAAGATCAAGGTCATTTCCATTTTCAATGTGCAGAGAGCCCTTAAGATCTGCTTTAGAGAACTCTCCATTCACGCTAAAAGTGAAGACGGGCCCACTACTCAAATATTCAACACTCACCAGCGTAGCAACGCCCGATGCCATTGGCGCGGCAGATACTGTACCAACAAACATCGCTAACATAGCTAATGCAACAAGAACGGTAATTAGAAATTTTTTCATGTTTTCTCCTAATAAAATTGGTCACCTAAGATTTTAGGTTTATACATCCTGACGACCCAATAAATTAAAAGATACATTTAATTTTAGCAACTTTCAAAAATGTAAATCTTTGGCTAGGCGATATATAAATGATCAATATCCTCAAATATGATTTGCAACCCTATTCAACAGTGTATCTTTGATACAACGCCATCTCCCACACAAACAACCTGCGAACAGAAATCTTTTGCAAGCCTTCGCCGTTCAACAACGATTCCATTTCATGCACGGGATGGACAAATACCCGAAATGGATCACTCCGCAATTGTTGAATAAAATTCGTAACTGAAATTGCCATCTTCAAATACCAAGCCTCACGCGGGTAAGTCAACACAACTGCTTTACGACTCTTCCCCGCTGCCGCCTTCAACAACCCGCGAAAATTGGGATAACAGCAAACCACACGATCAAGAGTCACGATATCTACTTGCGGAAGCTCAGCGGCGACATCTGTAAAATCTGCATGGATAAATTTGACTTGATCGGCATGCCCCTGCCTCTTCGCTTCTTCGGTCGCAATTTTTAAATATGCGGATGAGGCATCCACATGCGTTGCCTGGCGCGCCACATCATTCAAGAGTTCATGATGGATCGTCCCAATGCCGCCACCAACATCAAGCAAGTCAACATCCTTCAACCCTAATGAACGAACCGCTTCAAGAATTAGTTTGGTTTGATTCGCAGGTCCACGCTTGCGATAATCTTTGAGATTCGCCTTGGCTTCATCTTCGCCAAAGGTATTATTTTCCATTTCACAGCAATTGCATGGCATATGTATTGAATTCCTAATGTGTCAAGGTGACATGTACAAATTTGATACCGTTTTCAAGATCCAACAGTGAACGGAACAGTGATTGCTCATCCTTCCTCCAACGCCTTCTTGACCTTGTAATTCAGGAGTCAGGATTCAGGGAACATGGATCAAAATTTCCGTTGAAATGATTTGCGGTTGGTGTAGATCTGCTTTCCCAAAGATGTAGAATGTCTCAACATTTTTTCCGATTCGTCCTGTGACAATACATGAGGTTGTTACCTTACCAACCGACGGCTTCACCCAATAAAGCCAATGCCCGTGATTGGAGGGCTTTTGCCTGCTCATCAGACATATTGGATCTGCGTAACAGGAAGGTCATCGTCAATTTACCTTTAATGGTAGAAACGCCCACCGTTCGCTCATATTCTGATGTGTTGACCAGCGGACCGTAAAGCGTATCCACACTTAATGAACCATATCGTTCACCGAACAGTAAATGCCCCAGATTCGTGATCGAAAAATCATACTTCGGTTTGTTGTTAGATAGCATATCCGCCTCAGTCGTGAAATCAGAGAATACTTTATCGTACAACAGCATGTCAAAGAAATAATTATCTTCGATCAGGGAAGATAGAAAGTTATCTTTGAACTCACGGGCGGTTTCCCAGAAGTTGACATTGGGAGAGGCATCCGTGCCTATTGTAACTGTCACCAGGAACACACCTGATGTCTCATCTATTTTCAAAGGCAAGCGGTCACGTAAATTCACCGGGCTGGAAACCAATCGTCGCGTCGAACTGGTCTTGAATTCCAGGGAAAAGGCGGGCAGCCATGCCGCGCAAATCGCCGCATGGACAGTGACCCCTTCCTTTTTGCAGCCGTTTACCAAAGCTGTTGTTTGATCCTCTGTCAAGACAGTAGGCATGATCAAAACTTGTTGATTTAATGGAGGGGAATTGGTTGTTTCAGCAATCTGTGATCCAGATCCAAACAACTGTCGCTTGATCTTCGCCGTAGTTACTAAAAAATTTTTAGCATCAGGAGGGTCATAAAAAGGCGACGTTTGATGGATGTTTTATTTGCGATCGCATCTGGAACGCGCTCTCGAAACGATGGCGGGATTGGTAGCGGCTCAGGTTTCACTGCTGGCTGGTTCAGCGCTTGCAGCAGATCACGCAAAAAGAATACCCCGGAAAGCCCATCGCACAAGCCATGATTAAATGTCACCAATATATCAACAGTCTTGTCGGCATGCTTCAATAAAATTACACGTGCCTGCGCAACTCCGAATGTCTCGAATGGTATCAAAAGTTCTTTGGCAACCAGCCCGATCCATACATCTGGTTCACAATCTTCATGCACCTCCAGTGGAAAATAGATATCGGGTAGTTCGCTTTTGGATGCAGCAGATGGAATTAATGCGAGATGACGAACCCGAATGGCATTCAATGCGTTTGCACCGCCTGTGGCGACAAGTCTCCGCGTACACGCAACAGCAGTGATAAATTTGGGCTAAACATGATATTCTCCTTTGGTTTTTATGTTTCGAGCTGACAAATCCGATTACTCACCCAACACCTACAAGTACAAAAGGGATAAATAAATATTTTTTCATTAGATCTTCCTCGATCGAAATAATATTACAGTTATCTCAACTTAACTGTTTTAAAACCTGCTGATAAAACTCCAACGACCCTGGATTAATCAGCACATCTCGATTGCTCACCGTCCGACCGTTGAGGATATTCGTACCAGTTGTATGAATCAGCTTATGAAAATGAATGCCAGTTGACGAATAACCGTAATTTATCTACAGTCATCAAACTCCATTATACAATCACTGTTGACCTCATTTACTAATCCCCACTACCCTCTACTTATCTACTTTCTATTCTCTTTCCCTACTTTTTCATACTCGCCAAGACCAAACGGATGAAATTCATCCACGTCGGCTTGCCAAATAATTTTGCGATGGCTTTGGTAGAAGCGACATAACTCGGTGTGTTCGTGGTGTTATCGGGTTGCTTCTTGAACGGCGCGCGGAATACACCTTTTTGAATCTTCTCGAACATGAAGAGGTTATTGACACTGCCATTGCCCGACTGGATATCGTCCATAGTGTTGCCCGGGTACGCCCCCCACGGTGCCGCCATGAATACATATGCCAAGCCTGCATAGTGATTGACACAAATCGTGCCATATTTCAAATCCGCAATCCCCTGCTCCACCGCAGACTTGATGTTTGCATCGGCATTGTCTGCCACGATGATATATGCCGTGAGGTTGCCCCACAATGTTTCGTTGGCAAAGGTCACAGCCTTCGAGATGAAATCAGAAACATCCTTCGCATCCAATGCTGTCTCAGCAAACAGACCGCAGAAGGCTTCCGAACGGAAGACGATATCTTTTTTCTTTTTCGAGTCGAGATTCGGAATGAACGTCCACGGCAATTCACCTTCGCCAGCTGAGCCGATCTGCTTTGCCTTTTTATGTGCCTTGAGAAATTCATCGTGAAAGCGCTGGGCATTCGGATAATATGCCTTGCGGACGGGATATTCACCTAACGCTGATGCCACCGCATTCAAGAACTTTTCACGCAAGTCCCAATTCTTATCGGTGATGATCACACGCGGCGACAAGCAATTGAACCCGGCATTGACCACCAACCAGAATGCAATTTGTTTTGCCTGCTCCTGCAACTCAGCATCCGTCCATGCGCCAGGGACAACGATCAAGGGAGCTACACCACCCAACTCGGCAGTGACAGGTTTCTTGATCAAAGGCTTCTGCGCTTGCTTATTTTTCTCGCCTTCCTCACCGCTGCCAAACATAATCGCATCGTAGGTTCTATCCGAGCCGGTCATGTGGACAATATCCACGCTCTTATGCTTGCACAGATACGCGCCTTCTTTGGCACCACCATACACCAACCGCAAAACTCCACGCTCGATCAACGGACGATACGCTTCTTCGATCAACGGTCCTAAATAATCATTGACCGGATTCATCTTCAAAAGCACGACCTGATTTTCCAAGAACAATTTGGTCGTCACATCACACGGTACGAGCATTGAAACATTCCCCGCGCCGAGGATCAACGCCAACTTACCAGTTTGTCGCTGGTCATGATAGATCTTCGCCTGCGAAGCCAACGCCTCATCTTCACTCACGCCCGGCTCAAACCACAACTCTGAGCTGTAGCCTGCAAACACAACTTTTTCCAGCGACTGAATCGGGAAGGTCTGTGCCGTCAACTGTTCACCGCGCTTCGCAAAACCGGCGGGTAGCTGGGGTCGTCCCTTCGTCTTCACAGCGGTCAGTACTTCTTTCAAACGCAAAATATTTCTCGGCACGCCCGCGAACATCGCCCACTCATCGCCCTCCACGGCATGCCCTGCGCCATAGCCTTTGGCTTCGGCGCTCGTCACTGCCCAACGCTCTGCCACTCCATCGAGTCGGCGTGCGACCTCATCCAAAATCTGGATACGCTCTGTCACGCTCACCGCCAGCCACGCAGCTTTGTGCGCAGTCAACTCGGCGAGCGCCGTATCAATTTGTTTTGTTGTGGAAACTTCAGGATGAATAACCGCCATAGTCCGCTGATTTTACTTGGGTTTCTGCAAACACGTCAACAAATTTTTGACCACACCTGCAGGTTCAGATTTCGTCAACGCGAGCACCGGCATAGTCCCTGCTGAAAAAACGATTCGTGAATCGCCTGCCTTCCAATGTTTGGGCAGGACGCCGACGGTATTCGGCTGATTGACCAACGTATCTGACATCTGTTGCGGGCTGACTGCCACCTTTACGGATGAAGAGACGCTTCCGCCTTTCATCACGAGCTGATCAAACACCCGTTGCACATCCGCATCGGACGCATAGACCCACACCTGCACAGACGGATCTCCCAACCCCGTGAACAAGGCACGCGCATCATCCAGAGTCAAATTCTGCACTGAGCTTTGACGTTGTGCAACAATCAAGATTTCTTCTGTGTCAATTTGATAAGCAAAGTTCACAACGGTCGGTTCGCCAACTTGCAAAACGATTTCAGCAGAGGTTGAGTCAGCTACGCGAGAGAGGGCAACACTATTTTGTGATGCGGCACAATCGTAGAGTCCGCTCAGCCAAGGTTCAGCAGAAAGGCTTGAGTAAACCGAAACAACTTCCGGCGTGAATGGAGGCGTGCTCGTCGCGCAGGATGAAACAAAAAGAGGAAACAGAATCAAAGCACAGAAAAATATCTTTCGCATGGGATTTTCACCGTTCAGATGGAATATCCTACCACTCATGCAGTAAGGACGTGATCAGCTGCACCTTTTGTTCCATGCTATTCGCAAAAATATATTCGCGTTCCGAGTGATACCCCTCGCCCACCGCACCCATACCGTCCAGCACAGGGATGCCGAGCGGCGCAACAAAATTTCCATCTGAGGCGCCGCCTGTTCCGCCCGCCTTGAGTTCCATGCCAATCTGTGCAGCGATTGATTTGGCTTTTTCAAATGTAGATTTCATCAAATCATCGAAGGGCATCGGCGGACGATTCAATTCACCAGCAACTGTAATGCTCGTGCCGTCAAGAATCGACTTAAGCTTTTTTATTTCCGATTCAATACGCTCCCATTCATCGGCCTGCATCACACGGACATCTACTTCGATATTCGCCTCTTCGGGCACAACATTTGAAACCGTTCCGCCTTGAATCACACCAACGTTCACCGTCGTTTGTTTTGAATAGTCGGTAAGTTTCTGAATCGCAATGACCTGATATGCCATTTCTTCGATGGCGTTGCGTCCCGCTTGATGATCGCCGCCGGAATGCGCAGCACGCCCTTTGACTTTGACCCACAAGCTACCGACACCTTTGCGCCAGGTCTTAAGTGAGCCATCCAGCAACGCACCTTCCATCACCAACACAAGCGCAGATTCTTTTGCAAGTTCTTCGATCAAATTGCGGGAAGTATGACTACCGATCTCTTCATCCGATGTGCATAACAATGTGATGGGGCGATTCAATCCATGCTGGATCGCTTGTTCAATTGCAGCAAATGCAATGACAATGCCCGCTTTCATGTCCAACGTACCGGGTCCGAAAATCTTTTCGCTTTCTTCACGGAAGGGAGTCTTTTGAATTGTGCCGATTGGGAAAACCGTGTCCATATGGCAGAGTAAAAGAATCCCATCCTTGCCGCTGCCCCATTTTGAGAGTATATGATCACCAGTTTCGGTGTTAGGAATGATCTCAACTTGCGCACCAAGCTTGCGCGCTTGTTCAGCAACGATGAACCCTACCCTGTCTACGGCGGATTTGTCGTGCGAAGGCGATTCGGTTTCAACGAGAGTTTTGAGAAGCTGCTTTAAATCCATCTGAATGGGCTTTCAACCACTAACTCGGTTATGCCAATTGAAAAAGTAGAACTACAACACCAGCGATGGCGCAATAGATGGCAAAGACATACAAGGAATTTTTGCTGACATAATTGATCAACCAACGAATCGCCAGCCAGCCAACAATTGCCGACACTACAAAACCGACCACAAGTGGAGGCAGAAAAGCACTCAAACCGTGCATCTTCAAAATACTCAACGACTCATATGCGCCTGCCGCCAACATCACCGGCATGGACATGAGAAATGCAAAGCGCGTGGCAGAGGCACGGTCAAGGTTTCGCAACATACCGCCACTGATCGCCGAACCTGAACGGGACGAGCCCGGGAAAATGGCGAGGATTTGGAACAAGCCAACAACGATGGCATCAAACCATGTCATTGAATCTAT
>Ga0302323_100005339_pt1 | contig 10521 bp, 8 predicted proteins | sample Fen_T0_3_FD_201950 | JGI IMG/M metagenome (GOLD analysis project Ga0302323, IMG submission 201950) | Peat permafrost microbial communities from Stordalen Mire near Abisko, Sweden - Fen_T0_3 | ecosystem: Environmental > Terrestrial > Soil > Wetlands > Permafrost | place: Sweden: Abisko... | reverse complement strand
CAGCAGGGCGTGGAAATCACCCCAGCCCTCGCCCATGCCGTTTGATTGATTGCTGTTCAGGCCCGTGGAATTGGCGATCAAACGGTGCGAGATGTAATGACCCCATTCATGGGCCACCACCTGGGTATCCAAGGCACCGTCGAGATTGGGTTGAATGCTCTGGGCCAGGGTGACGCTCACGGCGCCTCCCGATAGTGCGGCTTTGATCGTGGCACCATCGGCCTGGCTGACGCTCAGGGCCGGAATGGTGATGGTGGCATCGGTTCCACCCATATTGATCACACTGGCGGCATTGTTCGCGACGATGACGCCCACAGCGCCGGCATCCTGGGCATTCTTGACCTTGGTGGCGAAGGGGCAAGTGCCCCGATCGATCAACGCGATGGCACCCGCCACGTTGTTGCTGATCGACGTGCAGGCATCGCTGGCTGTGCCAACCCCGTCATTGGCCAGCACCACATTGGCCGTAACGCTGTAGTTCTGAGGGCCGAAAGCGCAGGTTCCCGTGGCAAGGGCACCGCCCGGTGCCAGGGTCAGGCTCCGGGTGCTGGGTCCGCTGAAGACATACATCTGCATCCGGGGGTGGGCGCCATCGGAGGGCGTGGCCATATTGGCGTTGTTCGTGCCGCCGAAATCCTGCGCTTCGGCGTGGATGGCATCTCCCTCAACCCCGCCTCGGCCGTAATTGGACGCCTGGGCATTGCCTGAAGCCTCGTCGAAACCCGCATCATAGTACCAGTCGTGCAGCCAGTTGTTCGTGTAGAAGAGCTGTGTGATCACCGCCAGCTGCTGGGTCGAGTTGGCATTGGGTGCCAGGCTGTGATCATAGGTGTAATCGAAAGCGGCAGGTGTCGAAACCGTGGCACGGAAATCGGAACCCGTGAACCCATCCGTCCCATCCAGATCCACATAGGCATCCACGTTGTTGCCATTGGTCTCCGTGGCGCCGGCCGTCAGCCAGGGATCGTTGGTACTGATGGGCCCGTTTTGCAAGGTATGCAAGCTGGAGGCGATGAAGGGTTGCACCACGCCATCTGGCCCGGTGGCGGTGTAGGGGAAATAGATGGATGGATCGTGGGGACCCGGCAGAGGGACATGGCTGCCGCTGGCCCAGACCCGATAGGTCATCGCATCATCGGATTGCAGATTATTTCGGAACAACAGGCTGCCATCGGCGGCGGAAAGCACGTAGCTGAAGCAGCTGCACAAGCCCGTGTCCTTGTCCCGCACATCCAGTTCGATGTAGTAGGCCGCCTGCAAGCCTTCTGGCAAATGAAAGTACACGGGCTTGGCGCGCACGACGCTGCGAAGCGCGATGCTCAGATTTGAAGCGGCGCCAGCCTGAATGCGATAGTTGGCCAGGGGATCCCGGCTGGTCAGCGCTTCCCATGCGGCCGGATCCACCTTCACCCCGCTGAGATCCAGCAGTGCCTGGGACAGGGCTTCTTGCTCGCTCAGGGCGTAGGACGCGGTACCGGCCTCGGCCCGAAGACTCTCTGCGGCGCTGCCCAGCTTGCCGCTACCTGAACCCTTCAAATACCCCGAAATGGCCACCAGATCGAGCTTGCGGTTCATGACTACGCTCATCTCATCCCGGAAAACGTCGACGCCATTCAGGCGCTGGCGGAACTTGACGATGATGGCGCCCTTGCCCGTATTGTGGACATTGGCAGTCTGAGCCTCGGTCACATCGCGAGGGCTCAGGGCATACAGCGAAGCCAAGCGATTGAGGTGTTCCCTCGCCGCAGCTTCTTCCGGACGCTGACTTGCCCACGCCTTGGTTGTGGATACCGGATGGTTCTCAGATCCGGCCAGCAGGAAAGTGGGCAAGCCAAACTGATCATCAAAACTGATGCTTCCGGAGCGGAGCTGTTTGGATTGCTGCAGAAAGGATAGGTTCGCGGAAGCCGCAGCCTTGGACGCCACCACCCGGGCGCGGGTGGCCAAAATGTTGTAGTTGGGCAGGACCTTGGCGGCCGAATCCGTTTCAAAAGATTGAGCAGACAGCGATCCGGCTGTAATGCAGCTCAAAGCCCACAGGGGCGCTCGCCCGCGGCGTCCTCGCTGAGAAAGTTGCTTTCGTGGCATGGTTTGCTCCGGGAAAAAGTCCACAGATATGGATACAAACCATAAGAATGCTCACAGGAACCGAGTCCCGGCAATTCAAAAAGGATGATGAATTCACTCGACCCCGAGTGGCTCGATAGAGTTGCTTTCTGATCAGCGTCGAAGTCTCAGCGCGTTCAGCACCACCGTCAAGGAACTCAGGCCCATGGCGGCCCCAGCCAGCATGGGCCCGCCGAAGCGGTCCAGCAGGTTGAAGGCCGCCAGGGGCACCAGGATCAGGTTGTAGCCGAAGGCCCAGGCCAGGTTCTGGCGTACCACGCTGCGGGTGCGGCGCGACAGGCGCAGAACCGTCAGCAGGGGCGCCAGGCCGCCGCGCAGCAGATTCATGGGAGCACTGGCCTGGGCCGCCTCCAGACCGGGCAGGGCGATGCCCGCGTCGGCCTGGGCCAGGGCAGGAGCGTCATTGATGCCATCACCCACAAAGGCCACCACGGCGCCCTGGGCTTGCAGTTCCTGAATGCGTGCGCGTTTGGATTCGGGGCTGCAGCCGCCCCGGGCTTCCGGAATGCCCAGGCGCTCCGCCAGGGCCAGGGCGGCCTCGGGTCGGTCGCCGCTGAGCAAGTGCAGCTTTAGTCCTTGGGCTTTCAGGGCCGCCACGATCCCGGGGGCATCTCGCTTGGTGGCATCGCTGAGGAGAAAGACGCCCAGCAGGCGTTCGCCCTGCGCAAGGCCCACGGTGGTGCTCTGACCGGCAGAGGGTGGAAAGTTCAGCCCGAGGAAGCTGGCGCTGCCCAGGCGCAGGTCCCGGCCCTGGGCCTTGCCGGTCACGCCGCCCCCGGCCTGGGCCTGGAAGGCCTCGACGGTCGGGATTTCGAGAGCCTTGGCCGCCTCCAGGATGCCCTTGGCGACGGGGTGCTCGCTGCCGCGTTCCAGGGCTGCGGCGAGCCTCAGCAATTCCTCGCGGGGCAGGTCCGCCGTGAGGATCACCTCCTGCAGGGAAGGCCTGCCCTCCGTGAGGGTGCCGGTCTTATCGAGGGCCAGATCGGTCACGCGTGCCAGGCTCTCCATGGCCCGGGCGTCCCGCACCAGCAGGCCCTGGCGCGCGGCGGTGCCCAGGGCGGCGGCCATGGCCACCGGAGTAGCCAGGCCCAGCGCGCAGGGGCAGGCGATGACCAGCACCGTGACCGCGGGCCGCCAGGCCACGGCCAGGGCGCCGCTGTGGATCCACCAGCCCGCGAGGGTGAGTGAGGCCAGGATGAGGATGCCCGGCACGAAGACCGAGGAGATCCGATCCGCCAGGTCCTGGGCCGGAGCCCGGGAGCCCTGGGCCTCGGCCACCTGGCGTCCCAGCCTCGCGAGCCAGGTCTCACGGCCCACGGATTCCACCTGAACCTCCAGGGCGCCGCCGTGGACCACGGCGCCGGCGATGACGCGGTCACCCGCAGCTTTGGTCACCGGCATCGGCTCTCCGGTGAGCAGGGCTTCCTCCACATCGGCGCGGCCCGCCAGTACCACGCCGTCCACCGGGATGGCGCCGCCCGGCTTCACCCGCACGCGATCCCCTGGGTGCAATTCCCCGACGGGCACTTCGACCTCGCTGCCATCCGCCTGGATCCGGAAGGCCTTGGCCGGGGCCAGCTTCAGCAGGGCCTCCAGGGCGTCGGTGGCGCGGTGCTTGGCCTTGGCCTCCAGGAACTTGCCCACGAGCAGGAAGGAGACCAGGGCCGCCGCGGTCTCGAAGGGCGGGTGCATGGCCCCGCGCAGTCCCTCGTGCAGTCCGAACAGCCAGCTCACGGCGGCGCCCAGGGCGATCAGTGTATCCATGCTGGTCTCGCCCTGGACAGCCTGGCGGCTGGCCCGGGCCAGGAACGGCCAGCCCGCGCCGAAGGCGGCCCCGGCGCTGAGGACGGCCTGCAGCATCCAGGGCAGGTGCAGGTGCAGACCCGGCACCATGCTGGCCATGAGGGGCGCGGTCAGGGCCCAGGCCAGAAGTACGCGAATCAGCGCGCCATGCAGTTCCGGCGAAGGCTCCAGACCCGGCGTGGGAAGTACCAGGTGGTAACCCCGGGACTCCAGGGCCCGGGCCAGGGTCTCGGGGCTCACATCGCCGCATTCCAGAGAGGCTTCCTCGGTAGCGAGATTCACCGCCACGGCGCTGACCCCTGGCACCGCGGCCAGGGCCCGCTCCACCCGGCGCACGCAGCTGGCGCAGGTCATTCCCTCAACCCGGAACGTTTTCATCGTTCATCCTTCCGCCTTCATCCTTACCTGTATTTCAGAATCTCCATCAGCTCCTGGACGATCTGCTCGGTGTCGCCCCGCTCATGGGCGGTGGCCACGTGCTGGCGCAAGTGGCTGTGCAGGATGAGCTGACCCACCTTGCCGAGGGCCCCATCCACGGCCTTCACCTGCTTGAGCACATCCACGCAGTAGACCTGCTCGTCCTCGAGCATGCGCAGAATGCCCTCCACGTGCCCCTTCACACTCAAGAGGCGGCGCCTGGCATCCTCCCGCACGCCGTTATCAAGACGCAGCCCGGAACCGCAGCAATCCGTCATGACCGACTCAGGAGATCAGGGACGCGGTGAAACCTTCATCGGCCACGGCGGCAAGCAGAGCCTTCACGTCGGGGTCGCCCTGGAGGATGGCCTCGCCCCGCTCCAGACTCACTTCCACGGGGATTTGCACGCCCAGCACAGCCGAGAGGGCCTGCTTCACGGACATCACGCAGTGGCCGCAGGTCATACCCTGGATCTTCAATTTGAGCATCGTCCTATCTCCAAGAACCCCACCCCAGGTGGGGTGGATATATCAAAATAGGTTGCCCCGATCGGGTGTCAAGCCTTGAATCCAAAGGGCATTTGGGAGCCTAGGGGGATCGGCGGCAAGGGTTTCCGGCCTCAGGACGGCGCTGGATGCCAGAATGGAGGGCGGAGTTCAGCAATGATCAGGACGCGGGCGGAAATACTCATCGTGGGCGGTGGCATCGCCGGGCTCTCCACGGCCTACCACCTGGCCCAGGCCGGCCAGCGCGGGGTATTGCTGCTGGACCGGGAAGCGTTGCCGGGCTTCTACGCCAGTGGTCACAACGCCGGGGTGGGTCGCCAGCTCACCGGTCGTCCGGAGCACACGGCGCTGACCATCGAGGGACGCAGCCGCCTGGCCCAGGCTGGTCTGCTCGATCAGCGTGGAGGTTTCCTGGTGGCCGCGGATTCCGGTGGCACCGCGACCCTGGCCCGGGAAGCCGAGCACTTTCATCTGCAGGTCGAACGCGGTCTGGGCACGCCACTGCCGGGCTTCAAGGCCGCGGAGTTTTTATGGATCCCTAGCGACGGTTTCATCGACGTGGATGGTGTGCTGCAGCGCTGCACCGAGGGGGCTCGCGCCGGCGAAGCGGAGCTGCGCTACGGTTGCCAAGTGCAATCCATCCAGCCCGTGGCAGACGGCTTCGAGGTCTTGACCAACCAGGGCCTGATCCACGCCGGTCGTCTGGTGAACGCCGCCGGGGCTTGGGCCCAGGAGGTGGGCCGCATGGCCGGAGGGCTGGATATCCCCTTTCTGCCCCTGCGCCGCCACCTCATCTGGAGCAACGTGGTTCATCCCCAGGAGCAGCCCTGGATCTGGTGGGCCGACCGGCCCCTCTACCTGCGCGCCGAGTCCGGTGGCCTACTGCTCTGCGCCTGCGAGGAGGACCGGGTGCCCCTGCCCGCGCCGCAACAGCAGCCGGAATCCGACGACTACATTCTGGAGAACCTCTCCGCCTCGCTGCGGGAACTGGCCCCCGGCCTGGCGGATCTGGCCATCGCGCGGCTCTGGTGCGGGCTGCGCACCTTCGCCCCTGACCGTCGCTTCACCATCGGACCGGATCCGGTGAACCCCCGTCTATTCTGGGTGGCGGGTCTGGGCGGTCATGGGATGACGTCGGGGCTGGCGGTGGGGCATCTGGCGGCTGAGCTGATCCAGGGTCGAGGCGACGCGGGCCTGCTCGCACCCACCAGGCTGCTCGCAGCGGTGACTTCTTAGGAGAAGCGGAATGAATTCACCCTGGGATTTCCTCGCCTGGATCGGCGTGGCGCTGGTGACGCTGCTGCCCATCATCAACCCGGTCAGCACCGCCGTGCTGCTGCTGGGCATCAGTGCGCACCTGAGCGACGAGGAGCGCAACCGTCAGGTCACCCGCGCCTGCTTCTATATGGTGGGCATCCTGCTGGCCTTCCTGCTGGGCGGCCATCTGATCATGGTGACCTTCGGTATTTCCCTGCCTGGAATCCGCATCGCCGGGGGCATGGTGATCGGCTTCCTGGGCTTTCGCATGTTGTTTCCCGCCGATGGCGGCAAGATCACCGATAAGGGCATGGAGGAGGCGGCCCAGAAGCTGGATCTCTCCTTCAGCCCCCTGGCCATGCCCAGTCTCTCGGGCCCGGGTTCCATCGCGGTGGTGATCACCATGTCCTCGTCCATCGATAGCCTGCATGGGTTCAAGCGTTTCGCGGGCTTTCTGGCGGTGATCGTGGCGATCCTGCTCACCGCCCTCATCTCCTGGATCGTCCTGAGGGGGGCCACCTTTCTGCGTCGTCTCCTGGGCGTGAACGGCGTCGATAGTCTGTCGCGGATCATGGGTTTCCTGCTGGCCTGCATCGGCGTGCAGTTCATGATCAATGGCGTACGGGATCTGCTGAAGGGCGGCTTCCTGTAACTATTGCGGCGCCACGGTGCCGCTCAGGGGCCCGTTGCTGCTGGTGTTGCCACTGATGTAGTTGTTGCCGTACGAAGTGATGGCCCCGCCGCTGATGGTGGTACCCACGGTGTTGCCCGTGATGGTGCAGCCGGAGAGGGTCAGGTTTCCGGAATAGGTCTTCACGCCATTGCTGTTATCGCTGATGTCGCTATCGAAGGCCTGGACGCTGCCGCTATAGACAGCCACACCATAGTTGCCACCCGTGATCACCGAATTGCGCACCACCGCGCGTCCCGCCTGGAAGAACAGGCCCACGTGGGGGCTGTTCAGCACCCGCACCCGATCCAGGACCACCTTCGCGTTTGTGCTCACGGTATCGACATTGATCCCGTCGTACATGGTGGCAGTCGAGGCGCCGTTGATGGTCGTATTGGAGATGGTCACGTAGGCGGTGGTGGCGACGTCGATGTAGATGCCATGGTTGATGAAGCCGTCGATAAAGCAGTTTTCGATGATGAGGGCTCTGCCGGAGTTGAAGCGGATGCCGTCCAGGCCGGTGCCGATCCCGTTGAGGCGGAGATTGCGCAGCACCACCACGTCATTGGGCCCGGCGCTCACGGTGATGCCATTGGTGCCGGAGACCAGGATGGAGGCCACCTGGCCGCCCCCACCGTCGAGGGTGATCGCCTTGGTGATGGTGAGGGCGCCGAATCCGCCCGGATCCAAGGCGTCGATTTCCCCGCCGGCGGCGGTCCTGGAGATGGCCCCCGCCCAGGTCTTGCAGGGAGCAGTGCGGGATCCGGGGTTGGCATCATCGCCCACGCCGGAGATCCAGGTCCGGGTGGCCTGCGCGGAGAGCGAGGCCGCGAGCAGGCAGCACAGTGTGCCAAGCAGAATGCCTCTGGGGGGTAGGTGCATGGGAACCTCCGTGAAGGGGTCAGAAAGACTAAAAGGGGCTGAGGCATAGCTCAACCCAAGCGAGCTTTCATTGAGCTTCAGTGAGATGCCTGAAACCCCCACAATGTGGCTGATAACCGGTTGATACAGCCAAAATGTGCAATCCCAGGGGGCCATCCATCAGTTCCAGTGTTTGAGGCGCGGCCACAATTCGCGAAGCGGTGTGCGCAACCCTCGAACCAGGAAGATGGGTCGGTTTTCTTCGGCCATGCCCCAAGGGTGCTGGTGCTCGCCCACCGGGATCACCGACTGGCAGGCCGATTCCAGTCCGCTGCGGTCACAGCCCAGACAAATAATGGCTGTGGGCTCGACCGCGGGGGGACCCCAGAAGGAATGGGCATTGTGGGCGCAGACGGCGCGAGGTAGGCCCAGGGCTGGTCCGAACTGATTGATGGCGCCCGCTTCGCCGTAGTTGCCGGCGTAGATGGCTGTGCGGGCTCGCTCCTCGGGGGGCAGGGCGTGATAAATGCGGGCCACTTCCTGGGCTATTTCCGGCCACCCGAATTGATCGCTGAGCCGCTGATCCAGACGGCTTTCGTGGCCCACCTCCAGCTTCTGGACCTTGAGGCCCAGGGCCGTCTGGTATGCGAGTAGCCGTTCGGGAGGAAGGCAGGGCAGCAGCAGCGGCACGAAGACCAGGAACGTTGCAGCCACCAAGGCCGACAGAGACACCTGTGCCCAAAGCCGCTCGCGGGTCCAGGCCCAGCGCGCCAGGCCTTCTTCCAGGGCCACCGCGCCCGCGGCGAAGAGCATGGGATAGATGGCGGCCAGATAGTAGTTCTTTCCGTGCAGGGCGATCATCGCCCCAAGCATCAGCACATAGAACCAGGCCAGGACGCGCAGTCCCCGCTGCAAAAATAGCCAGACGAGGCCGCCCAGCCATAGGGGCGCTAGCAGGGGATCCAGGAATTCGATCTGCTGCCCCAGGAACGCGAAGGGGCCGAGCACCACGTTCTTGCCTTGGCGGCGGATGTTCTCCATGTCTTCCAGCAGGGGGAAGTGGTTGCGGATCTGCCAAATGAGGGCCGGCAGGAAGATGAGCAGAGCCAGGCCGCCACCGCACCAGAGCATGGGTCTGCGGAATTCCCGGCGCAGGGGTGAAAGCACCAAGGCCGTGCAGAAGCAGACCAGCACCAGGCCCATGGTGTATTTGTTCAGGAGCCCCACGCCAGCCCACAGGCCGAACCAAAGCCAGAGCCGGGCCTCGCCCGTGCGGGCGATGCGGATGGTCAGGAGCGCGCAGCCCATCCAGAACAGGGGTTCGAAGGCGCCCACGCAAAGGATGCTGTCCATGCCCAGGAAGATCGGCGCGGCCAGCAGGCAGAGACCCGCGAAGCCCTGGCCGAAGCGACCCCCGCCCATCTCCCGGGCCAGCAGCGATGTGAGCACCACGGTGCCGGCCCCGGCCAGGGCCGGCAGTAGGCGCACCGCCGGGAGCGAACCACCCAGGAGCAGCGCGAGCTTCGCGTAGATCGCGATGCCCGGCGCATCATCCACATAGCCCCACTGAAGATGCCGCGCGCAGTCGAGGAAGTAGAGTTCGTCGCGGAAATAGCCGTAGCCGCCACTGGTGAACACATGCACGAGCAGCTTTGCGGTCGCCAGCAGCAACACGGGCCACCAGGCGATGGGGTGAATCTTCCACGGCTTGTTCATGGGGCCTCCGGGAAAGGCATTTGGACTGGTGCTGGAAAGGATAAACCCCGAGTGCGGAACATGGACCTGCCACGCTCCCGGGCGGCGGGGTCATGGCGGAGTCGGTGCGTCCTCCGGTTCGGCGATCAGAAGCCTGTTCTTGGGTGTGATATCCCCCGGGATCAACTGGGTGAGCACGCGATACCCCTGGGTGCGCAGCCGGGCCACCCGGGCCACATCTATGGCCAAGGGACCCTCCAGCCAGCCCTCCAGGCCACCGAGTTCGGCAGTCTTGAGGTCATGACAGCAGGGCAGCACCGCGACGCGCGCCCCGGCCGCGACCGCCCGTGCCAGGACCAGATCGGTCAGCCCGCCGCAGGCATGCGCCGAGACGACCAGATCATCGCGTTGCAGGGGCACATCCAACAGGTCGGCTTCGATGAAGCGGACCCGGTCTTGTAACCGCGGCCAATCTTCGAGAAGCGATGCCGCCAGGGTCGCGGCGCTTTTCGGAAGATTCTGATCCACGGCCAGGGCCACGGAAGAGCTGTCGTCCAGCAGCAGGAGAATCTGTGCCAACAGGCCATGGCCGCAGGCCAGGTCGATGATGCGTCCGCCCCTGAACCTGCGCCGCACCCGGCGGGCCACTTCCCAGGCTTCGTAGAGCTCCTTCCGGGGTAGGCACCCGGCCCGGCAGGTGGCCCGGGCGATGGCATCGAACAGGGTCTCTCCCGCAAAGTGAAGAAGCAGGTTTTTGGTGAGCCGGTTTTTGGAAGAACGGTCCATGGGCTGGGAGATCCTGGGGAGGAGATGGTAACCCAACGCGGCAGAAGACATTCAATGGCAGGGGCGCTGGCAACCGGTGCACTCGGGGGTTCACCTGTTGCCACATCCCGGAACCACGGCAATGTTTTGCGGGAGGCTGCCTCGACAGGTTGTGAGGATCCTTACATCCCGCGCGAGCATAATGAATGGATCGTTAAACTTTGGGGATTACGGGCGTCTTCCATCGAAGGAAACGATGTCCTTCGTATCCACTCATGGCTGTTGTCGCATTTAGGAGAGCTGTATGAATCTCAATAAAAGGGTTCTTCACGGATTTGAGTGAAACAGGTTGGCAGTGGCTGTCTTCAGGCATCTTGGGTTTGTCGAGAACACGAGATGAAGGAGGCTGCCACTGCCAA
>Ga0302323_100005338_pt1 | contig 10521 bp, 2 predicted proteins | sample Fen_T0_3_FD_201950 | JGI IMG/M metagenome (GOLD analysis project Ga0302323, IMG submission 201950) | Peat permafrost microbial communities from Stordalen Mire near Abisko, Sweden - Fen_T0_3 | ecosystem: Environmental > Terrestrial > Soil > Wetlands > Permafrost | place: Sweden: Abisko... | reverse complement strand
AGTGATGACCGGCGCTGCCGGTGCCCCAGGAGAGACCGAGAGCGTTCTCGCCGTGGATGCCGAGTTCCCCGCCTTGTCGTAGGCGGTCAACCGAAGCGTTGCGCTCCCCACGCCAAGCTTTCGAGTGTCCCAACGCCCAAGCACCCCGTCGATGGGCGCGGTGCCTACCGCTATGGTGCTGTAGCTCGTCCCGTCGAGAGTGTAGTCGAGGACGTATCGGCAGAAGTTCTTGGCGGTCCCAGCGAAGTCGCTGTCGGTCGCGATCCCATCCACAGATACCACGCCGCCGTAGTTGCCATCGGTGCCTGCCCGCAGCACCGCCGTCGGGAGCATGTTGTCGATCTCGACGTTTCCTACCGGCCATCCCGGACTACCGAAAGAATACAACCCGGAGGGAAGAAGGGTCCCTGCATCGTCTCGGCCGTCGAACGACGCCATGTATCGTGCGCTGGCGATGGTCGTCGTCAGCGTCCGCACGACGGTTCCCGCGCTGGTCATGACGGCGATCGGCCCGGCTCCCGTCACCGAGAGCGCGGAGGTGTCGACGATGCCAGGACTCGTGCCAGGAGAGAAGACCGGGGGCTCGGCAAAGCCAGCGAGCTGGCTCAGGGGCTGGTAGCTCACCTCGAGATTTCTGAGCGTGGTTTGCCCGACCCCGTGCGAGGTGATCGCCACGGGCACTTGGATAAGGCCATCCACTGCGCCATCATCTCCGTCGGAGTGACTCGCCAGATATGCGTTGATCGCGGCAGCGAAATCCGGGACCTGGCTCGTAGAGCCGAGCATTCCTGGCTGCGACAAGTCGGGCGTACCCTTGCCTCCGACATCGATGGCCAGGTCGATCGGCGTCAGACCCGGGTTTCGGTCGTAAATCAGCGTGCTGTTCTGCCCCACCCCTGCAATCCCGAGGTAGTCCTTGCCGAAGAGCCAGTTCTGGTATCCAAGCGTGAGCATGCTGTTTGCGTTCGCCAGTCCAAATCGCTTTCCTCCTTCAAGGCCGCTGACCTGCCAGTCGTTGTGCCCGTAGTACCAGGCGACTCCGACCAGGTCTGGCCGTTGCGAGCCGAGCTGGACGCCCGAGCCAACGCCAATGAAGACGGGCGCAGGCAGCCAGGAGTCTCGCTTGGTGCAGTCGCGGGAGAGGTCGCAACGCTGGACCCACACCTGCAAGCCCGGGCCGCTGCGATTGGTTGAGTACGCGAGGAACAGGCTCCCGTTGCTCGTCACCAGGTTCGCGTCGATGACCCCCGTCGTGTCCAGCGTGAGCGCCGTCGAGACCGAGCTGGCCAGTGAGGTGTCCGCGCCCCAGGGGCTCCGGAAGTAGCGCAGAGAGCTTGAATCCCATCCGACCAGATGGATGTTGCCAGCCGCAACCGTCGCCCGAATGCCGCCCTGGTTGATGACTCCCGAGATGGCCTGAGCCGCGGCCCAGGAACTCCCGTCCGCGCTCCCTTGACTGATCGTTGCCAGGCCACTCGGCTGGACGAGAAGCAGCCCATCGTCACTGCCGGCGAACGTACCCTGCGGCACAGTCACGGGGCTGGTCCACGTCGTGCCGTCCCTACTAGAAACGTAAGACTGGCTGCCGAAGCCGGCCTGGTAGTAGGTGGCGTGGAAACCGGAGCTCGTGTGCAGAACGCTCGCACGCAGATCGACGAGACCGTACGTCGCAAGGTTCGTGCGGCCGCTCCAGGTCGCGCCGCCGTCGATGGAGGTCCGATACCCGAAGGTCACGCCGGAGGACCCGCTCTCGATCGAGAACAGCCAGAGCGCGTCTTTCACCTCGAAGAGGCCCACCGGAGTCCCGCTCCAGAAGCCCGACGCTATCGACCCAGGCGAAGGGCTCGGCGTCACCGCCATGGTCGCGCTGGAGACCCGGCTGTTGACGGGCACTGCGATCTGCGCCGCTCCCCCGGTCGCCGGGATGCTGACGTTCGCCGTCCCGCCTCCTGCTCCAAAGAATCGAACGCTCTGACCACCGTTCGAGATGGTGAAGGGAACCTCCTGAACCGTCGCCAGGAGACCATCGCTTTCGGTCACGCGGATCCGATACATGCCGTCCGGGTAAGCGCGCGTGTCCAGGCTGAATACCTGTCCCGAGGTCCTTCCCAGCCCCGTGTATGCCCCACCGTCGGAAGCGATCGCCACGTCGAAGGTCGGGTCCAGCCGCTCGGCGCTGGCGCCAGCCCAGGTCACGTCCTTCGTGCCGCCCCAGCGCGTCCCAGGTAGCGGTGCGGTGATCTTCAGCGTTGGCGGAGCGAACGTGGCGCTCGCCGTGTCATCGTCGCGAGTTGGATCGGGCAGCTGCTGCTCTGCGTCCCCGACGACCGTCACCGTGTGCTGCTGCGTCGGGTCGAAGTCTGGCCATGGAAGAGTCGTGGTCAAGAGTCCTCGCGCAGGCACGACTCCGAGGTGCACCGAGCCGATGGTCTTCGTGCCTCCACTCACCTGCTCGGTGACGAGCAGACGAGTCCCCGCCGCAACGTCCAAGTACCCCACGTTGTGGACCGTGACGGCCAAGACATGGCTACCGTCGCGTGAGGGCATGACATCGCTCGGGTCGATCCGCAGATCATTTGCTGCCCGCACTGTCACCGCAGAAGTAACCGTGTTGTTGACACGCGTCTGCTCGTTGAGACGCAGGTCGGGATCAATCACGGCGGTCAGCACATGATCGCCCGACGCGCCCCTCGTGTTCCAGGTGAACGTGACCGGCTGTTCTAGATCGACGCCCAGATCCTCCAGCGCTTGCTCCCCGATGACCTGGCCTGTGACAGGATCGCCGTCGTAGAGCCGCACGACAGCGCCCGCGCTCGGTTCGAAGGCACCTCCCACGTTGCGGACGGTCGTGGTGAAGCTCACGACATCGCCAACGATGGGAGAGGTGATGCTCGCTTGAAGCGACGCAGGCACGAAAGCGAGGTCGGCCAGGTAATCGTGGGGTCCCCCATTCACCAGCCAATCTATGATCTGGAGCCCAAAGCGGCGGTTGTCTTCGCTGATGTAGACCACCGCTTTGCCGAGACCCGACGGCGCCGTGTGGATACCGGAGTCGAAGAACTGCGAGTCTCCCGCCACCACGACCCTCCCGCCCTCTCTCTCGAAGGCTGCAGCGACCGTGACGCCCGAGGGCGTAAGAGCTCCGCTCACCAGCAACGGTTGCGCCCCCTGCGGAAGCTGGGAGAAGCCTCCGGTTAGATTTCCCTCGACACCTTGTACTCCCGTAGTGATCGGATGGTCGAGAATCAGACCATAGTTCGTCGACGGATAGTGGAGGAAACTCGCGAAGACGGGCCCGACAGAGACGTGCGCGCTCGTTATTCCAAGGATCTTGAGAAAATCATCCTCGGGATCTTGCCACACAGGCGGGCTCACATCACTGCCCCATTCCCCTATGAAGAGGACCCCTCCACCGCCCCTCAGGAAATCGCTCCACACCGCCAGCTCTGCCGGCGTGTACTTGCTCATTGGAACCGCGTTCACGACCACGTCCACGCCGAGAAGCTGGCGGGCCGCGAATCCATCGGGTCCGGGGTTGATACTTTTGACGACATAGCCTCGCGCGCCGAGATCGCTCGCCCAGTCCGGATATCCCGCTTCTGGGTAGGCTGCACTAGAAGGGATGGTCATGAGCTGCTCGTGGGTCTGGTCGAATGCGACGATCACCTCCCCATCCGCCTTGATTACGTTCCGGACTGCCCGGTTGTTGTTCTCGTTCGGCTCGGGATACGCATCCTCCTCGTCGAGAACGACCGTCACCACGAATGGCGGTGCCTGCTGAAGAGTAAACGACGGACCGACAAAGGTAGCGGAGCCCCCGGCCGGGACCGTGACGGTTCCCGAACTGGCTAGGTCCTTGTTTTCGGCATATCCCCGATAGATGCGCACCGACGTCGGCGCGGTCAGGGTTCCGAGGTTGTTCACCACGACTTGCGGTGTCACCACGTCACCGGGGGAAGGATGCCCAGGCATAAAGCTAATTGCGCTGGACGTCACAGCAAAGTCAGGATTCAGTGCTCGAAGCGGGAAGGTTTGCAGCAATCCGGTGGGAAGGACGAAAAGACGGGCATCGACCTGGCCCACGATGCCCTTCGTCACAATCGGAATCGTGAAGGTCGAGGTCGCACCAGGGGCAGGGTAGGAAGTGGTGTAGAGCGTCCCGATGACCTGCGTAGCCTGGCCCACCGGCGTCCAGTCCAGGCTGACGCTGATGTACGGCCCAGCCGTAACCCCCACATTCTTGAGCTGAAGCGTCACGCTTGCGGCTTGTCCGGTCGGAAACGGATCTGGCGATACTACCAGCGAAACGACTTGGAGGTCCGAACCGAGAACCTGGTAGCGTCCCGAAGCAGTATTGTTGGTCTTGCTCGACTCCGGGATCGTCATCCCGGGGTCGATAGTGAAGTAGAAGTCATACGCTCCAGGCGTAGTCGATGCTGTGATGGCATTGCGGACATCAACTGAAGCTCCAGGAGCAAGCTGCGGTATCGTCACATTCGTTACGGTACCTCCTGCCTGAATCCGGACGGGAATGTTGGTTGCCGTGACCTTTCCGGAGTTATGAAGCAGGCCGTGTTGAACGACGGCTCCACCGGGACTTACCTGAGGAGGATCGGCGCTGACTCCGTCCATCCACAATTCCGCCACGTTGTCCGTCTGCACTGTGACTGAGATGGTCTTGGTATTGTTCGCGCGATTCGTGTCAGGAACTTCGTTCAATGGGTCTGCCACGACGGTGTACTGGTACGTGCCGTCAGCCCACCCGTTCGTGGAATACGTGATGCCGGTCGTATTGGGGCCGTTCGCGAGATTCAACGAAGCGAAGTAGTGGCGCTCGATCTCCACCGGCGCACCCGATACCACTTGGTACAGGACCGCTGTCGCGCCCGGGAAAGTCCAGAACTCGGTGAAGTCATAGCCACCTCCGAACCGCTGCACCGATGCTTGAATCCCGTAATTCACGGTCAGCGTATCCCCTTGATGAACAGTTGTCGAAGTGCCGGAATTAAGTAACGCCGCGAGGTCCACCACGATGTCCGCCGGCCTCACTGGCTTCGCACTGACTGATGCGGAGTTGTTCGTCTTGTCGGTCTCGACCACGGCGTTCTCGGGATCGACCCGTGCGAAAAGAAGGAGCGGGTCGAGCGAGCTGGGCACGAGGCGCCCCGTCATGGTCCGGGGCACGCCCGGCGCCACCGCGTTCAGGTAGCTCTCGCTCACGAGCGTGCCACCTGCGGTGGGAAGTCCCTGGAAGAGCTGGACGTGGACATTGTGTGCGACCGCGCCTCCCGTGTTTCGTACCCGCACGGTCACGTCCAGTCCCTGGTACAGGGTCGGTGGATTCGGAGAGAAGGCGATGTCCGCCGGTTGAATGACGAGATCTGCCGGCCCGGCGACCAGATAGTCGAAATGGACGACGTTGTTCTCCGTGTTTCCCTCGGCGAATACCGTGTCTGGGTTCACGATGGCCGAGACATGCCGGACTCCGAGGACTCCCTGCCTTCCGAAGTCGACCGCGACTGTAGTGCCTCCTCCGGCGGAGAGCGCAGGAACGGAGAGCGTGCCGGTGAAGACCGCCGTACCCCCGCCATCGACGGCGGTGACCGCGATAGAGCTCGCCGGAGCAGCCGTCGCCCCTCTGTTCCAGACGTTGAGGTTGACCACGTAGGTGTCGCCCGCCGCGGGCGAGTCGGGCATGACGAGAGGGAGTCGAAGCTCGAGATCTGGCAGCGCGACATGCATGGCTAGGACGGCCAAAGCCGTGGCTCGAATGTCTCCTCCATCGAACCCTCCCGAGCTATCTTGCCGGACGACGAGACCTGCGATGAGCCCGGGGAGAAGGTCGGGCGAGGAGTCCCCGAGCCCTAGGATCGCCATCGCCAAGTCCGCCGCGGGGAGCGACGACGTCCCTTGTGCAAGCTGACTGCGCAGCCAGGCTCGCGCACTCGCGAGGATGACGGCCGAACCTGTGCTCGATGGCAGAGCTCCCAATGCACGGGCAACCTCCCCGGTTACCGAGAGATCGCTCGATCCGTCCGCGAACCCAAAGCCTCCATCGGATCGTTGGCCCCGTGCGAGGGCGAGAACCAGGCTGGGGATCAGGTCGGAGCTGGCCGAGTCGGGCGCCGCGAATCGAAGCGCCTGTGTGACCACGAGCGGGTCGGCTCCCGACCACCCGGGGGCCAGTCCCAAGGTCCCATTCGTCAACGTGCCTCTGAGTCCGCTCGAGGTTACCGGGTCTGCGTAGCGTGTTCCGGTCAGCGTTACGGACCGCGCCAAAGCGGCCTGCTCGTTATCGGGAACGGTGAGCCACAGGGCGAAGAGAGCCGATTCTCGGCCGGCTCCGTCGTCGAGCGCTGCGCATGCCTCTGCCGTGTCCACGATTGGGGTCCGACCGAAGCCGCCCCCTGGCAACTGAGATCCAGCCAGAAAAGCCCGCCCTCGCACAACTGGATCGTCGGCGTCTGCGGGCGCGGCCCGGAATACGACACACGCAGCAAGACAGCAGGTCACCGAACGTAGCAGTCTCGAAGAACGGACAAAAGGGTTCCCGGAGTCGCTTCGCCTTGTCATGTTTCTCCCCCACGGCCGACGGCGGGAAGGCTACCCCAGACAGACAATCACCTTCCGCATCGCTACGCGATCACTTCACACGGTCAGGCTCGACGTCTACCGATTCCTTGCTAGTTCACCGGATCCAACGGCTGCCGTCTCGCCGTCCCCTTGCCTTCCGGCAGGTCCGGGGGAACCATCGAACACAGCGGCTGGCCACACCGCTCGTGATATCGGGCTCCATCGCTTCTCCATCACATGCTTCGGATGAAAGGACACGGGTTCCCCCTCTGATGACGGCTCTTCGTTTCGAGTGAGATGCACTTTACGCGATCGCGAGAGCTCGCGCTACGGGTCATTGCGGTCCAGGATATGGCGCTACGATCCACCAGGAGGCGAACAGCCTGCCTTCCAACACCTCGTGATTTCGGGCCGTTATCGAGCCCTACCGGGCCCGCATCACTAGCTCTTGGTACATCCCCTCCCTCTTCCTGGACCGCCACACGTCGGATTCGGCCGTCCGCCAGACGCGATTCACAGCACCTAGAACATTGGCGTGCACTTTCGTTTTCCTTGCGTTTGTGCGGCCGAATGAAGCGCGACTTCACGGCGCAACCAAACCCTTGTTGTTCGTGAGAGTTACCTTGGGCCAGCTTCCTCATTCCCCAACAGCCGATAGCCATTGCTCAAAGAGATCAGTCCTTGGACATCCGGCGGAACCTCTTTGAGAATCGCGGCCACGCAGTCCTCGAGTGTGCTCCGTGTCGGTTGATGCTCCGCAATGGCGGGCAGTCCATGGAAGAAGCAGCTTGCGAAGGCTATGCCAACCCGTCTGGGCGGAATTTGTTCTGGAATTTTCTCTGTAGAGAGTCCACCATACGGACTACTGTCCGAGATGCGGACTCTGGTCGTCGAGGTCTTGAGTTCCCAAGTATCCCTTGGACGCCTGCCTCCGCACTCCAGAAGTAGCCCGCAAGGCGCAGACCTCACCTGCATGCGTACATTGCGCAGGCACCTACCGGCCTCTCCCGCGTGGGGAAGTTCGGCTCCGTCCGCAACCAACTCAGCAGATCGGCCGAGGGCTGTCGTTTGACAGCAAGCGCGGTTCGGTGATGCAGCGCATCCACTCTTTCGGCCTGGGTGCAAGACAGGGCGAGCCGGTGTTTGCCGATAAGCGGGTCCGGCGCGTAGAGGATCTCGATGTTTTCCCGAGGGATAGGGCCGAGGGCATTCAGCACTCGCTTGGCCAACCACCTCGCGAGCGGGTCACTGATCCCGGGATCGAGCTTCACCGTCGGGCTTGTCGCCTCGGCGCTGACGCACACTCCCCGGCTTCATGGGATCGGCTTGTCGGAGGACGGCTTGCTCCGGCACTCCACTCATGCCCAGACGGCACGCCGCCGTGAACCGGTCCGAGGCCCTCTTCTCTGTCGTAAGGTGTGCCCCCCCCAAAAACAGGCTCTCCTCAACGTCGAGTGGGCCGAGAGGCGCACGACCCGTGAAGCAAGGAGCGTAGCCACGCCAGCAAGAGGAAGAAGGAAGCGCACCGGAAACCCGTGGTACTTCGTGGTTTGCGAGGACCCGAAGGCACGGAGGACCCGGTGCGCATCACCACGGTATTCAATAAGCTGCTCGCTCGGCAAGGCGCATTCGTGAGGAAGGTCGAGTTCGGACCAGCGGGGATCGTGGTGGACGTGGCGAGGCGCCAGCGTCGTCACCGCTGCCCGCGCTGCGACTTCTCGACCAGGGCTCGGTACGACCGGACCGTCCGCGAGTGACGGCACGTCTCGATCGGCAAGTGGCGCATCGTTCTCCGGGCGACCCTGAGCCGGCTCGTCTGCCCGGAGCACGGGGTGGTGACCGAGGCGATCCCCTGGGCGGAGCACGACTCGCTCTTTGCCCGCGACTTCGAGGACCTGGTTGCCTGGGTGGCCCGCGAGATGAACAAGAGGGCGGTGAAGACCCTCGCGCCCTTCGTGAAGCTCGGTCGCACGCTGCGCCAATACCGCGATGGCGTCCTCGCCGCGATCCGGCTCCGCCTCTCCAACGGCCGGATGGAGGGGCTCAACAACAAGATCGGCGTCATCAAGCATCGAGCCTACGGCTTCCACTCCTTCGCCGCCCTCGCTGCCATGGTCTTCCTCTGCTGCACCGATCTTCACCTCGAACTACCCATTTGAAGTTGTGAAGACCCCAAAAACAGAACGGCCCAGGTCCGTAACGTCCGGAAACCTGGGCCGTGTCCTGTCACCTTCGGAAGCGGGAAAAGAGATTTGAACTCTCGACCCTCGCCTTGGCAAGGCGATGCTCTACCGCTGAGCTATTCCCGCGAACAACCAAGCAACCGCGAAAGTGGGAGGCTTTATAGGGGCTAACAGTGGGGACTGTCAAGATGTTTGAAACCCCTTCCGGCCAGGCCCTCCCTGGCCTTGCCCAGCGGCTGTCCCACCTCCACCTCTTGTCCTGAAGCCTGGAAGCCACCCCGACAGGCTCCTCACCTTGTCTTGTTGGGTCGCTCCCGAAACTCACTGTGGTAGTCTGCGTTCCTACCGGGAAGGGGGCAACCAGCCGGGCCATGGCCAGCTTGACCGTCATCGTCGTCACGCTGAACGAGGAAGAGAACCTTCCTGCGCTCTTCGCGTCGATCCACGGCCTCGCCGACGAGGTCATCATCGTCGATTCGGGCTCCACCGACCGCACGGTCGAGCTCGCCCGCACCGCTGGCGCCCGGGTCTTCCAGAACCCCTGGCCGGGCTTCCGCGAACAAAAGATTCTCGCCCTCTCCCTGGCCACCGGTGACTACGTCCTCAACCTGGACGCCGACGAGGTCCTGGAACCGACCCTGGCCCGCGGCATCCGCGCCGAGCTCGACCGCCCGGACGGCCCCCGCTTCGCCGCCTACCGCATCCACTTCCGCCACACCTGCTTCGGCCGGCGCGTCCGCTTCGGCCAGATGTGGCACGACCGCCGCGTCCGCATGGTCCGCCGCCAGGGCGCCCGCTACGGCGGCTCGAGCATCCACCCCAAGCTCAAGAACGACGGCCCCATCGCCAACCTCCCGGGCCGCTGTACCCACGACGGCTACCGCACCTCGGACGAGGCCCGCACCAAGCTGGCCCGCGACGCGGAACACGTGGCCCGCGAACGCTTCCGCGCCGGCACCCGCTACCGCCCCTGGGACCTCCTCCGCTGGCCCATCGGCTTCCTCCGCCGCTACCTCTTCCGCCTGGGCTTCCTCGACGGTCACGCCGGCTTCCAGCTCGCCCTCCTCTACGCCCGCTACGACGCGGACAAGGCCCGCTGGCTCATCCGCCTCAACCGCGAGATCGGCGGCGCCCACGGCCGCGGCCCGGCCGCTCAGGTCGTCCACGGCGCCTGGCACCGCGCCACCGCCGCCACCGCGGAGTGGGTCTGGCCCCGCCCCAAGGCCCCGATGCCGCCGCTGGCCGACATCCGCAAGGTCCTGGTCGTCCGCTCCGACGAACGCATCGGCAATCAGCTCCTCACCACCCCGCTCCTGCGCGCCTTGAAGCTCGGCCTCCCGTCGGCCCAGATCCACCTCCTGGCCGCTGCCCGCCAGTCGCAGGTGGTCCCGAGCACCCACGTCGACCAGCTCATCCCCTTCGAGAAGCGCCTCGCCTTCCAGGCCCCCTGGAAGCTCCTGGCCCTGCTCCGCCGACTCCGTCACGAACGGTACGACGTCGTGGTCGAGGCCGGACACTGGTCCGGCTCCTCCCTCACCGCCTCACTGCTCGCCCGACTCGCGGGCGGCGGCTGCCCGGTGGTGGGCCACCTGCGCGGCGACAGCCACCGCTTCCTCTCACATCCGGTCAACCACGATCCGGCCAACCGCGGCGAGGTCCAGGCCAAGCTGGAGCTGCTCCGCCCCTTCGGCATCTCACCCCGCGGCCTGGAACCGGAGAGCGACCTGGGACGCGATCCCACCGCGGCCTCCACCCTCCTCGCCAA
>Ga0302323_100005337_pt1 | contig 10522 bp, 7 predicted proteins | sample Fen_T0_3_FD_201950 | JGI IMG/M metagenome (GOLD analysis project Ga0302323, IMG submission 201950) | Peat permafrost microbial communities from Stordalen Mire near Abisko, Sweden - Fen_T0_3 | ecosystem: Environmental > Terrestrial > Soil > Wetlands > Permafrost | place: Sweden: Abisko... | reverse complement strand
ATACCACGCGGAGGTCCTCGGTGACGCCGCAGCCGAGCAGACTACCCACCGCCGGACGGCCCTCTTCGCCCTGGCTGCCGGGGTCGGTGCCCTGTTGCTGCTGCAGTCCGCCTTCGCCAGCTGGCGCAGGGCGGCCCTCCTGCTGGTGTCACTGCCGCTGTCCCTGGTCGGCGGTGTGCTGGCCATCGCCGTGGTCGGGGCGAACGGCTCGCTGGGAGGCTGGCTCGCGCTGCTGGCGGTCCTGAGCCTGGCGGTGCGTCAGGGCGTCGCCCTGTTCGCCGCCTACGCCCACCTGGAGAACCAGCCCGGCCGGCAGAGCCCGGCCGACATCGTCCGGCGGGGTACTCGTGCCCGGGTCGCTCCCATCGTGCTGAGCAGCCTCGGCGTGGCGGCACTCTTCGTGCCGTTCGCGGTGTCCGGTGACATCGCCGGTCTGGAGATCCTGCACCCGATGGCCATCGCCGTCCTCGGCGGCCTGGTCACCTCCACCGTTGTGACGGCGCTGGTGCTGCCCGGCCTGTATCTCCGGCTCGCTGGTCTTGGTGGGCAGACCGCCCCACATTCGACGGAGCAGCCCGATCGTCCACTGACGACGGTCCGGTAGCGGCCGGTAGCGGGAAGGAGCTCGAGCATGCATCCAGCCAGGCACCCCAGCAGACCGCCGGCACACCGGGCGATGGGCTGGCCGCTGGCCGTGCTGCTGCTCTGCGGTGTCGGCGCCGGGTGTAGCCACAGCGGGGAGGGCGACGAGGTCACGCAGAAGACCGCGCAGGTCGTTGCGGTGAAGGGTACGGACCTGCACCGGGTGATCCTGGACCCGCAAGCAGTGCAGCGGCTGGGAATCACCACCCAGCGGGTACCGCCGCGCACCGCCAGCTCGGGCGCCGAGGTGATCAGTTTCGACGCCCTGTTCTACGACGACAACGGCCGGGCCTGGGTCTACACCAACCCGGCTCCCCGCACCTACGTGCGGCATAAGGTCCTCGTCGACCAGGTGACGGGTGACCGCGTGGTGCTCCGCGCAGCTCTTCCGCCGGGCACGACGATCGTGACCACCGGGGCTGCCGAGTTGCGCGGCGCGGAGTACGGAGTCGGCGCGGAATGAGTGCCCCCACCCGGTCTGCCGGCCGGCAGCGGGGCCTCATGCGCTGGATCGTCGGGTCCAGCCTGCATCTGCGGTTCCTTGTTGTCGCGTTGGCCGCCGCGCTCATGGTCGGCGGCGTGGCTCAACTCCCCACCATGCGGGTGGACGTGTTTCCCGAGTTCGCCCCGCCGCGGGTAGAGATCCAGACCAGTTGTCTTGGGCTGTCCACCTCCGACGTGGAGTCACTGGTCAGCGTGCCGCTCGAACAGGCCCTCAACGGGCTCAAGGGACTGACTGACCTGCGGTCGAAGTCCGTGCCGCAGCTGTCCGCGATCAGCCTGATCTTCACCCAGCACACCAACCTCTTCTCCGCCCGGCAGCTGGTCCAGGAACGTCTCAACGCGATCGCACCGAGCCTGCCGACGTGGGCGTCGCCGCCGGTCATGCTGCCGCCGGTGTCCACCACCGGGCGTGTCATGCAGATCGGGATGTCCTCCAAGGACCACTCGCTGATCGCGATGTCCATGATGGCGTACTGGACCATCCGCTCCCGGTTGCTGCGGGTGCCCGGGGTGGCGAACGTCTCGATCTGGGGCGAACGCCAGCAGATGATGCAGATCCAGGTCGACCCGGTGAAGATGCAGGCGCACCACGTGCCACTGAACCAGGTCATGCAGACCGCGTCCGACGCGGTGGACACCGGCCTGCTCACCTTCTCCAACGGGGCGGTGGTCGGCACCGGGGGCGCCATCGACACTCCGGTGCAGCGCATCGGCGTCCGGCACGTGCTCCCCATCGTCACCCCGGCCGACCTGGCCCGGGTGCCGCTGCCGATGCGAGGTCGGACGGCGCTGGCGCTCGGCGACGTGGCCAACGTCGTCGAGGGACATCCGCCGTTGATCGGCGACGCGGTCGTCAATGACGGCCCCGGCATCCTGCTGGTGGTCGAGAAGATGCCGTGGGCGAACACCCTCGCACTGACCCGCGGGGTCGATCAGGTCGTCAACACCCTGCAGCCCGGCCTGCCCGGAGTGCAGTTCAACACCACGATCTTTCAGCAGGCCCGGTTCATCAAGACCGCAATCCACAATCTGGCGGAGGCGCTGCTGCTCGGCTTTCTGCTCGTCGTGGTCATCCTCTGCCTGTTTCTCTTCGAGTGGCGGGTCGCCCTCATAAGCCTGCTGACCATTCCGCTGTCCCTGCTCGGCACTCTCAGCGTGCTCTCCTGGCGCGGCGACACGATCAACACAATGACCCTCGCCGGGTTGGTGATCGCGCTGGGTGCGGTCGTCGACGACGCAATCATCGACGTGGAGAACATCCTGCGCCGGCTCCGTCAGGCCCGTCGCGCGGGCAGCGAGCAGTCGACGTCGAGCATCATTCTGGAGGCGTCGCTCGAGGTCCGCAGTCCTATCGTCTACGCAACGTTGATCATTGTCGCCGCCGCGATCCCGGTGTTCCTGCTGCAGGGTCTGACCGGCGCGTTCTTCCGTCCGCTCGCGCTGTCCTACACGTTGGCCATTGTCGCCTCGATGGTGGTGGCGTTGACCGTGACCCCGGCGCTCGCGCTGTTGTTGCTGCGCAATGCCCCACTCGAGCGCCGAGAGTCACCCCTCGTCCGAGTGCTGCAGAGCAGCTACAGCCGGCTGCTGGCCCGCATTCTCCGTCGACCGACCCCGGCCTACGCGACCTTCGGTGTCCTCATCCTGGCCGGCGCGCTGGTCGCGCCGACGCTGGGACAGTCACTGCTCCCCACCTTCAAGGAGCGTGACTTCCTCATTCACTGGATCAGCATGCCGGGCACCTCAGCTCCGGAGATGCAGCGCATCACGATCGCCGGCAGCAAACAGGTGCGGGCGGTGCCGGGGGTACGGTCCTTCGGAGCGCACATCGGGCAGGCGCTGCAGGGCGAGGAGGTCGTCGGCGTCAATGCCGGCGAGAACTGGATTTCCGTCGACGACTCTGCCGACTACGACAAGACCCTGGCCAAGATTCGCAAGGTCGTCGACCAGTACCCGGGGCTCTACCGGGACGTGATGACCTACCTCAACGAGCGCATCGAGGAGGTGCTGACCGGAGCGAAGCAGCCTGTGGTGGTCCGGATCTACGGTCAGGACCTCGCCGTGTTGCGCAGTAAGGCACAGGAGGTCCGTCGCATGCTCTCCACGGTCCCAGGGATCGTCCACGAGCAGGTGGACCTGGAGGTGGACGTTCCGCAGATTGAGGTGGAGGTGAACCTCGCCCGTGCGGCCCGATACGGACTCAAGCCTGGGGACGTGCGACGAGCCACGTCCACGATGGTGGCCGGGGAGGAGGTAGGAAACATCTTCCGCGGGGCCAAGACCTACAACGTCATGGTGTGGAGCCTGCCCAAGGTGCGCAACAGCATGACGAGCATCGGGAACCTGCTACTGGATACTCCGTCCGGCCATCAGGTGCGGGTGCGGGACGTGGCGACCGTGGCGGTGCGGCCCAACCCGAACGTCATCGAGCGCGAGGGCGGTTCCCGCCGGATCGATGTCACCGCCGGTGTGGACGGGGCAAATCTCGGGGCCGCGGTGGCCGGAGTGCAGCAGCGTCTCGCCCACATGCCGCTCGCGCGTGGCTACCACGCGGAACTGCTCGGCGAATATAGGGAACGCCAGCGCGCGCAAGGCGAACTGCGAGCCAGCGCGCTCATCGCCGGGATTGCCATCCTGTTGCTGCTGCAGGCCTCGTTCCGCAGCTGGCGACTTGCTCTGCTGGTGTTGGCGACGCTCCCGATGGCGCTGGTCGGTGGCGTGCTGGCGGCCTACTTCAGCGGTGGGGTGGTCTCACTGGGATCGCTGGTCGGGTTCTTCACCGTGTTCGGTATCGCAGCCCGCAACGGCATCCTGCTGATCAATCACTGCCAGCATCTGGAGACGGCGGAGGGGGAGCCCTTCGGGCCCGCGTTGGTGTTGCGCGGCGCACGGGAGCGGCTGTCGCCGATCCTGATGACATCGCTGGCCACCGGTCTGGCCCTGGTTCCGCTGGTGGTGCTCGGCGACCGGCCCGGCGACGAGATCGAGTATCCGCTGGCCGGTGTCATCCTCGGTGGCCTCGTCACCTCGACCCTGCTGACCTTGTTCGTGGTGCCCTCCCTCTACCTCCGCTTCGGCCGGCGCCGGTCCTCGGAGTCGGAGGCCACGACCGCCTGACCCCCCTCATCGGCACCGCCGAGCCGACGGCGCCGCAGGTCGTCCTCCTCGAGGAGCCGATACAGCTCCCGCTGCACGACCTCGACGTGCGGAACGTCGGGCAGCACCAACCGCCGATCCGGCCGAGCCGACGGCAGGGCGGGGTCGGCGGGTCTCTCGGTCGGGGGCGTGGACTGAGGCCGTGCCGGGGCCGAGACATCGGTAGGGGCATGAGTAAGGGTCACCGTGCCACAACCCAACACGCGGTCGAGCAGCCCGTGGGCGAAAGAGACGTCGGTGATCCGGTGCAGCGGGACGTCCTGGCCGATGCGGGAGACGATGCCCGCCCGGACGACGATCCGACGATTGGTGGCCACGGCGGTGCTCGTCCGCCAGCGGAGGAGGGGTGGCACCACCCACCACGTCACGAGTCCGAGGGCAGCGCACAGCACGGCCCACCGAGCGAGCGGAGCACCGCCGGTCGGGCCTGTCGGCAGGGAGAAGAAGGCGTAGGAGGCGGCGAAGGCCAGGCCGACCAGCACGAGCACCGGGCGCACGAGGGCCTTGCCATGAGGTCGCAGGTCAAGCTCGATGCGTTCCCCATCGCCCAGGACCTTCTGCAGGGATCTCATCGGCGGCGGGGGTCGGATCCACTCACCGATCCAGCCCATGCGTCATCGCAGGTGCTCGACATCCCCCGCGGAGAACACGCGCTCCCCGGCTTCCGTGCGCAGCAGCAGCCGGCCCTCGGTGTCCACGCCTGTCGCTGTTCCGGTCACGGTCTCCCCACCCGGAAGCGAGACCCGAACCCGCGCGCCGATCGTCGCACAACGATCGGCGAAGTCGGGCAGCGGCGCGCCGCCACAGCGCTCCCAGGCGGTGTAGGTGTCGGCGAAGGACCGCAGGAGGGCTCGCAACAGTGAGTCGCGGTCCAGCACCGACGCGCCGGCGAGCGCCAGCGACGAGGCGTCCGGCAGGTCGGCCAGTTCGGTGTCCCGCGTACTGACGTTGAGTCCGACTCCGACCGCCACAGCGTCCCCGGTCGAACTGGCTGTCATCTCGGCCAGCACGCCGGCCAGCTTGCGACCATCGGCGGCCAGCAGGTCGTTGGGCCACTTCAGCCGGACCTCCAGGCCCACGTGCTCCGTGACCGCCTCGGCCAGGGCGACCCCGGTAAGCAGCGGCAACCAGCCCCAGCGTCGTCGGGCAGCGGCGGGGCGCAGCAACATCGAGAAGGTCAGGGTGGAGCGGGGCGGGGACACCCAGGTGCGGTTCAGCCGGCCACGACCGGCGGTTTGGGTCTCCGCAACCACCACCAGACCCGCGGCAGCGCCTCCCCGGGCCGCGGCCAGGACGTCCGCGTTCGTGGAGCCGGTTTCGGCAACGACGCGGATCTCCGACCACGACGAGCCCGGACGCACCAGGGCCGCGCGCAGGGCGGCTGCCGACAGTGGCGGTCGGTCGAGATCGGCATAGGGCGAGGCCACCTGCGCAGCGTAGGCCGGGCCGGGCCCGCAGTGGCCCGGCTCGTACTCTTGCGGTCATGGCCGCCAGCCCGCTCCCCGCCCAGGACGCGTCCGCGCAACCGAATACTCACAGCACCCCCGGCAAGTTGGAGGTGCTGCGCCGCCACCAGGAGGAGGCGGTGCACGCGGGCTCGTCGCGGGCGGTGGACGCCCAGCATGCCCGGGGGAAGATGACGGCACGGGAGCGGATCGACCTGCTCCTCGATCGGGACTCCTTCGTGGAGACCGACGCGTACGCCCGGCACCGCACGAACGCCTTCGGACTGGCAGAGAACCGGCCCTACGGCGACGGGGTGGTCACCGGCTACGGCACCATCGACGGTCGGCCGGTCTGCGTGTTCAGCCAGGACTTCACCGTCTTCGGCGGGAGCCTCGGCGAGGTCTTCGGTGAGAAGATCGTCAAGGTGATGGACCTGGCGCTGCGGACCGGCTGCCCGGTGATCGGGATCAACGACTCCGGCGGTGCCCGCATCCAGGAGGGTGTCGTTGCCCTCGGCCAGTACGGCGAGATCTTCTACCGCAACGTGCTCTCCTCCGGCGTGATCCCGCAGCTCTCGCTGATCATGGGTCCGTGCGCCGGCGGCGCGGTGTACTCCCCCGCGATCACCGATTTCACGCTCATGGTGGACCAGACCTCGCACATGTTCATCACCGGTCCGGACGTGATCAAGACGGTGACCGGGGAGGACGTCGGCTTCGAGGAGCTCGGCGGCGCCCACGCGCACAACACCAAGTCCGGGGTAGCCCACTTCCAGGCGGCGGACGAGCAGGAGTGCCTGGACACGGCGAAGGCGCTACTGTCCTTCCTGCCCAGCAACAACCTCGAGCTGCCACCGGCCTACCCACCGACGGCGGACATCCTCGACGTCCGGGTCGAGGACCTCGATCTTGACGAGTTCATGCCGGACTCTTCCAACATCCCCTACGACATGCACCGGGTGATCGAGCACGTCCTCGACGACGGCGAGTTCCTCGAGGTTCAGGCGCTGTTCGCGCAGAACATGCTCTGTGGCTTCGGCCGGGTGGACGGACACTCCGTCGGGGTCGTCGCCAACCAGCCGATGCACTTCGCCGGCACGCTGGACATCGACGCATCGGAGAAGGCGGCCCGCTTCGTCCGTACCTGCAGCTCCTTCAACGTGCCGGTGCTGACCTTCGTCGACGTGCCCGGCTTCCTGCCCGGCGCATCCCAGGAGTGGGGCGGCATCATCCGCCGCGGAGCAAAGCTGATCTACGCCTACGCGGAGGCCACGGTGCCCAAGGTGACCGTGATCACCCGCAAGGCCTACGGCGGGGCCTATGTCGTCATGGGGTCAAAGCACCTGCGGGCCGACATCAACTTCGCCTGGCCGACCGCGGAGATCGCGGTGATGGGCGCCCAGGGCGCGGTCAACATCGTCTATCGCCGCGACCTGCTGGCCGCCGAGGACCCGGAGACCCGGCGGGCGGAGCTCATCGAGGACTTCACGGACCATTTCGCCACCCCGTACCAGGCGGCCGAGCGCGGGTACGTGGACGCGGTGATCCTGCCATCGGAGACCCGTCGCGAGGTGGTGAAGGCGCTGCGTCAACTGCGCAACAAGCGTGAGTCGCTGCCGCCCAAGAAGCACGGGAACATCCCGCTGTGACGAACCGCGCCGACAAGACCCCCACCGCCCCCACCGCCCCGGCGGCCCGGTCGGTGCTGCAGGTGGTCCGCGGCGCGCCGACGGCCGAGGAGTTGGCGGCGCTCATCGCCGTCGTCTCGGCCTACGCATCCCCCGCTGGGGAGGCGAGTGAACCCACTGTCGTCTCGGCCTGGAGTGCACCGGCGGCGGGCCTGCGCCAGCCGCTGCACCCCGACGCCGGTGCCTGGTTCGGCTCAGGCTGGCAGGCCGGCGTTCGCACCAGCGCCGCCTGGTAACGATCCTCGCCCGGCGCTGCGCCCGGGCCGCCCCTGTCAGCCGGGACGAGTCGCCCCCTAGACTGCGCAACGTGCGCAAGGTCCTGATCGCCAACCGCGGCGAAATCGCGGTCCGCATCGCCCGCGCGTGTCGGGATTCCGGCCTATCCAGCGTCGCGATCTATGCCGACCCGGATCGCGACGCGTTGCACGTCCGGGTCGCCGACGAGGCATTCGCGCTGGGCGGGGAGACACCCGGTGAGAGCTACCTGGACATGGCAAAGGTGCTCGCCGCCGCCGCCCAGGCCGGCGCGGACGCGGTGCACCCCGGGTACGGCTTCCTCGCCGAGAACGCGGACTTCGCCCAGGCGGTGCTCGACGCCGGGTTGATCTGGATCGGCCCGCCGCCGGAGGCGATCCGGCGCCTCGGTGACAAGGTGGCGGCGCGGCACATCGCGCACGCCGTCGGCGCACCGCTGGTGCCCGGTACGGCGGAACCCGTCGGCGGGCCCGAGGAGGTCCTCGCGTTCGCCGAAGAGCACGGCGTGCCTGTTGCGATCAAGGCAGCGTTCGGCGGCGGCGGCCGCGGGCTGAAGGTCGCCCGCACGATGGCGGAGATCCCCGAGCTGTACGCCTCCGCCGTCCGCGAGGCACTGACCGCGTTCGGCCGAGGGGAGTGTTTCCTCGAGCGCTACCTCGACCAGCCACGCCACGTCGAAGCGCAGATTCTCGCCGACCAGTACGGCACCGTGGTGGTGATCGGGGACCGCGACTGCTCCCTGCAGCGCCGCCACCAGAAGCTCGTCGAGGAGGCCCCGGCGCCGTTCTTGTCCGCGGAGCAACGTGGCGCGATCCACCGCGCCTCCCGGGACATCTGTGCGAAGGCGGGATACGTCGGCGCCGGCACCGTGGAGTTCCTCGTCGGACAGGACGGGATGATCTCCTTTCTCGAGGTCAACACGCGACTGCAGGTCGAACACCCCGTGACCGAAGAGGTGTCCGGCATCGACCTGGTCCGCGAGATGTTCCGGATTGCCGACGGCGAACGCCTCGACTACGACACCCCGGAGCCGCGCGGGCACGCCATCGAGTTCCGGATCAACGGTGAGGATCCGGGCCGCAACTTCCTACCCACCCCCGGTCCCGTCGACATCTTCCGCCCGCCGAGCGGGCCAGGGGTCCGGCTGGACTCGGGCGTCGAGGCCGGTGACGTCATCGGTCAGTCCTTCGACTCGCTGCTGGCCAAGCTCATCGTGGTGGGCAGCACCCGGCAGCAAGCGCTGGAGCGATCCCGCCGGGCGCTGGCCGAGTTCGACGTCGCGGGACTGGCCACAGCTCTGCCGTTCCACCGGGCTGTGGTCGAGGACCCGGCGTTCACCGACGAACCCTTCCGGGTGCACACCCGGTGGATCGAGACCGACTTCGACAACCCCGTTGAGCCCTACGCCGCCCTCGGCGAGGCCGACGAACCAGGTGAGCGGGAACTGATCGTCGTTGAGGTAGGCGGGCGGCGGCTGGAGGTCTCCCTGCCGGCCGGGCTCGGGGCGGCCGCCTCCGCGGTGGCGACTCGAGCCAAGCCGCCGGCGCACCGCGCCGCGAAGCGGGCCGCCGCGGCGACTGGGGACGCGCTGACCAGCCCCATGCAGGGCACGATCGTCACGGTTGCGGTCGAGGACGGCCAGCAGGTCGCCGAGGGCGACCTGGTCGTCGTCCTGGAGGCCATGAAGATGGAGCAGCCGGTCAACGCCCACCGCACCGGCATCATCACCGGTCTGAGCGCCGAGGTCGGGGCCACCGTCGGCAGCGGGGGCACGATTTGCGAGATCAAGGACTGATTGCGGAATGGTCGGTGGCCGGCCATACGCTCGAATGCGTGGAACATCGACGCGTCTCCCCCGGCGGGCTCGCCGCTGTCCCCGCTACCGTGCTCCCCGCCGTGCTTGCCACCGTGCTCGCAACGGCCCTCGCCGCCGTGCTGCTGGTCTTCCTGGGGACTCCCGCCCAGGCGGCGTCCGGCGTCGAGCGCGCCGCCGCGGCGCTGCGCAGCGACCCGCTCTACGTGGACGGCGCCACCCCGGTCACGCTCTCGGCCGCCGATCGGCAGAGCCTGCGCAACCAGCTCGGCGCCGGGTCGCCTGACGTCTTCCTGTCGTTGCTCCCGCGGGCATCGGGTAGGGGGCAGCTGGCCACCCAGAACGCGGCCGTGGCCCGGGCCACCGGTCGTCCGGGGATCTACGGCGCGACCGACGGCCGGAGCCTGGTCGCGACCGCCCGGAGTGTCGCGCTCTCCCCTGGGCAGGCCTCCGTGGTTGCCGCGCAGGTGGCCGGGCGCTCCAGCAGCGCCTCTGCGGCGACGCTCATCGACTTCATCGACAGCGCCCGAGCCGCGGATGCGCGGGGCGCAGCACCGGCCGCGGACAACGGCCCGAGCACGACGTCGGGCAAGCGCTCGTCCACCCCCAACGTGGCGCGGGTGCTGCTGCCGCTGCTGCTGGTGTTCGGAGCTCTGGCGCTGGTGTTCCGCAACCGGCGGCAGCGGACGCAGCGTGCGCAACAGAGTGCCGATTTCGCCGAGATCCGTAAGGCGTCCGAGGAAGACGTCACCCGGCTCGGAGAGGACATCGCGGCCCTCGACCTCGACGTCGCCGACCCGCGGCTGCCCGCCGCCACCGTGGAGGACTACCGGGGTGCCCTGGACTCCTACGAACGGGCGAAGTCAGCGCTGGCCGCGGCCCGCGGCCCGGGGGACCTGGCTACCGTCAGCACCGCACTGGAGGAGGGCCGCTGGCAGATGACGTCGGTCCGGGCCAGGCTCGCAGGCGATGCCCCGCCAGAGCGCCGGCCACCGTGTTTCTTCAACCCCCAGCACGGT
>Ga0302323_100005336_pt1 | contig 10523 bp, 9 predicted proteins | sample Fen_T0_3_FD_201950 | JGI IMG/M metagenome (GOLD analysis project Ga0302323, IMG submission 201950) | Peat permafrost microbial communities from Stordalen Mire near Abisko, Sweden - Fen_T0_3 | ecosystem: Environmental > Terrestrial > Soil > Wetlands > Permafrost | place: Sweden: Abisko... | reverse complement strand
GGCGGATTCTGTTTTATCGAAGAGCGGCCCAGAAGCGCTGCAGTATGGTCCTAGCGAAGGTTTCATGCCGCTCCGTGAGTGGATCGCTGAGGAGGTTCGGCAACGCGGCATCGATGCCAAATCAGCCGACGTATTGGTGACGAATGGTTCGCAACAAGTACTCGATCTCGTGGGGAAACTGTTTCTCAACAGCGGTGACGTGGTGCTGACGGAGAATCCGACTTATCTCGCGGCGATCCAAGCTTTCCAGACGCACGAGGCACGTTTTGTGCCGGTGGCGACCGATGCATCAGGCTTGATTCCGGAGGCCTTGCCAGAGCTGATCCGGCAACATCAGCCAAAGTTTCTCTATACCATCTCCAACTTCCAAAACCCAACCGGCGTAACGCTCACCGCCGAGCGCCGACAAAAGCTCGCACGCATCGCGGCTGAACATGGTCTGGTCGTGATTGAGGACGATCCGTATGGGAAACTCCGATACAGCGGCTCCGAAATACGACCGGTGAAACACTGGGACGAAGCAGGCTGCGTGATCTATGCGAGCACGTTCTCAAAAACCATCGCGCCAGGCTTGCGCTTGGGATGGGTGGTGGCGCCAGCGGAAGTGTTTTCGCGGCTGCTCATTTTGAAACAGGCGTCGGACCTTCACACCTCGACTTTTGATCAACGCGTGGCGCACTCGTTTCTCACCCAGAACGATCAGTCGGCACATCTCGAACGTATTCGGGTTGCCTACGGCGAACGGTTTAGTGTCATGAATGCGGCGCTGCGGGCCGAGATGCCCAAAGGCTACACGTGGACGCAACCGGAAGGCGGAATGTTCCTCTGGATAACCGGGCCGACGGAGCTGGATGCGATGCAGCTCCTGCAACGCGCGATCGAGCACAAAGTGGCTTTCGTTCCGGGCCGCGACTTTTTCCCGACGCCCGAAGGTAGCAACTACCTGCGACTGAATTTCTCAAATTCCACGCCCGATCGCATTCGCGAAGGTGTGAAGCGGTTAGGATCTTTGTGTCGTGAGTGAGTTGGTGCCGAAGGTCAGGCTCAGTTGGTGGCAAGCTGTTCTGCTTTGCGAAAGCTTTTCCACTTTTCGAGTGGGATCTGTGAGATGGCGATGATTCCGAGCATGACCGCGTCGAAGATGATGAGCGCCCAAAACGTGCCGTCCATGAAACCGTAGCTGTGCAGGCCCACGCCGAGTAGGTTAACACCGAACCAGCTCCAGGCGGTAACGATATTACCAAAAACCGCGAGCGCCATGAGGCCACGCGTCTTTACGAGGCCGCCCCAGCGGCAGTGGAGTATAACTGCGTTCCAAAGCACGATGATGAGCGCGCCATTCTCCTTAGGATCCCAGCCCCAGAAACGCCCCCAGGATTGATCGGCCCAGATGCCGCCGAGAATCGTACCGACGAGGCTGAAGAGTGTCGCGAAGCAAACGATACCGTAGACCATGCGGGTGAGAGCCTGGCCGTTGGTTTCGCCTTTGACTGATGTCGCTTTGGCGATAACGCCAGCGCCAAGTGAAGTTGTTGCGGCAGTCACCAATAACGCGCTTTTTGTATCAAACGTCTTATTCAGCCAGTTGGTGGATAAGCCCATGGTGATGTAGATGATCCCCAGAAATCCGGCGAGAAACGTTGCTGCATAACCGACGGTGACGGTGACAACGTGCGTGCCGAGCCAGAAGTTGGAATCAAGCACGGCTCGCATCATTTCCATGGTGTCACCGGACAATGAAAGATGATGAGCGATTATTAGGGTACAGAAACCGACCAATCCGGCCGTAACCGTGCCGATGGCGTTTTTGTAAATCAGTTCGAGAACGATGCAGAGTGTGACGGCGCACCAGCCAACAAAAAGTGCCGATGAATAAAGGTTGGTTACGGGAGGGCGATTTTCGATCCACATGCGAGCCACGATGCCGGTCGTCGTTAGCGCCCAGGCGAGAAGAAGAAGATAAAAACCGGATTTACCGAGGGTTTCCGGCCAGCGCAGCCACGAGATCAGACCTAATAAAAACGCGAGAACGTATAAATACATACTCGTATAGAATGGTTCGGCGGCGTTGAAACGCGCTTCGAGATCACTCTTTGAAAGTTGTGGTGAAAACCGTTTGTCGAGTTCTGCGCGGTAGAGGCGGACGATTTCGTTAAAGTCCTCTGGGCTATTATTACGCCAAGTGTAGCTGAGGCCGGCGTAAGTGAGCGCGGCGGGATCGAGTGCACCGGTTTGGAACGTGTCCATGAGCGATTGGCCGGTTTTGCGCCAGGCTTCCGGGTGATTCGAATCAAGCGGAGGCACGGCCAGAAGGGAACTTTGCTGGGCCATGGTTTCAAAGCGATTGCGAGCGGTGGTGATGGTCTTAATGATCTCCGCATCGAAAGGCAGCCCCGCTTCGCGGGCTTTTGCCGCTTCGACGGCTTTGCCGAGGTTAGACTGAAATTGGGTAAGCTCGTTAAGAAAATCGGGGCTATCAGGCAGCACGAGGCTGTATTCAAGTTGCTGGTACGTGATAAGGCTGGAGTACAGGGAGAGGATGGCTTTTTGAAACTTGTTGCGTTCCTTTTCATCTACACCTCCGGCGAGACGAGCTTGGCGTTCGATCTCAGCGACGGAAGGAGACAATTGGCTAAACGAGAAACGTTTTTTGCCATCGCCTTCCTCAGGCGTGAGATTGAGCAGCGCGAGGACGTCGGGATGAACGATTTCGAAACAGCGTATCTTGTCGGAATCGCCCGGTGCGAAACAAACGTTGAGGAGCCACTCGATCGGGGAAATCGATTTGCCGTCGGGTGTCTTGACGCGCTGCCGCCCTTGAATGGTGAGTAAGGTTGTCCGTGCGACGGTATCGAGAGGCTTGATACGACCGTTCACGAGCACTGGCAGACGGCTGAAGCCGTTGAGATCGAATTCACTTTTGGCTTTGCGGGGGAACAACGTGCTGGCGACAAAAGCGACGCCGAGTAGAAGGACGATGAGAGGAATAAAACGTTTCATGAAGAAGAGGATTGAACCGCGGAGCTCGCGGAGAGCGCAGAGGTTTCGGAGAAGTTGTTCACGAACCGACGGATTCCGTTTTTAAGTATGGGGACATTGAAGTTGATCAACAAGCCCACCTGCAGGTGAGCAAGTTTGAGATAGTTGATTAGCTGAGCTTCGTGGATCGGCAGCAGTTGATCGATAGCTTTCAGTTCGAGAATAATCCTGCCATCTACGATGATATCGGCTCGAAAACCACAATCTAGTGGCGCGCCTTTGTATATAACAGTGATTGCTGCCTGCCGGACAAAATCGATGCGGCGGAAGATCAATTCCTGGCACAGTGCGGCCTCATAGACGGACTCAAGCAATCCTGGTCCTAATTCCCGATGAACTTCCATCGCGGCGCCGTTTAACTCGTACGTTAATTCGTTGATGGTTTTCATTTCTGCGAGCTCCGCGATCTCTGCGGTTAAATTAATTTTGCTGTTGCCGAGCGTTTGCGGAGGAATCCGTATAGGCTGATGCCGAACTGGATCAGAAGACCTAAGCTCATGAGCAGGCAGGCGACGTAAGGAAGGCGCCAACTCGGGTTACGTACGACCTGCAGCACGGAATTTCGCGTGGCGGCGTTCATCTGATATTGATAAAAGGTGAGGCCGGCAAAACGCAGCGGATTATTCATGTAGATGCTGACCTCTCGATCGGTAGCACCATCTTGCGTTTTTAGCCGCACACGGCTGACGAAGTTCTTTGGAATATCTGAACCGGGATAAAAATCGTTGGTGATTTTGAGGAGCGTGAGGGAGAACGGTTTGTAGTAGCGTTCGGGCCGAAGCACGAGTTTCCAGGTTTTCCCATCGCTCGTAAATGTTTGGGGATTGGCCAGCAGGGTCGAAACGAGCCAAGTGCCGAGCGAACCATTAGTGCCGATCAGTTCGACAGAGGCAGCAGGGGTATCGATTTCATTTGGCTTGTCGGTGACAGGGCGTGGAGTGACGGCAATTTCTGCACCCATGCCGGACGTGGCGAGTGGCGGTGGCGGGTTGGTCACCTGGCTGCGCATTTGTACCTCTGCGTTTGGGTAATAGGCACGAATGGCTACGCGGAAGGGCAGTTTGGGATGTTGAATCGGATTGCCGCGCGCCAGGAGTTTTTCCGGAATCGCGACGACCTCGTCCCATTTCGGATCGGTGGTATCGACGATCGCGAGCTCGTTATGTCCGGGGTTTTGGCTTTCAGAAAAATTGCTGGTCTGGCCTTCATCAAGCCTCATCTGGAAGTCTTCCTGCCAGAGTCCGCTGAGCAATTCGCCGACGAGCAGGAACATCAGACCAAAGTGAGTGAGGAAGATACCGGCTTTCTTCCAGTTGAGTTTAAAACGATAAACGTGGCCGGCGATTAGGTTGAAAAAAAGCAGTCCGCCGATCAGATAACCACCGGGAAAAATCGGGAACGCGAAGCCTGAACCAGGAACCTGCCAATAGATGAAGAAGGAACGGAAGTATTTTTCCTGCACTGCCCAAATGCCAAGATTGACCTGGGCGAGGGTCGCCACGAAGACGAGCACCAGCGACAAGATGAGCAATACAACGGTGAGTTGCAGCGAAACTAAAGTGCGGACGAGGGTTTTCCAGATTTCGCGCATGGTTCAGCGGGCTTTGACGGTTTTCAGAAAATCGAGGAAGGCGGGCTTCTGCGCGGCAACAGCGGCATCGGAACCGCTCAATTTGAAGAACCAGGCTTCATCGCCACGATAAAGGATGGCACCGATGACACGGGTAGCGTTATTGGCGTAATCGATCACGGTGAATTGAAGGTTAGCATTGGTTAAACTCGTAGTTTGCGTTGGCAAATCGGCCTCGGCTATCGGCGGCAATGCAATCTGGCGACGCCAGCGGTTTATGTTTTCAAGCAGGGGATTGGCCGCGGCCGAAAGCACCGTGATCGAAAGGTCGGCCTCCTCACCGTTGCTAGAAATTGAGTAACTGCCTTTGCGCATCTGGCCGAGTGGTTTTGGCGTCCAGGTGGCCGGGGCGGTCCAGGAAAGATTGTTGTCGGTGGTGGGTGGCTGAGGAACAGGTATCGACGCCATAGCGGGTGGCGGCAAGTTGTTGGTGTTGGACTGTTCGGTCGGCGCAGAAAACTCCACAGAACGCAGAAACCCCAGCAGAGCCTCACGTTGCGAGCCGACCGTTTCGGCATCGCCGTTCACTTTGAAAAACCAGGTGCGATCAGGTTGCTTGAGCCACGCGCCGAGGATGCGGGCTTTGAATTTTCCATCGATCAGAGGTTCGGCGCTCGTGATATCGATGAGCTGGAACTTGCCAGCGGGCAGATCGAGTTGAGTAATGGAAGCGGGTAATTCGGACTCGGTGATCGGCGGGAGCTGGATTTGGCCGCGCCAGCGGTTGACGTTGGCGAAATCGCCACCGACGTCACCAGGGAAAGTTGTTATCGCAACCTCGGTTTTGATTCCGTTGGTTTCCGCGACGAGAAAACTACCTACGCGCATGCTCTTGCCGGTCTGTTCCAGCCAAGCGTCGGGTTTTTGCCAATGGATCGTGGGTTGAGCTTGGGCACCGGCGCTTGAAGTAGGAAGCGCGGTCATGCCAGGTGGCACTTCAGGGGAAGATTCTTTCGCGACCCGGTAATTGCGGATCTTAGGATCGCGGCAGCTCGTTAACAAAATGACGCTAACAACCGGCAAGGCGAGCAGGAGTCGGGTACACATGTGCAGATAGGTTCTTGGGCGGAGGTCAGGAATTCAACTCTAAGTGCTGAGAGACCCACGCGCAAACAGCAGCATAAGTAAAACTCGTGCGACGCGGTTTTCGTATCAGTGGGGTTTCTTCGTTGGCCCCTGGCTAGTGGTGGTGGCCACCGCAGCTTCAAGAAACGAAGCGAGGGCAGGGTCGGGTTGAGGCTTTTGGCGCCAACCGAGCACAAGACGGCTCTCCGGAGCGTGGCCGACAAGTTCGCAAAAACGCACGTCCGGCGGAAGCTGCTTCGCCTCCGACGGAGTGATGAAAGTGGCGCCCAATCCAGCGCGGACAAGGCCGATGCCGTTGGCGCGCGGCCAGACTTCTTCGGCGATGTGCGGTGTAACACCTGCCGCAGCAAAAGAGGCAAGAATGCGATCGTAGAAACCGGTATTGAGCGCACGCGGAAAAAGGACGAAAGGCGTGTTGGCCAAATCGCGCAGTCGGAGCGGGGATTTTCCAGCGAGCGCGTGATCTGCGGGCAACAACACGCCGTTGCGCTCGCGCAAAAGCAGGTGCGTGTGCAAGCCAGGCGTCGGCGCATCGGGATGAAAAAATCCACAGGAAACCTCTCCGGCTTGGAGAGCTTTGAGCTGGGCCGCGGTGGGGGATTCGTTGAGTTCAACCCGAATCCCTGGATGTCGTTTGTTGAACTCGCGCAGGATGCCTGGCAACACCGTGGCCATGGCGAGGCCGGTAAAAGCGATGCGGACGTGACCGGTTTGGCCGGATGCCATCGCGCTGACTTCGCCAGGAATACCCGCGATTGAGCGCAATAGCGGTTCGAGGCGCTCCAGCAGCGCGCTACCGGCAGGCGTAAGTTCGACCTTGCGGCGCGAGCGGATGAGCAACGGCGCGCCGAGCGCCTGTTCTAGTTGCGCGATCTGGCGACTCAACGCGGGCTGCGCGACGGCGAGAGCCTCGGCGGCTTTGCGAAAATGCAGCTGCCGTCCCACCTCTCGGAAGTAGACGAGGTGACGGAGCTCGAACGGGAATTGATACTCACGAGGCATCACTGGAAGAGAAACAAGTATTTCTCGGTATGGCAACTTTTTGATACATTCTAGCCCTTCCTACAAAAACTTCGATTTTGGTAGGGCGAATCGTCCCGGTGAGCTGCGTTTGATACGGCTCGGCAGGGACGTCTCGCCCGACCACTTCAAACCTCACATTGTTTTATGGCTAAATCGCTCTTCCAAAAAGTATGGGACGCCCACACCGTCCGCCAACTGGCCAACGGCCAGACGCAATTGCTGATCGGCACGCACCTGATTCATGAGGTGACGAGTCCGCAGGCGTTCGGCATGTTGCGTGATCTCAAATTAAAGGTCGCGATGCCACATCGCACATTCGCGACGGTCGACCATATTGTTCCTACGGATCAGTTCGCTGAACCGTATAGCGATCCACTCGCGCAAGCGATGATCGAGGCGATTCGCAAAAATTGCGCGGAGTTCGGCATCACATTTTTTGACCGCGCCACGGGTAAGCAGGGCGTTGTGCACATCGTCGGACCAGAACAGGGCATCACCCAGCCTGGCACCACGATTGCTTGCGGCGACTCGCACACCTCCACGCACGGTGCGTTTGGCGCGGTGGCGTTTGGTATCGGCACCACGCAGATCCGTGACGTGCTGGCCACGCAAACGATGGCATTGGGCGAATTGAAAGTCCGGCGCATCGAGGTTAACGGCAATCTCCACCCTGGTGTTTACGCCAAGGACGTCATCTTGCACATCATACGCACCCTTGGCGTGAACGGCGGCACCGGTTTCGCCTATGAATATGCCGGCGACCTGTTCGATCGCATGTCGATGGAAGAGCGCATGACCGTTTGCAACATGTCCATCGAAGGCGGCGCGCGCGTTGGCTACGTCAATCCCGATGAAACAACCTTTGCTTATCTCCAAGGTCGTCCGTACTCGCCGAAGGGCGCAGCGTGGGACGAAGCCGTGAAGCGTTGGAAATCTTTCGCGAGTGACGCAGGTTGTCACTACGACGACGTTGTGAAAATCGACGCCGCGTCGATCGAGCCGACCGTGACCTGGGGCATCAACCCCGGCCAGGGTCTTTCGGTCAACGAGTGCATCCCCGATCCCGCGCAGGCCAAGAGCGTGGACGAGAAAGCTTCGATCGAAGAAGCGCTCGCCTACATGAAGCTCAAGCCCGGCGCACCGATCAAAGGCACGAAGATCGACGTCGCATTTCTCGGCTCTTGCACCAACGGCCGTTTGAGCGATTTCCAGGAAGTCGCGAAGTTTATCAAAGGCAAAAAAGTCGCCGCAGGCATCAAGGCCATCGCCGTTCCCGGCTCACAGATCGTCGCGCTCCAGTGCGCCAAGCTCGGCATCGACAAGGTGCTCAGCGAAGCGGGCTTTGAGTGGCGCGAAGCCGGTTGCTCGATGTGTCTGGCGATGAATCCCGACAAGCTCGTCGGCGATCAGGTCTCGGCCAGCTCGTCGAACCGCAACTTCAAAGGCCGCCAAGGCAGCCCAACTGGTCGCACACTCCTCATGAGCCCGCTTATGGTCGCGGCCGCTGCTGTAACCGGCAAAGTCAGCGATGCCCGCGAGGTCTTCGCCGTCAACTGAAATATTAAACCACCCATTACCACTAACATCCACTAATTACCGGGAATGACGGGAATTCATTCTGCTGATTTCTTCTCATTCCCATTTATTAGTGTAGATTAGTGGTTAAACAAATCTTACATCATGGCTCTCGCAAAAATCACTCAAGTCATCGGTCGCGCCGTCAACGTTCCAGGCAACGATATCGACACCGACCGCATCATCCCCGCGCGCTTCATGAAGTGCGTCTCGTTCGACGGCCTCGGCGAGTTTGTTTTCTTCGACGTTCGCAAAAACGAAGACGGCACGCCGAAGAAATATCCGCTGAATGAACCGCGTTTTCAGGGCGCGAAGATCCTTCTTTCTGGCGCGAACTTTGGTTGCGGCTCTTCTCGTGAGCACGCGCCGCAGGCGATTCAGAAGTACGGTTTCCGCGCGATCATCGCGGAAAATTTCGCGGAAATCTTCTTTGGTAACTCGACCACGCTGGGCATCCCTTGCGTGTGCGCGAGCCGCGAAGACATTGCCAAGATCGCTGCCGCGGTCGAAGCGAATCCGCAACTCGAAGTCACGGTCGACGTCGCAGCGCAGGAAGTGCGTTTCGGCGGACAGAAGATCAAAACCACTCAGCGTGAAAGCGCTCGCGACGCCTTGATAAACGGCCGTTGGGACTCGATCGGCGAATTGCTTGATGGCAGAGACGCGGTTGCGGCTCTCTCAAAGAAGCTACCGTACATGGCGGCGTAAGTTTTTTTGTGAGCGGATGGCTTCCTTTGCAAATAACCCGGTTAACCACGAAGTAAGTGCCTTCCGTCCCCCAAGATTTGGCAAAGCCCAGAAAGAGGATTAGCCTGTTTAGTCAGTTGAATGTGCGCGAACCGGCGATGCTTGTTCGCGTACATAAACTTTTTGAACCTTTTTTTCATTTGGCGAGTCACAGGTGAAGTCCTATTCATACAACCCATGATTTTTGCAGCCGTTGATCTGATCCGCATCATAAAATCCGCCGGTTATCTGGCCTACATATTGTTGCCGTTGTCGTTTATCGCGGTGTTTATCATCTGCGAACGTGCCGTGGCGCTTCGCAAAAGGGCGATCATCCCACAAGATTTGGTCGACGCCTCGCTCCAGGGAAAATTTCAACAGGACATGACGTTCGAGGATAAAACGTCGGCACTTGGACGCATCATTAATTTTGTCGAACAACATCCCGGCGACATTGAGGGGGCCAAAGCTTATGCTCGCCTCGAAGTGATCAAGATGGAACGCGGTGTCAGTTATCTTGATGTAATCTACACGGGCGCGCCGTTGCTCGGTCTGATCGGTACCGTATTCGGCCTTATCAGCGCTTTTAACGTGATCGATCCCGAAACGCATATGCCCGATCCGGTGCAGTTTACCGAAAGCGTAGGTTATGCACTATCGGCGACGCTAATCGGCTTGGTTGTCGCGATCATTGCCCTGGGCGGCAACGGCTACTTGCATCGACGCATCGATCATCATGCGGCGCGTCTCGATGTGTTGCTTGAACGCATTCTCGCACAGAAAAGTGGCCCTGCTACAGCAGCCGAAAAAGAACTTGTCCAATGAGCGGCGTGAGCGGATTGCGAATTAAAAAACGCCACCGGCCCGAGCTGCCGCTGGTGCCCTTGATCGACGTGTTAGTGATGCTTGTCTTGTTCGCATTTGTGACGATGCGCTTCGCGACAAACTCGACGCTCAACATCATGCTGCCCAAGGCCGACACGGCGGGCAAAAACGAATTCAAAGGCACGGTCGTTATCGAGATCAGCAAGGACAGCAAGTTCAGTTTCAATGGTAAAGAAGCGACCGAGGCGCAGCTGGTCGATCTGCTGAAAAACGTTAAACAGATCGATAAAGAAATTCCCGTGCTTGTGAGTGCCGATGAAAAAGCGACATGGGACAAAATCACTTTCGCGATGGATACCTGCCGCAAGGTTGGGCTGACGAAGTTCAGCATGCAGACGCGGCAGTGAGCGCAGTTTTGATTGTCTAATGTTTGCGTCTGCTTGCAGGCGATCTTTGGCGCGGAATCGCCTGCAATCAGGCTCCTACAGAAGCATTCTGCGTTTCAGAACCGTTCTTGAGTTGTATGGGGCAAACCGTGTACTTGCCCCGCATGAAAATCGTCATCACAGGCATCACTCGCGGACTCGGGCGCGCCCTCACAGAATACTACATCGCTACT
>Ga0302323_100005334_pt1 | contig 10525 bp, 7 predicted proteins | sample Fen_T0_3_FD_201950 | JGI IMG/M metagenome (GOLD analysis project Ga0302323, IMG submission 201950) | Peat permafrost microbial communities from Stordalen Mire near Abisko, Sweden - Fen_T0_3 | ecosystem: Environmental > Terrestrial > Soil > Wetlands > Permafrost | place: Sweden: Abisko... | reverse complement strand
ATGCCTGGAGTATGGGGCCGTAGCGGCCGTCTGGGAAGCGCTGTCGAAGAAGCCGTTGCAGCGGACGAAAAGATTCGGAGTCTTGCTACGGTGCTGCAGGCGTCGTCGCCTGGGTGCGGAGCTAAGAAGGTGGAGGCCAAGCCTCGGGCAGGTGTATTCTCGGCGTATGAGACTTGCGAACAGCATAAGTTCAGTACTCGCAGTGGGGCTTGTTCTCGCGGCGACGGCCGCCTGCAAATCCGACAGCTCGACGGACGGGGCCGGGGCGGATGCGACCGTCGATTCACGGGCGGTCGCTGACATCAGCTCGACAGCGAAGGCCGACGCCGTAAGTTCTCTCCCAGACGCCAGAATCTACCCGCCGAACAGCAGGAAGTGCAGCCTCATGTTCAACGATCCTGCGGATTGCAACTGCGACAACGGCACACCGGGGGCAACCGATCCACCAGCCTGTAGCACAGCTTCGGTTGTGACCAGCACGACCGACCAGGGAGTGTGTTGCGAAGACGCTTTCGGTTGTGAATGCCGCGGCTACGTGTGCGCCAGCGGCGGGAATCCTCCCACCTGCGCCTGTGCGAGTATCGGAGACCCGGATCTCCCGTTGGGTGGCACCGCGGTTCTGGAGTGTACTGCTTCGAGCAGTGGTCAAAGGTGTTGCTACTCGTCTAGTCTTCACTCTTGTCGATGCACGTCCTTTACCTGCTCGGGCTCGTACGATGTCGAAGTACCGAGCTGCAACCTTGCTGTAGTTGCGGTCTGCGCATCGGATGCAACTTCATTGACCAACTGCAAGTAGGCGCATGTCGTGCTTCCGTCTGCCGAACGGCTTGTTCGGCGGCGGCTCAGCGTCCGAGAACCACATCTACTCCGGACAGCACAAGCTCCAGTCTCGCCTTGGACAGCTTGCCCACTCGTTCAGTCAACTCGGACCTGCCGAGGCCTGCTTCTCGTCCGCATAGCGCCTTGATGATCGTCAAGACACCTATGCCGATCACATCGCTAGCCGGACAGGTTCAGTGTTGCGGAGCGAGAACTCCGGGCGCCGGTGTAGTATCCGTATGCTGTTCACGGCTTCGGTGCTGAACGGCAAACCGTGATATCCGGGGTGCCCTGCCGGGCGAGAGCGCACCAGCGGTCGCCTGCTAATACGCGAACCGCCGCACCGACACGTTCATCACCAGTCCCAGCGCCAGCATGACAGTGAGCGCACTCGAACCGCCGTAGCTCAGCAGGGGCAGGGTCACGCCTACGACCGGCAAAAGGCCGGTCACCATACCGATGTTGACCGCCACCTGCCAGGTGAGCATGGCGGCCACGCCCACGCACACCGTGATGCCAAATCGATCGCGGGCCTCGCGTCCGATCTTGATCACCCAGAGGGCCAGCAGGGCGTAGGCGAGAAGCACCACCATGCAGCCGAGAAAACCCCATTCCTCGGCCCACACGGCGAACGGGAAATCCGTCCATAGTGCCGGCAGCGAGCGCAACCGGATCTGCGTCCCCTGCAAGAATCCCTTGCCGATGAGCCGTCCCGAGCCCACGGCATTCATGGCCTGGCGCGGTTGCCACGCGGTAGCCGGGTCAAGCGCCGGGTTGATGAAAGCCAGGATGCGGTTGCGCTGATAATCGTGCAGGGCGTATTCCCACAAGGGCGTAGCGGCCAGCGCCACCACCAGGGCAATCCCGGCCATGGTCTTGAGCCGCAGGCGCGCGGTCAGCATGACGGTGGCGAAGATAAGCACGACGATGAGGGCGGTGCCCAGATCCGGTTGCGCAGCGATGAGCAGAAAGGGCAGGCCGGCGAGAAAGATGGGCACCAGGATGTGGCGCAAGGTGCGCCCGTCGAGCGCCGGTGTCTCGTGGATGTACTTGGCGAGAGCGATGATGGTCAGGACCTTCATCAGCTCGGAGGGCTGCAGGTGAAAGGCACCCAGGTCGAACCAGCGCCGCGAGCCACCCACCATCTTTCCGTGAATCAGCACGGTCACCAGCAGCGCGATGCCGATGCCGTACAGCACATATCCCATGCGTGCAATGACCCGGTAGTCGAAACTGGCCACCGCCAGAAAGAGCAGGCCGCCGACCGCAGCCCACGAGAGCTGCTGCGCGAACAGGTGGAACTGGCGCTCGCGCACGGCGCTCCACAGGTTGAGCAGTCCGAGCGAGATGCATACCAGCGTGGCCGCGGTCAGCATCCAGTCGAAGCGGAAGCGCAGCTTGCGCCAAGAGACAACCCGTGGCACTAGCGGCTCTCCTCGTGGACGGATTCAGGCGGCAGGGCAGGGTCGTTTCTCGCTGGCGGGGTGGGCGAGGCCGGCACGGGCAACGGATCCGGGCCTGATCCCCCGGCGGTGGGTGGCAGGCGAGTGTCTCCCTTGCTCGGACCGTGCCCGGTGTGGCGCGCCAGACGGGGCGGTGACCGATCCTCAAGCGGCACCACGCTTTCGAAGTAATTGTCGACGATCTCCATGGCTACCGGTGCCGCCACGGCGCCGCCGTGTCCGCCGTGTTCGACGAAGACGGCGAAGGCGATGCGGGGTTTGGCGGCCGGGGCGTAGCCCACGAACCAGGCATGGTCGACGCGCTCGTAGGGCAGGGGAGGATCGTCTTTGCCGACCCGCCCGCCCCGGTAGACCTGCGCGGTCCCGGTCTTGCCGGCCACGTCGATGTGGTGAGACCGCGCCTTGTAGGCCGTGCCCTTGGGATCGCTGACGACACCGTACAGCCCGCTGCGGATGATGGCGAGCGTTTCGGCGGATACGGCCACGTCTCGGCGTACCCGCGCGGGAAACTCCTCGACCACCTTGCCGTCGGGTGATTCCACGCGTTCCACGATCTGTGGCAACCACAGCTTGCCGCCGTTGGCGACGGCCGCATAGGCCAGCGCCATCTGCAGCACGGTGGCGCGCGTGGCACCCTCGCCGATGGCGGTATTGAGCGCGTGCCCGATCACGAAGCCTTCACTCTTGCCGCCGGTTGTGGCCTGCTCGCGGTGCCACTCCTCGGTGGGCACGAAGCCCGCCTGCTCGTTGTTGAGTCCCAGGCCCGACGGTGCACCAAGCCCGAACTCGTTGGCGAACTTGGCCATCCGATTCATCATGCCGGGCCGCGCGCCCAGGTCGTAGAAAAAGACGTTGCAGCTCTGCACGATGGCGTCGTGGAGGTTGACCGTCTTGTGCACCTTGGAGCAGCGGAAGCGGCGCCGGCCCACCAGGATGTAGCCAGCGCAGTGCACCTTGTCGTCGGGAGTGATCAGCTTCTCTTCCAGTGCAGTGGTGGCGGTGATGGCCTTGAAGGTCGAGCCGGGGTTGTAGGTGTCGGCCAGGGCCTTGTCACGCAGAGGGCGCAATCGATCGCTCAGGATGCGCGATACCGCTTCGGGCGAGAGGCCGCGCGACATCGAGTTGGGGTCGAAACTGGGCTTGGATGCGATGGCCAGGATGCGCCCGGTTTCCACGTCGAGAAACACCGCGGCCGCGGCCCGCGAGCCGCGCAAGGCGCGCTCGACGATGCGCTGCAGGTCCATGTCCAGGGTCAGCACCAGGTTGTTGCCCGGCACCGGGGTCTGACTGAGCGATCCGTCCACCAGATCGGCGATGCGCACGTCGGTGCGGCGCAATCCGCGCCGGTTGACCACCGTCCGCTCAAACCCCTTCTGGCCGCGCAGATAGGGCTCCCATTGGCGTTCGATACCCGTGCGACCCACGTAGTCACCCGAGCGGTAGCCCTCGTCCTTGCGCGTGCGCAGTTCCTCGGCCGAGACCTCGTTCATGTATCCGATGGCGTGGCTGGCCAGCGTGCCGAACGGGTAGTGACGCCGCTGCACCGCCACCACCTTGATGCCGGGCTTGTCGAGCGCGGTTTCGAGTTGGGCCATCACGTCGCGCTTGATGTCCTCGGCTGCGACCATGGTGCGGTCCTTGCCCTTGTGGGCCTCCTCGGATATCGCCTCCCAGGTCGGCACGCCTTCCACGTCGGGACCCAGGATTTCTCGCAGGTACAGGTAGGCGTCGTGGGTGAGCTGGGAGGGCAGCACCTGAACGTCGTAGGAGGGAACCATGGTGGCCAGGACGCGGCCCTTGCGGTCGCGGATCTGACCGCGAACCGCAGGCAGCACCACGGTGCGTACGATGCTATCAGCGGTCATGCGGTAGTAGCTCTCGCCTTCGACGATCTGAAGGTAGAAGAGCCGCGCCGCCAGACCCACAAACAGCATGGCTATCAAGACGGACAGGTAGCGCGTCCGGTGCCGGATCTCGGGGAGTTCAGCATCTTGGCCGGCGATATCCATGGAATCTAGCGCGGTGGTAGTCCTGGCCCCAGCGCGCGCGCCCGCCGGCGCGACAGCCCGACCCGCAGCAGCGCCGGGTCGAGACGGCCGTCGAGGCGCCCCAGCAACCACAGCACGGGCGGCCCGAATACCGCCGTGAGCAGGGCCTCCAGAGGCGCCAGGCGAAGGCCGCCGTAGCCGGCTTCAGGGCTGACCTGGGCGCGAACCACGACGATGAGCACGGCGGAAAGCAGGCTGGCGACGAAGGCCGCGGACGCCTTGAGCACCACCCCTCGCACCGCGAGGCGCGAGGCCAAGACGCGCGCAAAGAGAGCCATCACCAGAAACGCGAAGGCGTGGACCCCGCGCGGCGCCCCTGACACCAGGTCGAAAAGGTAGCCGAGTGACAGCCCCACCAGCGCGGCCGCGCCCGGCGCCCACTTGAGCGGCGACAGGCCGATGTACAGCACGGTCAGCAGGCCCAGGGTCGGCGTGACCAGGTGCACGGGCGCGAACTCCATCACGGTGGATTGCAGGAGCAGCAAAAGCAGGCCGACGATCAGAGTGGCGATGGAACGCATTATCGATACACCGCCATTCCGTGGCTGGGGGAGAGCGATTTGTGCGCGCCTGCTTCGGGGTCTGCGGGCGGTGCCGGCGCCACCACGACCAGAACCTCGGAGAGTCGGGCGAAGTCCACGTCGGGCGAAACCTCCAGCTCCTGCGCCAGCCCGGCGGTGTTGCGGGTGACTTTGCTGACCTTGCCCACCGGGAGATCGCGCGGAAAACCGCCCAGGCCGCTGGTGACGACCAGGTCGCCCTCCTTGGCCTGCTCGCCCTGCATCAGGTATTCGATGGCGCAGCGGTAACCGTTCTCGCCCGGCTTGCCGCGCAGAATGCCGCGACCGCCGGTGCGGGACAGCACCACGTCGATGGCGGAACGGGGATCGACCGAAAGCAGGATGTCCGAGGTGTCGCCAGCGACGCGGTTGATCCGACCCACCACACCGTCGGGCGTGATGACCGGCATGCCACGGCTGACCAGTCCTTCACCGCGGTCGAGCTGGATGCGCGCCACGCGAAAGTAGGGCGAGACGTCGATGGCAATGACCCGCGCCACCAGGGTTTCCGCGGTCACGGCGTTGCGCAGGCCGAGCAGCCTCTGGAAGCGCACGCTCTCGGCGGCGCCCCGCTTGGCCTCGAGCAGCTCGGCGCGCAGGCGGCCGTTCTCGTTGTGCAAGGTCTCGTTCTCGGCGCGCACGTGCACCAGATCGACATACTGGCCGGCGGCGTGACCGATGCTGCGGGCCAACCGGGCCATGCGCGATTGCAGGGGCGTGACCAGCGCCAGGATCCCACGGTCCAGGGGCGACAGGTACTCAGGCGACTTGGCACTCTGGCGCAGCAGGAACAAGGCGGTGAGAAATGCCGCCATGATGATGACCGCCTCGCGAATTTTCTGTCGGTGCCCCGACGGGAGCATTCCAGCGTGCACAGCGACAGCAAATGTAAGGCGGCCAGAGCGGACGATCCACTCGAAACGGCGGCCTATTGCAGGGCGACTTCCTTGAGCAGGGCCAGCTCGTCGAGCGCACGCCCGGTGCCCAGCACCACAGCGCACTCGGGCGAGTCGGAAACCATGACCGGCAATCCGGTCTCTTCACGCAGCAGTACGTCCAGGTTGCGCAAGAGCGAGCCGCCCCCGGTGAGCACGATGCCGCGGTCCACGATGTCGGCGGCCAGTTCGGGCGGGGTGCGCTCCAGCACCGAGCGTACCGCCTCCACGATGGCGCCCACCGGCTCGGCCAGCGCCTCGCGAATTTCGTCGCTGGTCACCACGATAGTCTTGGGCACGCCGGCGATGAGGTCGCGGCCCTTGATCTCCATGGACTCGATCTCTTCCAGCCGGTAGGCGTTGCCAATCTGCTTCTTCACCAGTTCCGCGGTGCGCTCGCCGATAAGCAGGTTGTACTTGCGCCGGATGTAGGCCACCACGGCCTCGTCCATCTTGTCGCCGGCCACGCGGATGGAACGGGCCGCGACGATGCCGGAGAGCGAGATCACCGCCACCTCGGTGGTGCCACCGCCGATGTCGACGATCATGTTACCGGAAGGCTCGGTAACCGGCAGGCCGGCGCCGATGGCGGCGGCCATGGGTTCTTCGATCAGGTACACCTCGCGTGCGCCGGCGGCCAGGGCCGAGTCGCGTACGGCGCGCTTCTCGACCTCGGTGATGCCCGAGGGCACGCCGATGATGATGCGCGGTTTGACCAGGGTCTGCCGGTTGTGTACGCGCTGGATGAAGTAGCGCAACATCGCCTCGGCGACCTCGAAGTCGGCGATGACCCCGTCCTTCATGGGCCGCACGGCTGCGATGTTTCCCGGCGTGCGCCCCAGCATCTCCTTGGCCTGCTTGCCCACGGCCAACACCTTCTTGGTGCCGTTGCCGGTTCGCTGAACCGCCACCACCGACGGCTCGTTCGAAACGATTCCCTTGCCGCGCACAAAGGTGAGGGTCGTCGCCGTGCCCAGATCAATGGCAAGGTCGTTCGAGAAGAGACCGTAGACCCAATCGAGAAGCATGCGGTGGTGCCGTGTCCCGGTGGCCCAGTTGCCCGGAAGACGCGCATAGTCAGGCCACCAGAGTAGCGGTCTTATCACACAGCCGCATAACAAGCCAACCGCAGTTCGCGTCACTTGAGGTCAGGGCAGGGGGCCGGGGCGGGAACCGGGACGGTGCCGGGAGGCGGTGAGGCGGGCCCTACCCGGAATTCCAGCGGGCCACGCATGGTCGTGCGCTTTGCCTGGCGGCCGTGCTAGATTGCCGCACCTTTTGACCTACCCAGACTCGTGAAACGGAGGCCTTGCTAAATGCTCGAGCAGATGCGTCAACAATCCCGATCGCTGCTCATCTATCTGCTGTTTTCGATCGTGATTGTTGTGTTCATTGTCAACTTCGGCCCGCAGTCCATCGGCGGCTGTGGCATGCGCATGCCACACCGGGTAACCGAGAGCGCCGCCCAGGTGAATGGCCATGTGCTGAGCCTAAAGGATTGGACGTACGCCTACACCGTGCTCAACGCCGCATCGATCTCTCCGCAGCAGGCCAAGCAGATGCGCCTGAAAGAGACCATCATGGATCTGCTCATCGATCGTGAGCTACTCGTCTCGGAGGCGGAGCGGTTGGGTTTCAGCGTGGGCGAGGAAGAGGTCGAGGACTTCATCGGCAAGTCGAAGATGATGAGCCTGGGTCGCGAGCAGAAGGTTGGCTACTTCGAGGATGAGGGCGTGTTCTCATACGAGCACTACCGCAAGTTCGTGCAGTACCACCTGGGCATGTCGCCCAAGTCCTTCATCGAGCAACAGCGCCGGGAGCTCATGGCGGTCCGCATGCGCGATCTCTTGCGTTCGGGGGTGGGTGTGTCGGCGGACGAGGTCAGGGAGACGTACCTGCACGATTCCGACCGGGTCAACCTGGAGTATCTGCGTTTTCCGATTCATCGCTATGAGGACGAAATCGAGCTGCGGCCCGACGAGATCGCGGCCTACACCAAGGCCCACAACGACGGGTTGAAGAAGCTGTATGACCAGAGAAAGACCGCGCTCTATGACAAGCAGCCCAAGCAGCGCAAGCTGCGCTTCCTGCTGGTCGCCATTCCGAGCGACGCCGACCCGGACAAGGTCGCCGAGACGGCAAAACGGGTCGAGGCCCTGGCCGCGCGTGTGCGCAAGGGCGAGCCTCTGGCCAAGCTGGCCAGGACGCTTTCTGATGATCCCCATAGCCGGGCGCGGGGCGGGGATTTGGGATGGCAACGCAAGGGCGGCACGACGCTTGGCTCTGAGCTTGAGGAAAAGGTGTGGGCCGCCAAGGACGGCGAACTGATCGGACCGGTGAAGATCGCGGGCGGTCTGGCTTTGGTCGTGCCCGAGGCCACCCGCGAGGGTGACATTTCCTTCGAACAGGCGGGTCTGGAGATCGCCGAGTCCGAGTTGCGCCAGGAGCGTTCGCAGGCGCGCGCCAAGGCCGCGGCCGAGGCGGCCCTGGCCAAGGCCAAGGCAGAGCCGAGCAAGAGCCTGAAGGATCTCTTCCCAGCCCCAGAGGGCGACGAGAAAGTTGCCAAGAAGGACGTTCCCCGCGCAGAGGAAACCGGCCTTTATGCCCGCCGTGGTTCCATGGTGCAGGGCATTGGGCCGGCGGTCAGCTTGGCAAAGGCGGCCTTCGAGCTGTCGAGCGAGGCGCCTCTGGCCGGGCCTTTCCAGGAGCTGGGCAGCTTCATCGTGGTCAGGCTCAAGGAGCACCTCAAGCCCGATATGGCCGAGTTCGAGAAGGAAAAGCAGCGCATGGCATACGAGGCCGCCCAGCAGAAGGCTCAGACGGTGGTGATGGATTGGGCGCGGCAGCGTTGCCAGGAGGCCAAGGAGGCGAAGAAGATCGAGGTCAACCTGGACCTTTTGCGCTACGAGGGTGGGCCCGAGGGTGCCGTGGCCTACGAGCCCTGTTCGCCGCCGCGGTTCTAGAATGACTATTGTCATGGAAACCCTGGGAGGGTTTCCAAACCCTCCCGCGATGGTACGCCGCCGGCGGAGCCGGCGGGCTCCCCACGCGACTAGGTCACATCCCGCCTGAGCCAATGAGTGCCAACCAGGGTCCGGGGGACGGGACCAGACGGCCTTCCGGCGAGAGATTGCGGTCGTCGATGCGCCGGCCTCGCTGGGTCACCGTGCTCGCGGTGCTCATGCTGCTGACTGGCGCAAGCCTGTTCTTCGGCGGTCTGACTGACCTGCGCCGGCTGGCGACGGGCCGATCGATGGCCGACGTCCGCATGGAGGGACTGGCCGACGCTGACAAGGAAGTGCTGATTCGCGGGCAGCTCGCCCTGGACGATGCCGTGGATCGGGCCCACCCGGTTGCCGCATGGGTGAAGACCGCCGCGCGCCTGGGGCTGGCGCTGGGGTTCCTGTTCGCGGTGGCTGCGGTGTTCTCCGACGATCCTCGGGCTGGCCGTGCCAGTGTGCTTGCGGCCTGGGCCGGGACGGCTGTGTACGGGGGCATGGGGGCTTTCGTGCTGGTGGTCGTGCGCAAGGGAGTGGCAGACGCACTACCCGTGTTGCAACAAGTGGCCGCCAAGGTCCACGCACGGACCGGGGACGCACCACCGTCCCCAGCCGACCTGGCCCAGCTGGCTTCGACCCTGATGATCCAGATGCCCCTGCTGAGCGCGGCGCTAGGCGTTCTGTTCAGTGTCGTATTGCTTGTCAGCTTCGGTGGACGCCGCGGCCGCCTGTTCTACAATGGCGGTGTCGAGGCGGATCATGGCTGACACCGATGGGGCATTCCGACTTACCTTCGTCGAGGGGCGAGGCCTGCTGAGCCTGGCTGGTCGGGACATCGCTGCCTTCGGTCGCGTGGAAAAACTGGAGCTGGAGATCCCCAGCCTGCGATTCCCGTTCGACATGTCGGGGGGTGTGACCCGCTTCAAGAATCATCGCCTCAGGCTGCGCGAGATGGTGGTGTCCTTCGAGGCCAACGATCTGGCCGGCTTCTTGCGGGGAGCGCGCCTGGGCGACTACGGGCTTTTCAGCCCGGAGGTGGAGATCGACAATGGCTTGGTTCGCATCGGCGTGCGGGCTCTGCTCGGGGAAAGGCAGGCCGAGTTCACCGCCACCGGCGCGCTCACCATGGTGCATCCGGGCCGTGCTCGCTTGTCCATGTTCGACGTGCGGGTGTACGGCTTTCTTCCCGTGCCTTCGCCCTTGCTGGTGACCGCGCTCTTCACAGCGCTGGGGGCGGCCCCGTCGCGCCGGTCTGATGACGGCGTGGCCCCGCTGGTACATCTCGAGGGTGCGACCGACCTGGAGATCGATGTGCGGGAGTTGGCCCTGCTTGCCCTTCTGCCCATGCATGGGTGGCGGATGCCCGAGCGCCGGCACTTGGAGGGCACCGCCCTGCGCGCCGATGCGGCCTCACAACGCCTGAGAATTGCCTTCTTCCCATCGCAGGACGCCCCCGAGTCTGCGGGCCTTTCGGTGACGCCGGCTCGGCTGGCTGAGCATGCCGCTGCCATGAGCCGGCTGGCAGCGGCCGAGAGCTCCCTGCTGGCCGGGGATGTATCGAGTGCGCTTGAGAGCTATCGACATGCGGCGTCCGTGGAAGCCGGGGACCAGGCGGGAACCACCCGCCTGCTGAATCTGCTCACCGCGGCCGCAGAGACGTTGTCCGAGGCCGAGACGACAGCCTCTGCCGCGCTGGAACGA
>Ga0302323_100005333_pt1 | contig 10525 bp, 13 predicted proteins | sample Fen_T0_3_FD_201950 | JGI IMG/M metagenome (GOLD analysis project Ga0302323, IMG submission 201950) | Peat permafrost microbial communities from Stordalen Mire near Abisko, Sweden - Fen_T0_3 | ecosystem: Environmental > Terrestrial > Soil > Wetlands > Permafrost | place: Sweden: Abisko... | reverse complement strand
GGCGTTGCGTCGGCGCAGGGAGTTCGTTGGCGTCGCCTGGACGGGATCGGATGGAACGGCGCTGTGGCCCTGATCGAGCCGCGCACCGCGCCCTCCATCGCTGATCTCGCACAAGTGCCGCAGCACGCGCCGGTGCTCAGCTTTCGCGTCTTCGTGCCGGCCGATACCCGCGCGCGCATCGACCTGCACGCGCTGCCGACGCAACCTCCGCATGCGGGCCGCTCGCTGCGCTGCGCACTGAGCGTCGATGGCGGCCAGCCTGCTTGGGTCGAGTTTCCTGCGGACGACGAATACGGTCCCTTGTGGAGTGTGCGCGTGTTGCGGGCGCGCATGACTCAGAGCGTACGCTGGCCGCTTGCGGCAGGCGTGCACGAGCTCAAGCTCTACGGTACGGATCCGAGCCTGATCCTGGACGCCGTCGATGTGGTGACCGGAGGCGAGTGATCCGCGCACACGAAAGCAGCTGGCCGATGCCGGCCCCTAGCGCACGCGCACGGCGCGGATGAACGACCTGGTCACCGCGCGCTCTGACCAGCGTGCCAACTGCCACGACGCCCAGAGCAACACAGGCGTCGCCCCGACGGCCAGCCCCAGCACGACCACGGACTCGGTCGCTGAGCGCAGAGCGAGGGGGATCTCGATCGTCACGGCCGCAGCGGCTTGCCAGAAACCTGCCTGCTCGCACCACGCAGCGAGCTTCTGGCCCAGTTCAGCAGCGAACGGCCACAGTGTCGACGAGCCCCACGCCAGCAGCACGGCGAGCGCAGAGAGAGTGACGAGCATCGGGTCAGCAGCGGCGAAAAGCCACCACGAGGAAGCGACCCTTTGCCGGAGGCGCGGCTCTGGCGTGGCGGAGACCACGCGACGCATGACCGCGTCTGTGAAGCCGGCGGGGGCTGTCGTCGCCGGCGGAAGGGCCAGCGCTTCTTCGAAGGAGCGCGCGGCAGCGAGCGCGGCGCTGCAGTGCTGGCACGCTGCCAAGTGCGCGTCCGCAGCGCCGCTGCTGCCAGCGGGGCGTCCGTCGTCGAGCCAACGCTCGAGCTCCGCGCAGGTCCAGGTCATGACGTGGCCCCTTGTTCACGCAGCCATGCCTCGCGTAGAGAGGCGCGCGCGCGGCGCAAGTGGGTCTTCACCGTGTTCTGGGGCATGGCCAGTACTGTCGCGATGTCTTGCACGGGCGTGTCTTCCCGATAGAAGAGGGTGACGACCGCTCGCTGCGGCGCGCTGAGGCACTTCATGAGCCGCTCGATCCGACGCGCAAGCAGGAGGTCGCGGCGTTCGCTCGTCGCCGGCGCAGCCAGGTCTGACGCGGCTTCGATATCGGTCTCCCGCGCGGCGCGTGTTCTCTGTGCAACGGCGCGGTCAAGGGCGCGACGGGCCACGATGCGATGCAGCCAGGTCCCGAACGAAGCCTCGCCGCGGAAGCCGGGCAGTGCGCGCCAGGCGCGCACGAACCCCTCTTGCGCCACATCCTCGGCGTCCTGGCGCGAGCGCGTGATCGCAAGCGCCAGGCCATACGCATGGTCGCGGTGCCGGTCCACCAGCATGCGAAACGCCTCCTGATCTCCGTTGCGGGCCCGAGCGACCAAGGCCTCGTCGGCCCTGGCAGCGTCGTTCACCGCGCGCCGCTCTGCGCCCTTCTCGGCGTCAGCGAGCGCCAAAGGCACGGTCGGTTCATCCATCCCGTCGGTTAGACCGTCCGAGGGTGTCGGCAGGTTTCATGCTGAGGCGTACTTTATCAATCCTGAGTGGGTTGCGGCGCGGGGTGAAACCTGTTCCGGGCCTCGCTCGGTCCAACTGATCAGAACGCCGGACACGCCGCGCCGGATCGGCCGGCAGAGGAGTCCGGATGTCAGAGAAAGGGGTGAGGCGTGGAGCACTTTCCAGTCGGACTGCTGGTGCTCATGATGATCCTTGTCATACCGATCGTGGCCATCATCGGCGGCATCACGGCGGGGATCCTGAAGACACGGGGGCAGCAGCGAATCATCGAGCTGGCGCAACGCGAGCGCATCGCCGCAATCGAGAAGGGCCTTGACCCGGCCCAGCTGCCACCCTTGCCAGCGATCGGCGGCGACTCTACGGCGATGCAGCGCCTGGCGGCGTTGGTCCCCACGCCTCGCCAAGCCGAGCGACATCGGGCCCAGGGCTTTCTGATCAGCGGGTTGATTCTCCTGGCGATCGGCTTGGGCCTATCGATGATGCTGCTGATCCTGCCGGATGCGGCGGAACACAGGGCCTGGGTGGCTGGCCTTATCCCGAGCTTCATCGGTCTCGCGCTGCTCGTCTCCTCCGTTGTCGTGAGCAGGGGCGCTTCCGCGGACGCGACCAGCGCGGACGATCCCCGCGCGTGATCGCCCCGCGACGGGCCGCGCCCGCTGTCGCGCGGCCTGTCGCGGTCGGCGTGCGATCGTCAGAGCTGCTGGGTTTGTCGCAGGTGCTGAAGCTGGTCCATGGCCCACGGGATCAGCGCCATGCTCGTCGCGTCGAACGCGCCATGCGCGAGGACTGCGGGCCAGATCGAGCGGTGCCGCACCATGATGAGTCCCAGCCCCACACCCAGGAGACCGGCCGCGCACACAGCAAGCCATCCCATCGTCACGTGAGCGAGACCGAAGATCACCGCCGCAATGACCACCGCGGCGATCTGACCAGCGTGTGAACCGAAGCGCTGCGGCCAGAGCGCCCTTAGACCGGCGAGGAACGCCGCGCGCCACAGCTCCTCGCGCAGTCCGGCCATGACAAAGCTCACGAACGTGACCGTGAGCCAGAAATAGAGCGGGTCGTTGCGCATCGCCGGGACGTCCAGCAGCACCTCGACCCTTGGGACGAGCCGTTGCAGTGTCTCGGCCGTTAGAACGCGCGCGAGCACGAGAACGGCGAGGATAGGCACGCCGACCATTGCCAGCATCACGCGCAGGGCGACGGAGTAGCCGAGTCCCATCGGCACGGTCCAGAATCCACTGCGCCAGCGCAACAGGAGCTCGTCGCGCGAGGCGCGCGAGGCCAGCCAAGCCAGACCGAAGACGCACCCGAAGACCGCAAGCGTGATCGTGCCAACGAGCATCAGGCGGCCAGGGCTATGTGAGAGGGCCGGCGCGCCGGCCGCGCCGCGGGCCCAACCCGGAGCGCCGCTGACGCCGAGGTAGCCCGTGATCAGGACGAGGTGCGTCCACCACCGCACGCGACCGATCGTGAGGGCCGCCGGCGGCTGGCGTTCCATGGAGGGGGATTCTCTCCCTCGACACAGCTCGCTGGCAACCGACGCACAGCCTCGATGCGGCCTACAGTCGGATTCCTGGCCAGGACTCGATCGGCGTGGTGGATTTGACCACGTGCATGCCCGCTTCGGCGAAGTGCGCCAAGGCCTGCTCTGCCTGGGGCGTGAAGTCGAAGAGGAACCGGTCGGGCCGCTCTGCGTCCGGGACGACGACCGAGGACATGCAGTCGTCGAGGATATAGACCTTGCGGGCGAGCTTCTCGTCGTGCGCTTGTATCTCGCTGCGCAGGTCCTCGATGGAACTCTTCACGCAGTGGCTGGCCGCTTGCCCGGCGATGATCACAGCGTCGGCCCCGAGCAGAGTGCGGGTGAACTCCGTGTTGCGTTGTGCGAGCGGCTGGCCATCGAAGCGCACGAGCACCTCGGGCGCCAGCACGGAGTAGTTCTCGGTGAGCGCGTGGCCGCCTTTGATCTCGATCGAGGCCCTAGAGCCGCGCACGAAGGCATGGAAGAGCCGCGCCTCCTGCACGACGCCGGCTAGCACGTGGCCGTCGCTACCAAGCAGGCAGTGGGGCGGCCAGAGATAGAGTCGGTACTTGCCGGCCTTCTCGAGCTCGGAGCAGTAGAACTCCACCTGGTGCTGGAGCCACGCGTAGTCGCCGTTGCAGAGCCACCAGGCGATCGTTGGGTTGGGTTTGACGCGGCCCTGGCGGATCTCGTCGGTCGTGATCTCGCGGTGAGCGGCGAGGGGTCGGTCATCTTGGTCGAGCCAGAAGGCCGGGAAGAAGATCTGGTACGGGAAGTGGGTGTCGAGCGTGCAAGTGATCTCGGTGATGCGGCCCAACTGGCCGTAGATGAAGCGCGCGATTCGATCACTGTCGTCGATCGCGCCGCTCCCGCTGCGGCCGCCGACGTAGAGGCTGCCCTGAGGGAAACAGAAGTCCTTCTGCGCGTCGACCAGCAGCAGGTGGACCTTGGCCTTGTCGGAGCCAGCAGGGCGGACATCGTGTTGGCTGCGGTAGCGCGTGGCCTCTTCGAGCAGCTGCCCAGCGTCCGGCCGGTAGTCCCACTGCGCCGCGTGGCGCGCGTTGTAGAACGCCGGGACCGGCCACGAGGAGTTCCTGTTATTCACAGCGATCGAGCACCATCATGACCACGCTGGCTAGTCTAGCGCTCAGATCGCCCTAGGTCGCGCGGGGCCGCTCCGAAATGGGGTGGGTGTCGCCAGGGCGCCAGCCCATCCGCGGTGCGAGCGCACCGCGTAGCCGAGTAGTAGCGGTCGCAGACGCGATCGGCGATGGGGAGGTCACAAGTGAGCGAGAAGAAGAAGATCATCGCTGTGGTGGGCGCGACCGGCGCTCAGGGGGGCGGGCTGGTGCGCGCGATCCTGAGCGACAAGGATGGCCCGTTCACTGCGCGAGCGCTGACTCGAGACCCGCACTCAGACAAGGCGCAGGAGCTGGCACGGCTGGGCGCCGAGGTCGTGGCCGCGGACGTCGACGACGTCGAGAGCCTGAAGCGCGCCTTTGCTGGCGCGCACGGCGCCTACTGCGTGACGTTCTTCTGGGCCCACTTCTCGCCCGAGAAGGAGTTGGCCGAGGCGGGCGCGATGGCCGAGGCCGCAAAGCACGCTGGCCTGGCGCACGTCATCTGGTCCACCCTTGAAGACACGCGCCGCTGGGTACCCTTGAGCGACGAGCGCATGCCCACACTGCAGGGCAAGTACAAGGTGCCGCACTTTGACGCCAAGGGCGAGGCGAACAAGGTCTTCAGCGACCTCGACCTGCCTGTGACGTTTCTCTTGACCTCGTTCTACTGGGACAACCTCGTGTACTTCGGCATGGGTCCGAAGAAGGGGCCAGACGGCAAGCTGGCCTTCACCCTGCCTATGGGGGACAAGAAGCTACCTGGTATCGCGGCCGAGGACATAGGCAGGTGTGCGTACGGGATCTTCAAGAGGGGACGCGAGTACGTCGGCAGGACCATCGGCGTCGCAGGCGCGCACCTGACCGGCGCGCGCATGGCCGCAGCGCTGGCCGGGGCGCTGGGCCGTGAGGTGCGCTACAACGACGTGTCACCCGCGGCCTACCGCGGCCTGGGCTTTCCCGGTGCCGACGACCTCGGCAACATGTTCCAGTTCAAGCGTGACTTCGAGGCAGATTTCTGCGGCGCACGCAGGCCTGATGTCGCCCGCGCCCTCAATCCGTCGCTGCAAGACTTCGCGGGCTGGCTAAGCCAGAACAAGGATCGCATTCCGCTGGACTAGGCACCTCAGCCGACAGCGGAGGGGCGACCGGCCGGTCGCCTTGCTCTCGCCCCGCCCACGCCGCGCGCTTGCCGGCCGGAGTCAGTCGCTGTATCCTTACCTCAAGTAAGGAAGGCCCTACCGGGAGTAAGGGAAATGCCGAGCGCCACAGTCACGAGCAAGGGGCAGGTCACTATACCGAAGTCCATCCGGCGGGTCCTCAGGCTGACCGAGGGAGATCGGCTGGACTTCGTCGTCGAGCACGAGGGCCGCGTCGTGCTTCGGGCCGGGGTGGCCGACGTCAGCGACCTCAAGGGCCTGCTTCATAGGTCGGGCCGGCGACCTGTCACCGTCGAGGCCATGAACGCCGCCGTGGCGCGGCAGGGCCGGCGGCCGACATGATCGGCCTCGACACGAACGTTCTCGTCCGCTATCTCACACAGGACGACCCCAGCCAGGCAAAGAAGGCCAATGCGCTCATCGCCGCAGCCGAGGCCAAGCGGGAGAAGCTCCATCTGGACGTCGTTGTTCTGTGTGAGGTGGTGTGGGTGCTCCGCGGTGCCTACGACTCTGACAAGGAGACGGTGTGCGAGGTGCTCGAGAAGATCCTCGCCGCTGCCCAGTTCTCGATCGATGACCGCGACCGCGTCAGGGAGGCGTTGGCCCAGTACCGCACTGAGGGCGGGGATTTCGCGGACTACATCCTCGGCTCAAGGAACCGCGCGGCCGGGTGCAACGTCACCGCCACGTTCGATCGAGCACTGAAAGGCAGCTCTCTATTTCATCTGCTCTGACGGGTGCGCCTCGACAGCGGCTGGGCCGTCGGGGGTGACCCGGGCGAGGGCCCGGGCGCGCTGCGCGCGGGTTTGACACCCCTGCGAGGCGACACATATATTGGCGAGAGTCGCGTGTGAGAAGAATGCCGAGCTACCTGCCCATCATCATGCTCGTGCTGGTCGCAGTCGGCTTTGCCACTGCGACGTTGTTCTTTTCGCATTTGATCGGCCGGCCGCGGCCAACGGCTGCAAAGTCCGAGACCTACGAGTGCGGCGTGCCGCCCATCGGCAACGCGCGCGAGCGTTTCCCAATCAAGTTCTTCCTTGTCGGTCTGCTCTTCATCCTGCTCGACGTGGACGCCGCCTTTCTCTATCCCTGGGCCCTGGTGGTGCGGGAGCTGGGCCTGTTCGGCCTGATCGAGATGACGACGTTCATCGCCGTGCTCGGCGCAGGGTTCGTCTACGCCTGGAAATCAGGAGCGCTGGATTGGTGAGGCGCGCGGGGCTGCGGCGATGATCCGCTTCTCGCCCGAGAACCAAGCTCGCTTCGGCGAGCTGCTCACGCACTATCCTGTCAAGCGCTCGGCCCTGCTGCCCGCGCTCGAGCTTTGGCAGGAGCAAGAGGGCTACGTCGCGCCCGAGGCCATGGAGTACCTGGCCTCGCTGCTCGGGCTCACGCCGGCGCAGGTCTATGACACAGCCAGCTTCTACACGATGCTGCGCCTGGCACCTGAGGCGCCACGCCAGGTCGCGATTTGCACGAACCTGTCTTGTGCGCTGATGGGCGCGGATGCGCTCTTCGAACGCGCCTGCCGAAACGCCAACGCCAAGGACACGAGCGTGCACGCCGTGGAGTGCTTGGCTGCCTGCGCAGGGGCACCGGCCGCGCAGGTCAACGGCGAGTGGGTCGAGAATCTGCGGCCAGACGAAGTGGAAGCCGTGCTGGACGGCGGTCTGACGCGACGGCCCTTCGAGTGGCCGAAGAGCCCTGGTGAGCCGATCCTGCTGAGAAACGTCTGGAAGACAGACTCGACAGCGCTCAGCACCTACCGCGCCGGCGGCGGATACGCCGAGCTGGCGCGCTTCCTGCGTTTGCCGCCCGAGGAGATCATCGAGACCGTGAAGCGCTCCGGCCTGCGTGGCCGCGGCGGCGCAGGTTTTCCGACCGGCACGAAGTGGAGCTTCTTGCCAAAGGACGATCCGCGGCCGCGCTATCTGTGCGTGAACGCCGATGAAGGGGAGCCGGGCACGTTCAAGGACCGGCTGCTGATCGAGCGCGATCCGCACCAGCTCATCGAGGGCATCATCGTCTCGGCCCATGCGATCCGCGCGCGTACGGCCTACGTCTACGTTCGCGGTGAGTTCCACGAGGGCATCCGGATCCTGGAGAAGGCCTTGCAGGAGGCGCGCGCGGCCGGGTTTGTCGGCCGCGACATCCTTGGCACAGGTGTCGACGTCGAGATTCACCTGCACCGCGGCGCAGGCAGCTACGAGTGCGGTGAGGAGACGGCACTGCTCGAGAGCCTCGAGGGCAAGCGCGGTCAGCCGCGGCTCAAGCCTCCGTTCCCGGCAACGCATGGGCTCTACGGCTGTCCGACGATCGTCAACAACGTGGAGACGCTGGTCTGCGTACCGCTGATCCTGACGCGGGGCGCCGAATGGTTTGCCGGGTACGGCACGGAGAAGAACAGCGGACCCAAGCTCTACTGCGTCAGCGGCCAGGTCGCGCGGCCCGGTGTGTATGAAGCGCCTCTGGGCCGCATCACCCTGCGCCAGCTGGTCGAAGGGCCGGAGTATGGCGGTGGAGTGCCCAGCGGCCGGTCGCTCAGGGCGGTCATACCGGGCGGGTCTTCGACTCCTGTGCTCCTGCCGAGCGAGATCGACGTGGCCATGAACTTCGACAGCCTGGCGCGCGCAGGATCGATGCTCGGGTCTGCGGCCACGATCGTCATCGACGACTCGACTTGCATGGTCTGGGTCGCGCGCAAGCTGACGTCTTTCTACAAGGAAGAGAGCTGCGGCAAATGCTCACCCTGCCGCGAGGGGACCGGGTTCATGCTGCGCCTGCTCGAGCGCATCGAGAGCGGGGAAGGTACCGAGAAGGACCTCGCGACCTTGACGAGCGTCATCGAAGGGATCAGCGGCAAGACCCTGTGCCCGTTCGGCGACGCAGCCATCGCACCCGCGCAGTCCACCCTGGCCAAGTTCCGCGCCGAGTACGAGTATCACGTGCGCGAGCACAAGTGCTGGAAATCGTCGGCGCGCACTTTTGACGAGGCCGCGGGATGATGCCGGAGTTCTGGCAGCAGCTCGCGATCAGCGCGGCGCTGATCGCTGCCATCGTCGGCACTCTGCTGGGGCTCTTTTCGTTCATGACCTGGGTGGAGCGGCGCCTGCTGGCCTTCATGCAGTTCCGTCTCGGGCCGAACCGTGCCGGTCCTCTCGGTCTTTTCCAGCCGATCGCAGACGGGATCAAGCTGTTCTTCAAGGAGGAGCTGATTCCGGCGCAGGCTAATCGATGGGCCTTCCTGGGCGCGCCAGTAGTGGCGATGACGACCGCGCTGGCCTCGATCGCCGTGCTGCCGTATGGCCCGCCGATCACACTGCCGCAGGTGACCTGGCTTCCGAAGTGGCTCGCCTGGCTCTCGGGCCGCACCATCCCACTCCAGATCGCTGACCTGGACGTGGGCGTGCTGTACCTGTTCGCGGTCGCGTCCCTTGGTGTCTATGGGATCGTATTGGCCGGCTGGGGCGCGAACAACAAGTACGCCCTCATGGGCGGACTGCGCTCGTCAGCGCAGCTCTTCTCGTACGAGCTGGCGCTGGGACTGTCCTGGGTCGGTGTGATCCTGCTCGCTGGATCGTTGCGCATCCCCGACATCGTTGCTTCCCAGGCTTCGGGGCGGTGGGGCGTCTTGCCTGGGCTTCTGAGCTGGAACTGCTTTGTGCAGTTTCCGGCCTTTGTCGTCTATCTCTTGGCTGCCACCGCAGAGGTCAACCGCATCCCCTTTGACGTGGCCGAGGCTGAGGCTGAGCTGGTGGCGGGCTTCCACACCGAGTACGGCTCGATGAAGTTCGCGCTCATCCAGATGGCCGAGTACGTCAACATGATCACGGTGAGCGTGCTGGCGACCAACCTATTCCTCGGCGGCTGGTTCGCGCCACTGTCGGTGTTACAGCGAGTTCTCGGCATTGACGTCGGCCTCCTCTGGTTCGTGGCCAAGGTGGCTGGCTTGCTGTTCTGCTTCATTTGGCTGCGCGGCACCCTGCCTCGCGTGCGCTACGATCAGCTCATGCGTTTCGGTTGGCTAGTGCTGATCCCGGTGGCAGTGGTATGGATCCTGATCACCGCCGCGGCCGTCGTGCTCTTGGGGGCGGGCTAGATGGACGCCATCCTCTTCTATTGCCTTGCCGCCCTGACGCTGGTTTCGGCGGTGTTGGTGGTTGCCCAGCGCCATCCCATCGGGAGCGCTCTGGCGCTCATAGCTACGCTCTCGGCCCTGTCAGGGATCTTTGGATTGCTGGGCTCGCCTTTCATTGCTGTGCTGCAATTGGTGGTCTATGCCGGCGCGATCATGGTCCTGTTCCTCTTCGTGCTGATGCTGGTAAACGTCAGGCGTGAAGAAGAGCGCTCAGGCACCGGTCGGCGCCTGCGTTGGACTGCGCTCGGCGTGTGCGCGCTCTTCGTGGCGCAGGTCGGCGCGGTTCTGACGCGACTCGAGCTGGCGCCGAGCGCGACGCCCTTCGCAGCCGGGCCGCGGGATGTGGCCCGGCTGCTGTTCCGTCCAGAATACCTCTACGCCTTCGAGGCCACCTCCGTCTTGATCCTGGCAGCGCTCGTGGGCGCGATCGCGCTGGCGCGCAAGGAACCATGAGCGCCGAGATGCTGCAGCACGCGCTCTACCTGAGCCTGGCGCTCTTCGCCATCGGCGCCTTAGGAGTGTTTCTACGGCGCAACGTGATCACGGTGCTGATGTGCATCGAGTTGATGCTCAACGCCGCCAACCTCGCGTTCGTGGTCTTCAGCCGGGCCTGGGGCAGCCTGTCCGGCCAGGTGTTCGTGTTCTTCGTGTTGACTGTGGCCGCGGCCGAGGCTGCGGTCGGTTTGGCAATTGTGATCGCGTGGCAGCGGCACCGAGACACGCTGGACGTGGACGCCTTCGATTCCATGAAGGGATAGCACATGGCAGCGGGGAGGACGGAACGCTGGGTCAACGCTCTCGTCGCGTGCGTGCTGACGACCGTCGCGGTCGTGGGCGGCGGTCGCGTGCTGCTGTCCCTCGA
>Ga0302323_100005332_pt1 | contig 10526 bp, 10 predicted proteins | sample Fen_T0_3_FD_201950 | JGI IMG/M metagenome (GOLD analysis project Ga0302323, IMG submission 201950) | Peat permafrost microbial communities from Stordalen Mire near Abisko, Sweden - Fen_T0_3 | ecosystem: Environmental > Terrestrial > Soil > Wetlands > Permafrost | place: Sweden: Abisko... | reverse complement strand
TGAGACCAAATTCCGCGACCTCTCGCTGCACTTGGCCGCCTTCGATGGTCCCCTGGATCTGCTGCTCTACCTGATCCGCGAACAGAAGCTGGATATCCGGGATCTGCCCATGGCCGAGGTGACCCGGCAGTACATGGACTCCCTGCTGCTCATGGAGGAGTTGAATCTGGAAGTGGCCGCCGAGTTCGTAGCCATGGCGGCCCAACTGCTGCAGATCAAGTCCCGAATGTTGCTGCCCGTACCCCCGGCGGAGGCCGGCGAGGAGGACCCCCGCGAAGAGCTGGTCCAGCGCCTGCTGGATTACCAGTCCGTGAAGGAGGCCGCCAAGGAACTCACCGTGCGGGAATCCGAGTGGCAGCAGGTGACCTATGTCCAGGGGCTGGATATCCGGGAGCACACCCGGGTGGAGGATGAACCCATCCAGGCCACCCTGACCGACTTGCTGGGTGCCTACCGCGAGGCCCTGAAGCGCCTGATGCCGCCTCCCCCGGTGCAGGTGCGCACCCCGCCCAGAACCTTGGATCAGCGCATCGCCGAGGTGGTGGCCCAGCTGCGGGTCGATCACTGGGTGGCCTTCACGGGACTTTTGGGCCAGGCGCGAACCCGCGAAGAACTAGTCCTCACCTTCCTGGCCCTATTGGAACTGGTCCGGCAGGGGCGCGTCCGCCTCCTGCAGACCGAGAGCTTTGGCGAGATCCGTATCCAGGTCGCCTGAGGGCTGGGCCGGAATTGCCATTCATGAATACAAAAACAGGAAACCACGGATGAGCACGGATGAACCCGGATGGGATAACGGTGGACTGGAAGCGCAGGCACCCCTTCGCCAGGCCTTCCTTCTGGCCTATGGCCTGGGGTTGCTGCTGTGCGTGGTCTGGCCGCTGGTGCTACAGGTGATCCTGGGCCGCGTGATCTCTCCCTCCACCGCCACCACCGCAGAGCTCGCTATGGAGCTGGGCTATTCCTTCACCGGCCTCACGGTCCTGGCGGGCCTGTTCGTGGTGCGCCGGTGGGGCAGGATCCGGACTGAACTGGTGCCCATGGCCCCCGAGCAGCAGTCCAGGACGATCCTCAGGGAGATCCTGCTCTACAGCGCCCTCTTCGAGCTGAGCGCAGCCTATGGCCTTGTCTGCTACGCCATGGGCGGGCCTGGCGCAGAACGCTATGGAAGAACCTTCATCGCCCTGCCCGCCCTGATGTTCTTCCTCTTCGTACCTCGATGGAGGAAGTGGAAAATCGCGGCAGGTGGCTGATCTGCAGGATTCTTGGGCATCCCCTTCCCGGGGAGGCTATCCTGGTATGCCCTCTATCGGATGCCCCCCATGCCCAAGAAGAAGCCTGTATCCCAGGACGCTACTATCTTCACAAAAGCCCAGCCCGTCGCCATCACCGAATCGACAGAGGTGGCACCAGATGCCGAAACGGCCCATGGCACGGAGGAGACCATCCCGGAGCCCGAAACCCCCGAATTTGAACCCATCGAGGGAACCCGGGCCCTTCCCATCCGCACTCCGGACTCCAAAGTGGCCACCGGCAACCTGCCGACAACCGATGAAACCAAGCCCCTTCCCGTGGTTGCAGCAGAGCCCGTGAATCCGATCAGCCCCGAGAAGCAGATTCCCGAGGACAGCACCCAGGCCATCCCCAAGCGCGTGGATACCGGCCCCCTGGCTCCGGTGACAACCCCAGCCTCCCGCTACAAGACCGTCGCCCAGAACATCGAGCCACGCCCAGCCCCCGCGCCCCTGCCCGCCTGGATCTGGGCCCTGGTGGGCGGAGCCGGCGCCCTGGTCCTGGCGGGAGGACTCTTTATTCTACGCCAGCGCCTGGCCACCCCCGCCGCGAATACCCAGGACACCCCGGCTTCCGAAAGGCCCACCACGGCTGCTCCGGAGGCAGGTGTCCCCGAAGAGGACGTGCCCATCGCGCTGCGCTCGTATCTGGAAAAGGCCAAGGCAGGCGATGACCGCGCCATGGTCATGCTGGGCGTGATGTACACCCAGGGACTCAATGTCTCCAAGGATCCCAAAAAAGGCCGGCAGTGGTACGACAAGGCCGCCGAAAAGCACAACAAGGTCGCCGAGAAATGGCTGAAGGAAAACCCCGCCAATTGACCGCTGCCTTGGTACCAGGAGTGCGGTTATTTCTTTCAAGTGTCCTTGGAACGATCGATGATCTTCCAGGTCTTGCCATCCTCGCTGTACTCCCCCACATACTCGCGGATATCCGCGGAGAGGGGCTTGAGGGTGCCCCGGTAGGAGTGCCGCTCGCCCTGGATCAGGGGGATCTCCCAGATCCAGGTCATGGAATCTGACCCGAAGCTCAAGGATGCGATGCCATTCTGCCGCTGGGGCTGATCGCCAGCCCCTGATGGGACTTGCTCGCAGTGTCGTAGTAGGAGATCAGCAGGCTGCGATCTGTCCTGCCGGATCCATCCTTCGAATCCTCGTAACGAAGAAGGGCGAAACCCCCGGGACACCATTCTCCATTCATGGTCCCGGCGTGATGGCTGACGGAGCCTAGGGGCGAAGCATCGGAAGTCCCTTCCGTGGCCCAGGTTCCGAGGAAGTCCTCGCGCTTCTGGATCTCCGCACTGGGCCACCGGAGCGATATTCCAGATTCCTGGATTGGGAAACTCATTCAGGCCTCCCTGCGACGCGACCAGCAAGAAGGACCCAGCGAATGAATGCAAAGAAGAACAAGACGCGTGAAAGTATCGATCTTTTTATGGATTTATTCAATTATTTTTCTATTCACTGCCCCGCTCAAATCAACCGCCTTCAGGCCCATTCCGCCAGGCAACGACCTTCGCCGCCGAAGCCTTTCCCACCAGGTTTTGGAGCGCCGCGGCCTCGGCCTCGCGCACCCCCTTCACGCTGCCGAAGGTCTGAAGCAGTTTCTTGGCGGTGGCCTGACCGATGCCTGGGATCTGGGTCAGTTCGGTCTGCACCGTGCGCTTGGCGCGCAGGGCCCGGTGGTAGGTGATGGCGAAGCGATGGGCCTCGTCGCGGATGCGCTGCAGCAGCTGCAGCACCGGGCTGGTCTTGGGAATCCGCAGGGGCTCTGAGGAGCCCGGCCGGAACACCAGCTCTTCCTTTTTGGCCAGGGCGGCGCGCTCCTGCTGATCCAGACCCAGCTCCCTCAGGGCGGCTTCCGCGGCGTGCAACTGGCCCAGGCCGCCGTCGATGAGCAGCAGTTCGGGCAGGTCGCGACCCTCTGCCACCAGCCGCTTGAAGCGCCGGCCCACGGCCTCGGCCATGTTGGCGAAGTCGTCGTTCTGTTCGTTGGTCATTTTGAAGCGGCGATAGGCCTGCTTATCCGGCACACCGTCGGTGAACACCACGCAGGAGGCGACGACCTCCCGGCCCTGGCCGTGACTGATATCGAAGCACTCGATGCGGCGCGGCAGGTGGGCGAGGCCGAGGAAAGCCTGCAGGCCTTCGAGGACGGCCTCGTTGAGCCGAGCCGGCTCGAACTTGCGCTCCAGGGCCAGGCGCGCGTTCTCCTGGGCCATGGAGAGCAGATCCACCTTCTCGCCCCGCTGGGGCACATGGATGGCGGGCTTGGATCCGCGCATGCCGCCCATCCATTCGCGCAGCACCTCGAGATCATCGGGCTCGATCTCGACGAAGATGCGCGCGGGCACGTCCTCATCGGTGTAGACCCGCTGCAGCACCTGGGCCAGCACGGCGCCATCGAAGGCCTCCACGTCCTCCAGCACGTACTCGTGGCGGCCCACCATGCGGCCCTGGCGCATCACCAGCCGGTGCACGCAGGCGCGCCCGTCCAGCACCGCCGAGCCGTACAGATCGGTGTCGTCCTGATCCACGGTGGCGGCCTTCTGCTTGCTGAACCAGGCGTCCAGTTGCAGGAGGCTATCCCGGTACTGGGCCGCCAGTTCGAAGGCCACGTGCTCCGAGGCCTGCCACATGGCCGATTCCAGCCGCGCCTTCAGCTCATCGCGCTTGCCTTCCAGGAACAGTCGCGCCTCCTTGGCCTGCTCCCGGTAGGCCTCCTGGTTCACGGCGGCGATACACGGCGCGGTGCAGCGGTGCAGCTGGAACTTCATGCAGGCCCTGCCCCGCTTGCCATCGATATCGATATCGCAATCGCGGATCTGGAAGAAGCGGTAGACCAGCTCCGCGGTGCGGTAGGCCGTGGAGGCCGGAAAGAAGGGCCCGTAGTAGAGGCTGCCGTCCTTCCTCACTTTGCGGGTGACGAACACCTGGGGAAAGGAGTTCTTCCAGGTGAGCTTCACGTACGGATAACTCTTGTCGTCGCGCAGCAGGATATTGAAGGGCGGGAAGTGCTCCTTGATGAGGTTGTTCTCCAGCACCAGGGCTTCCAGCTCGGTTTCGCAGACGATGAACTCCATATCCCAGATGCGCGCCACCAGCTTGCGCGTCTTGGCATCCTGGTGCTTGTTCTGGAAGTAGGACTTCACCCGGTTGCGCAGCACCTTGGCCTTGCCCACGTAGAGGAGGTTCTCATCCTTGTCCCGGTAGAGGTACACCCCAGGCCGCGTGGGCAGATCGCCCAGTTTGCGGGCCAGGGCAGGCGAGCGATCGAGGTTGCTGCGGCGAAGGACCATGGAGACCTTTTAAACTCAGAGCAACCAGTCTACGCTGCTAGGCTTAGACATCATGAGCACGCTCCTCTACTACCTGGCCGGAACGCTCTCCAGCGCGACCCTCGTCCTATCGGTCGTCAAGCTCCTGCGACCCACCGACGCCATCCTGACCTGGCTGATCCTGGCGGGCTGCAGCCTCCTGGCCCTGCTGGGCCTGCTGCAGGGTTATGCCGCCCTGGTGCTGCGCCCCTTCCTGGCTCGCTGGGCGGCCAGCGAGGGTCTGCACCTGCTCGAGGTCCAGAATGGTGGAGAGGGCAAACCGGCGGGCTGGGACCCGCCCGGCCGCTTCATCCAGCATCTGCGCTTCACCGCCCGGGATGGCCACGGCCTGGCCGTGGGCGGTTGGATCGAGCTGCTCGACTACGTGGTCCTGCCTATTCGTACCATCCTTCAGGTCCACCTGGAACGCCCGAAGTCTGGCCTAGGCCACTGATTGCGCCATTGCGGGCCGAGCCTGCACCGAGGGGACTCCCGAGCGCGGCTCCCATGCAGTTCTATCCGTGTCCATCCGTGTTCATCTGTGGTTAAAAGTGTTTTTCACCACGGATAAACACGGATCAAAAAAACAAATTAGCGATGATCGATAACCCTTCTGACACCGCTGCTCGCGATGCAGGGATCGCCATCGAGGATTACTTCTCGACCCGGAAAATCAGCGATGTGTTGATCCCGCCGAAGGCGAAATTGTTGGTCATGAAGGTATCGCAGTCCATGTCCCGACCTTCGCCCCGGATGTAGTCCAGGTCGGCGCACTTGGGGTCCACGTTATCCAGATTGATGGTGGGGGCCACCCAGCCGCTTCGCATCATCTGGATGCCCACCATCGCCTCGATGGAGCCGCAGGCGCCCAGGGCGTGGCCGAAATAGCTCTTGAGCGACGAGATGGGGATCGCGCGACCAAAGGTCTCGCGGGTGGCGTGGCTCTCGGCGATATCGCCGGGGCCGGTGGCGGTGCCGTGGGCATTGACCCAGCCGATGGACTCCGGGCCGAGTTCGGCGTCCTTCAGGGCCATCTGCATGGTCACCGCCATGGTCTCCATTTTCGGCAGGGTGACGTGGGCCCCGTCGGAATTGGTGCCGAAACCCAGCACCTCGGCGTAGATTTTCGCGCCCCGCGCCAGGGCGTGCTCGCGCTCTTCCAGGATGAGGGTGCAACCGCCCTCGCCCAGAACCAGGCCCTCGCGATCGCGGTCGAAGGGACGCGGAGTCCGGGAGGGATCCTCGTTGCGCAGACTGGTGGCGAACAGGGTGTCGAACACCGCGGCGCTGCAGAAGGTGAGTTCGTCGGAGCCGCCGGCGACCATCACGGTCTGCTTGCCGAAGCGGATGGATTCATAGCCGTAGCCGATGGCCTGGCTGCTGGACGTGCAGGCGGTGCTGGTGGGAATGATGCGGCCCTTGATCGCGAAGAACAGGCCGATGTTGACCGCAGCGGTGTGGCTCATGGCCTGGATGTAGCCCGTGGCGCTGATGCCGCGAAAGCTGTTGGTGGCCAGTCCGCGCCCCAGGGCCAACATGGGCTCCAGGCTGCCGTACGAAGAGCCATAGGCCACGCCGGTTTCGCCGGAGGTGAGAATCGGGTTTTCCCGCAGGCCTGCGTCGTCCAGGGCCAGCTCGGAGGCGCGGACCCCCAGCATGGCCACCCGGCCCATGGATCTCACCATGCGCCGCGGATAGTGGGACGGGGCTTCGAAATCATCGATGGGCACGCCCAGCCGGGTCTGCAGCTCGAAGTATTCGTTCCACTCGGGCATGGCGCGCACGCCGCTGCGGCCTTGCCGCAGCCTGCCCTCGATGGCTGTCCAGTTATCACCAAGGGCGGTGACCCCCCCCATCCCAGTCACGACCACACGGCGATTCAAATCATGCCTCCGTTGACGCCAATCACCTGGCGGGTGATGTAGTTGGCAGAATTAGAAAAGAGAAAGCCTACCAGGGTCGCCACATCCGCAGGAATCCCAACGCGGTTCATGGGCACCACCTGCAGGGCCCGTTCCAGGGTGAGGGAGTCCAGCATTTCGGATTCGATGAGGCCGGGAGCCACGGTGTTGACGGTGATGCCGCGGCCGGCCAGTTCCACCGACAGGGCCTTGGCGGCGCCGATGAGTCCGGCCTTGGCGGCGCTGTAGTTGACTTGGCCGCGGTTGCCGATCACCCCAGAGACCGAGGAGATGCACACCACCCGGCCGCCGGCGCGCAGGCGAATCATGGGCATCATCAGCGGCTGGACGACGTTGTAGAAGCCGTCCAGGCTGGTGCGCAGCACCAGGTCCCAGTCGTCTTCGGAGAGAGCCGGAAAGGCGCCATCCCGAGTGATGCCCGCGTTGCAGACCACCCCGTAGTAGGCACCGCTTGTCTCCATGCGCTCCTCGAGGCAACGCTTGGCCGTAGCCCGATCGGTGACGTCGAAGGCGACCACGTCCGCCTGACCGCCGCTGGCCAGGATTTCCTCCCGGAGCGCCTCGGCCTGGGCCACCCGGTTGCGGCAGTGGATCGTGACGAAGAAACCGTCCCGGGCCAGTTGCAGGGCGATGGCACGGCCGATGCTGCCGGTGGCGCCGGTGACGAGAACTTTTCTGGGAGTGGCTTTGGATTCTGGGGTCATTGTGGCTCGAAGGTCTTTAACGTAGCACAGGCCACCGGCTGGCCAAGGTGGCGGATCTCACAGGCGAAGGCGCTGAGTCCGGATTCATCCAGGTAGAAGAGCCTAGCCTCCACCTCCAACACGGCCCCGGCGGGAAATGCCGAGATCTGGCTCGTGTAACTCTGGGTCCCCAGCAGGAAGCCCACACTGGGTTCCTGCCCGGCCTGTCGCTTGCGGGCTCCGCTGTAGGCAGCGCAGGTCTGGGCCATGAGCTCGATGCCGAACCAGCCCGGCATGGATCCCTCCGCATCGGCATACCAGGCGTCCGGATCCACCTGGGCCTGGGCAATGCAGTGGACTTCGGTGGCCTCCTGGATGGTGTCGAGGAGGAGCATCGGAGGCCTGTGCACCACCAGGTCCGAGGGCTCCCAACCGGCCATTGTTTGCTTACCGCCATCCATCGCGATGGACCTCCATGGACCTGGACAGGCAGTGGCTCAGGCCTTTGCAACACCTTTCAAAATAGCATGAGCCCCAGGACTGGTTAGTCCTCCAGGGTCGTGATGACGGCGCTGACCGAAACCGAGGGGATCTCGAGAACATTCTTGCGGTAGGGAGGCGCCGTGCCCTCGCGCTTGAGGGTGAGGATGACCTTGCCCTTCCGGCGCAGGGTCCGCACATTGCCCTCATCCTCCAGGCTGGCATCGGCCCGCAGACCCCTGCGCAGATCCTCCAGGGGCCAGTCGGAGAGCTGGACCAGGGCTGGCAGCAGCCGGGGATCAAAGACCTTGGGCAGGGGCACTCGCTCATCGACGGTGACCTTGCCAGCCTTGAGCTGGAGGGTGAACAGGGTCAGGCCCATGGGGGTAGAAGCCACGATGCTCAGGTGCTCGCCATCGTTCTCCACGGAGGTGATCAATTGTTCCTCGTGGCCATCGGGCAGGTGGAAGACCACCTCCTGGCTGGAGAAGAAGCGGGGTCCGTTGGCGGGAGCGCGCAGCTCGAAGGGCACCCCCCGGCTCAGCCAGAGCGGCCCCGAGGAAGGGGGCCGGCAGGCCGCCAGGAGAGAGAGGGCCAGGAGCGGCCACAGCCGGAGCAGTTTCATGGTTTGACCTTGGATCTAGGCGCCAGCGCGAGGAAGGACAGCAGGGTCGACGCCAGCACCCCCAGCGCCACCGCCAGCCCGAAGCCCCGCAGCACGGGGGTGTGGCTGAAAATGAGCAGACCGTAGGAAATCAGGGTGGCCAGGCTGGCCAGGAGCACCCCCAGGAGGGAGGAGGCATCTTCCAGGCCGCCCTCCCTCAGAAAGACCGTGTAGTCCACGCCAAAGCCCAGGACCAGGATCAGCCCCAGGGTGCTGAACAGGGTGAGGGGCGCGCCCAGGACGGCGCTACCAGCCACGGCGAAGAGGATGCCCAGCACCGCCGGCAGCACCACCGCGGTACCCGAACGCAGACCGTAGACGGCGATCACCACCAGCCAGATCAACAGGATGGCCCCGCCCAGGGCCCAGCTGGCGATCCACCGGTAGTGTCCCAGCAGGCTGGAGACAGAACCGGCCTTGTCCACCAGACTCACCCCCGGGAGCCCCGCCACCGCCTGGCGGAGGGACGCGGATTCGAGGGTGCCCATGGGATAGACCATGGAGGCCATGCCATGGGCGGTGGGCCCCAGCCAGAGCATCCGGTACGGCACCGAGAAAGGGGTCTGGAACCAGGCGGCGGTGGTCAGCGGCGGGGAAACCGCGAGGCCCGCCTGCAAACCCTTGGCAATCTCAGGGCGGAAGCCCACCGCAGCCATGGCCGCGACGAGATGGGGCGCCAGTTCCCGCTGACGGCGGAGACTGGCGTCCTGGCGCCCGGGAGAGGGCACGAAGCTGGAGATGGCCTGGAAGCCATCCAGTTCGCCGCTCTGCACCAACGGTTGCAGTCGGGACCGCAGGGCCTCTTCCCGGCTCAGCAACTGGGCTTCGTCGGAGCCTTCCACCAGAAAGAAGACTCCGGAATTGGACAGCCCGGTCAGCTCGGTGATCCGGGCTTCCTCGGCCAGCAGTGCCCGCGAGGGCTGGATCAGCCCGCGCACCTGATCATCCGTTCGGACTTTGAAGGCGCAGGCGATCATGAGCAGGGTCAAGCTGGCCAGCAGCAGGAGAGCCCGGCGGTGGCGCGCCAGAGCGGTTCCCCGGCCCAGCAGGCGGCTAAGGGCCTCGAATAGCCGGGGCCGCGCCGGCAGAGGCTGCACCAGGGCATCCGGGCAAAGGCAGAGCACCGTGAGGAAGGCGGCCACCAGGCCCACCAGGGAGAACACGGCAATCTGCCGCAGCCCCGGGAAGGGGGCCACCAGCAGCGCGGCGTAACCCAGCAGGGTGGTGAACAGACCCAGGCTGAGGGCGGGCAAGAGCCGCTTGAGCACAACCCGGGGCTGCCAGGACTGCCCTGCCCCCAGGTGATTGGCGAAGTAGAGGAAGGTGTAGTCCACCGCCACCCCCATCACGCTGGAACCACAGACCAGGGTGAGCAGGTAGAGCTTGCCGAACACCAGCAGGCAGACCGTGGTGGCGGCCACGAAGCCCGCGGCCACGCCGAGCAGGCCCAGCAGCAGATGGCGCACGGTGCGGAAGGCGAACACGAACAGCAGGATGATGCAGAGCATCGAACAGGAGCTGATGAGATTCATCTCCCGCTCCGCCGATTCCCGGGCGTCCGCGGCGTAGAACACGGCCCCCGTGTGCAGCAGCCGGGCCTCGGGATAGGCGCTATGCAAATCCTTCTCTGCCGCCCGGGAGGCCACCAGCACCTGCTTTTGCACCTCGGGATCGAAGGCGGAACCGCGCAGGCCGCCGCTGAAGAGCACGTAGAGCCCCTCGGGGGAATGGATGACCAGGAGATCGTCCTGCACTTCCAGCCGGGTGGACATGAGGGGCAGCCCGGCCAGGAAATCATCCAGGGTTCCCAGGGGATCCGCGGCCGCGCCCACCCCCGAGAAGCCGCCCTGGGGAGAAGCCAGACGAGACTCGATGCGGGTCTTCAAGGATTCCAGCGTGGGCTGCAGAGCGTCGTCCGCGGTGGCCAGGCGCGGTGCGTATGGGGCATAGAAGCGCGCCACCATGCTGGGATCGATGGGCGGCAGCTTGGCGGTGACTTCCTGGAAGGCCCCGGACTTCGCGAGCCAGCCTGCCATGCGCAGAGCCGCGGCCTTGCTGCGCTCGGGGTCCGCGGCTCGGACCAGGAATATGGCCCGCTCCCCGGTGGCCTTAGCCAGGGACCTGATGGCCTGCTCGGCCACGGGATTCTTTTCCGTGTCCGGGAGCATGGC
>Ga0302323_100005330_pt1 | contig 10527 bp, 5 predicted proteins | sample Fen_T0_3_FD_201950 | JGI IMG/M metagenome (GOLD analysis project Ga0302323, IMG submission 201950) | Peat permafrost microbial communities from Stordalen Mire near Abisko, Sweden - Fen_T0_3 | ecosystem: Environmental > Terrestrial > Soil > Wetlands > Permafrost | place: Sweden: Abisko... | reverse complement strand
TGAAAATGTATCGGTTCCACCCCTTCCTCCCTTTCTCAGGGCTTTACTCCTTTCCGTCAGATCAAAGGGATATTTTGGATTAAGTCCGAGAATTGGTTTGGTAACCAACTTAAAATCAGCCGTCATAGCCTTCGATACAGCTAAGCCTGTAATGCAGTTGGTTCCACCATCACGGTTAAATACGGCAGAGATTCTGGCAAGCTTGTCGGGATTCTGTTTAACCCAGGCTGAGGAGCCAAGCAGCCCGTATTCTTCGGCAGCCCACAACTGGACCATTATGGTACGCTTAGGTTTTCCACCGGCTGCAAGGATCAGTCGTGCAGCCTCAAGAGCAACTGTTGCACCTGAAGCATTATCAACCGCTCCCGACCCTCCATCAAATCCATCAAGATGGCCTCCAAGAATAACATACTCATCAGGATATTGAGTACCCGGTATCCAGCCAATCACGTTATGGTATTTCACAGGACCAGGCCTGAAATAGTTCCGTATATCAAATTCAAGCACAACTCTTTGACCTTTGGAAACCAGATCTTTTATTTCATTGTATTGCTTATCAAGGAGCTTTATATCAGGTAATGAAGGAAGATTGTCCCATGAATCAACTTTCTGAAATAATAGCCTGATAGGAAATGTTGTCAGCTGGATAGTGCCAAGAGCTCCTGCCTCCCTGATAAGTTTTGTGAGATCAGATTCACCGGCACGGTCTCTGGGCCACCCGGAATTTATCCCTTCTATTAATACCCATGCTCCTTTTATACTATCCCTTAATGCCCAGAATTCCTCCGGTGTTTTTGGCGAAATAATAACATGCCCTTTTTGACGGCCCTTCGTTCCCGCAGTATAAGAAGGAGTTCCAAATTCCAGTGCAGACTCTTTCGGGGAGATCATCTTGCCAAACCAGGGCCCACGGTTGAAACCAACCGGTAATTCACCGGCTTCTTCGATTTCTGCCATCATACCCCATGATTTCATAGTATTAACAGCCCAGGTGCAGGCGTTGGCGTATCCGTCGGAACCTGTAATACGATCACCGATCCTGTTGGTGAGTATATCAATATGTTCCATAACCTTGTTATCAGTTTTGCCCAGATCAATTATTTTATCAATAACCGGATCATTCTGAGCGCTGACAGTAAATGCAGATAACAGAAAGATTATCAGTAAGATTGAGCGAAGTAAGGTCATATTATCTTTATTAAAATCATTGGACTCTAAAAGCAATTTATTTTTACCACCGAGATTTAACCCCCTCCCGCTCCGGGGGATCCCCCTAAAGGGGGAATTGTTCAGTGCACATAAGTGAAATTCAAATTAGTTGCAGTAAACGATCCCCCCTTTAGGGGAGTATGGGGGGCCTACTTCCCAAAGAAACTCTTTAGCCAGAAATTATTTGCTTCATTTTTTGAATGTGTAGCTTTTGCACCACCCCATCCATGACGCCCACCCGGATATAACATAAACTGGAAAACTTTGCCTTCATCCTCGAGTTTAGAAATAAGGTAAATTGAATTCTGCAGATGAACATTGTCGTCCATATCACCATGTGTCAGGTATAGTTTTCCTGTATAGTTCTTCACGAATGTAAGAGTTGAAGCTTCCTTATAGCCTTCAGGGTTATCATTGGGAATTCCCATATATCTTTCTGTATATACATCATCATAAAGACGCCAGTCAGTAACAGATGAACCTGCAAATCCATGCGTCCAGTAGCCTGCTCCCTTGGTTAAGGCCAGACATGTCATGTAACCTCCGTACGAACTCCCGGTAATACCAACACGTGTTGAATCAATGAATGGCTTTGAGCGCAACCATTTTACAGCATCTTCATAATCAAGTATCTCCCATTTGCCAAGGCTGCGATAAATGTAATCAAGACCCTTTTTGCCAAACTGACCTGAACCCCTGTGATCGACAGTAAAAGTTATAATACCATTCTGTGAATTCCATGATGGGTTATTTCCCTGCCATCTGTCAGATACATTTTTGGCGTCAGGACCACCGTAAATGGCAAAAATTACCGGGTATTTTTTTGAAGGATCGAAGTTAAGCGGGTAAGTTATAATTGCAGGCATGTTAAAGAGACCGTCTGATGTCATTATCTTTACAAATTCCGACTTAGAACTCTTCGAAGCGTCAAATACAGGCTGTTCAAATTTGTAAACCTCTCTCAGAAGCTTACCGCTTTTATTGTAAGCAATTATTGAACCCGCACTGACAATACTGCTCCAGGTATCAAGAAAATAAGTGCCTTTAGGGGAAATGCTTATATTATGAGTCCCGCTCCCTGTTGTGATCTGCTGAAGATTTTTACCATCAAGTCCAACTCTGAAAGCATGTAAATCAGCTGATTCCTGCCCGGTAGCATAAAAGTAAACCACCCGATCCGTTTCATCGACCCTGTCGATACCTGTTACTCTGAAATTGAAATTTGTGAGCTGGGTTATTAGTTTACCATCCCAGGAATAATAATAGAGATTATCCCAATCATTTTTGTAGTTTCTCACTATGAATCCTGATCCGTTTTTCATTACATAAATATCATCGTAGAAATCGACCCAGGTCTTTCTCTGATCATTGTATATCTGAGTATTATCACCTGTTGACGGGTTAGCGAGAATTATTTTTATCTGATTTTGCTCACGGTTAACGATCTGTATTGCAAGCCATTTACTGTCAGGTGTCCAGAATGGCCATGCAACATAATGGTCCACGCTGATATCTGTTTTCACCCAGGTTGTCATCGCTGTTGAGAGATCGGCAATTCCCATCTTAACCCTAGGATTTGGATCCCCTGGTTTCGGATAATGTGTTGCTTCGATCAGACCATGAATACCATCGGCTTCGTCTAATCTGTTCAGAGTGAAAATGGGAACATCAGTTTCATCTGTTCTCAGAAAAGCTAATTTATTTCCATCGGGTGACCACCAGAAAGCTGCATAACGGCTGGCTCTGCCCAATATCTCTTCCATATAAACCCAGGCGGCATATCCATTGTAGATTTTATCAGTAGCGTCTGAAGTCAGCCTAATTTCCTTGCCCCCAGCCAGATCATAAACATACAGGTCTTTGTTTTTAGTATATGCAATCTTTTTTCCATCGGGTGAAAATCTGGCATTTACTTCAGGTATATTATCGTTCGTCAATCTCTTTAAATCCTTATCCCCCATTGAGAAATAATAAAGATCATTGTCCTTATTAATAATTGCACTTTTCATATCTGGACTTAAAACATCGCTCATTGACAAAGTAGATCCAGGAGGAAGAGCCTGCATAAGCAGCTCCCTGTCTGATTTAAGAGCAGCAGCAGTAACACTATTACCTGTTTTTATATCAACAGTTTGAATAATAGGTTTTTTATCCTGATCGAAGGTTCGGATCTGGTAGTGCGTATCGTCGGTCCAGCCAATAATCGCTACCTGATTTCCTCCTCGAGGAGGCATCTGAGCTTTTGCAGGATTAACAAGTAAGATCAGTGTTAACAGGAGAAAAATTAATTTTTGAAAAGCAGGCAATTTTCCCATATATAAATATTTAAAATGTGAGTACTCATAAACAGAAAAACAAAAGTAGGAATTTTTCATTTGACTTCAAGGCAACTGCTCATTATCACAATCCCGGAATTTGGCTTATTTTTAGTAATTTTGAGGAGATAAATGAAGGGAACAGGGACAGATACAAAATCATTTCAGGAGATCGGGTGGTTAAAGCTTGATAATGCAGCCAAATTATTCCCGGCGATCATGTCGGGTGAGTTAACGGCTGTATTCAGAATCACTGCTTCTCTTAAGAAGCCAGTCAGGTACTCTGCGGTCAAAGAAGCTGTGGAGATAACTGCCCGCAGGTTTCCATATTATAACGTTTCACTTGGGAGTGGTTTATTCTGGTATTACCTTGAGTATAACAATAAATTACCCCGCATTCAGGCAGAGGAAAAAATTCCATGCACAGCTTTTGCTGCCAACAGAAAGAATGAGCCTCTTTACAGAATACTGGTTAAGGAAAACCGGATATCTGTGGAATTCATTCATATCCTTACAGATGGCGGAGGGGCGCTTGAATACCTTAAGTCACTTCTGTTTACATATTTCAGATTAACCGGAAATACGATAATTTCAGCTGAAGGAATAATATTGCCGGATAGCCTGATCGCACCGGAAGAGATGGAGGATGGATATAAGAGATTCTTTAAAAAAAGGATCCCTCCTCCCGGCAAACTGACAAAAGCCTGGCATCTCCCATTTAAACTCAATGAAAAGCCGCGGCTGGAAGTAATAAGATCGGAAATAGATCTACGCAGTATTCTTGCAATTTCTAAAAAGAATAATGTTACGCTTACTGAATACATAGTTTCTGTATACATGTTTGCGCTTCAGAAGATCTATCTGGAGGAAAAGGGAAAAGAAAAAAAGCAAAAAAGAGGTGTGCTTCGGATTGAAGTACCGGTGAACATGCGCAGAAAACTCCCGAGCAAGACTATGCGGAATTTTTCACTTTTCGTTCTGCCGGAAATTGACCTCAGACTTGGCGAATATTCATTTGAAGAGATCCTTAAGATAGTTAACTACCAGTTGCAGACAGGAGCCGATATAAAACAGATAGGAAGGTTTGGTTCGCAGAATGTTGGACATGAAAAAAGTCCGTTCATAAGAGTTCTGCCTCTTTTTATAAAATCCATGGCTATTTCAGCTGTGTATCACCGTTTGGGATCTAACCAGTGTTCAGGCATAATGACAAACCTGGGAGGGATTAGACTCCCTGCCGAAATGGAAGATCTTATCGATTCCATTGAGCTGATCCCTACACCTCCTAATACACATGTCAAGATCAGTACGGCAATGGTATCATTCAGGAATAAACTGTTGATGAATTTCTGCAATATTTCAAATTCAGCAAGTTTCGAAATGCATTTTATAAGGATACTTACTGATTCAGGCATAGCCGTTAAAATACTGAATAATAAATAAATAGGAAGAATATGGGTTATTGTATAAATTGTGGTGTGGAACTGGATGAAGGATTAATCTCCTGTCCGCTTTGCGGATATAGTTCAGGTGTGGCAGATCCCTCTGAATCTGCAGATCTTTCAGAACATTATCCCTCAGATATTCTTCTTCTGCATAAGACAGAGTCAAGAAAGCACATCTGGGAACTTTCGGGTGTGATTACTTTTTCAGGGATATTAGTCTGCTCAATTGTCGATTTAGTAATACATAAGAGCTTCTCCTGGTCACTTTATGCTGACACGTCTATCCTAGCCTCCTGGATATGTCTGACACTGATCCTGCTTACCTTCAGAAAGTACTTCATTATTATCCCGGGCTTCCTTTTAACTGTACTTGCAACCTTATTCCTGTTTAACCTGTTCTCCCCTCCCGTCAGTTGGTTTTACGGAATAGGATTACCTATTACAATTGCACTTTTTGTTTCTGTAAGCATAACTGTTGTCCTATGGAAAGTAGCTCATTTTAAAGGATTTAATATTCTTGCATTTGCTTTCGTAGTATTATCAGGATTTTGCCTTGTTACAGAAGTGTTTATCGACAAATATCTTTTCCATAAGGTTGATATAAGATGGTCTGCTATTGTGGCTGTTTCCATACTTCCCATAGCACTTGTACTTCTTTTTGTTCATTACAGGATGAAAAGGGGAAAGAGGTTGGATTCGTATTTCCATGTATAATAAAAGGCGTAATGGCATAAGGGTGTAAAGTTGTAAAGACATAAAGGCATTAAGGCGTAAAGGCATAGAGGTGTAAAAGCGCAAAGGTGCAATGACCTGTTTTCGTCAGCATGGTTTTGTAGAATCACAATACATTCTGATTCTACTGTCAATTCAAAAAATCATTAATCCAATTATTGATAATAATCCCTGAAATTGATTAATTCGTTAAGAAATTTTACCTGTTTTAAAGCAGATTGAAATATAATCTATGGGATTTGAAAAAAGATTATATTTAACCCCCTGAAACCTATTCCATCAAAATGAAAAAAATACTCCTGACTGCTTTTGCTTCTGCAATTATTATTTTCAATTTGCATTCTCAGACAATAAAGTCTCCTGATGAATTTCTCGGTTATGAGCTGGGCTCTCAATTTACTTTCCAGCACCGGGCAGTTGATTACTTCAGATACGTTGCAGAAAACTCTCATCTTGCCCAATATCGGGAATATTGTACAACAAATGAGGGCAGGACACTTGGAGTATGCTTCGTTTCAAGCGAGGAAAATCTTGCCAATCTGGAGGAATACAGAAGAAATAATCTTATCAAAACCGGTTTATTAAAGGGTGAATTCAAAGGGAAACAGATTCCTTTCATATGGCTTGCATACAATGTACATGGCAATGAAGCTGTAGGAATGGAAGCAGCAATGAAAACGCTTTATACACTTGTAAGCGGTTCGTACAAGGATGCATCTGAATATCTTAAAACATGCATTATAGTAATAGACCCATGCCAGAATCCTGATGGTCACGACCTATATGCAAACAGATACCGTGCCTCAATGAACAGCATAATAAATCCAGATAAAAACTCATGGGAACATAACCAGGGTTGGCCCGGAGCACGTTCTAATCATTTTCTGTTCGACCTGAATCGCGACTGGACCTGGCAAACGCAGAAAGAAACACAGCAAAGACTGGTCCTTTATAACCAGTTTATGCCACAGGTTCACGCAGATTTTCATGAGATGGGAGTCGAATCGACATTCTTTTTTGCACCCGGTGCTGATCCTTGGAACAATATAATTTCCCCATGGCAGCATGAGTTTCATAAACTGATGGGAAATGGGAATGCCACACTCTTTAATGAGAAATACAGGTTATATTTTACAAAGGAGAACTTTGATCTTTTCTATCCAGGCTTCGGTGACACCTGGCCCCTATTTAACGGGGCAATCGGATTTACATTTGAGCAGGGTGGCGGAGGCCCGTCGGGTCTGGCTTATAAACTTGAATCAGGTGATACCCTTACATTGAAAGACAGGATTGACGGACATTTTACCGCATCAATGGCTACCATTAAGGTGTCATACGAGAACAGGGAAAAACTTATTTCAGAGTTCAATAAATACTTTGAGGAGAGCATGACAAATCCGAAGTTTCAGTACAAATCGGTGATTATCAAAGGCTCTAATGAAAAATCAAATTTACACAGCCTGCTTAACCTTTTAGACAGAAACCAGATCAGATACAACTATGCAGCAATTAACAGCAAGAAACTGAAGGGATTTGATTATAGTTTACATAAAGATGGGGAATTTACGGTAGAAAAAGGGGATATACTTATATCAGCATATCAGCCTCAGTCACACTTCATACAGGCGCTTTTTGAACCTGACACCAAAGCCACCGACTCGCTCAGTTATGATCTTACTGCATGGTCGTTGCCTTATGTCTACAATCTGAAAGCATATGCAGTAGCTGAGAAATTACAGGCAGATACTGCAAAAGTTGACTCAAAGATTATTATAAATGACGTATCATCTTCAAAACCTTATGCATATGTAGTTAATTTTACCGGTTTTGATGAATTGAAGTTTATGGCTGCATTATATAAAATGGATATTAAGCTTAGATACTCATTAAAACCATTTGTCCTTAACGGAACCAGCTTTAACCGTGGAAGTATAATAGTCACCCGCGGCGATAATAAGCATATCGAAACTGGTTTTGACAAAAAAGTAAGCTCGGCAGCTGATGAGTGCCAGGTTAGGTTGATCCAGGCTACCACAGGATTAGTCGATAGCGGTAAAGACTTTGGTTCTGAGAATTCACCCCTTATGATAAAGAGATCTGTTGCATTACTTTGCGGTGAAGGTACTTCTTCCGGATCAGTAGGTGAATTATGGTATTTCTTTGAGAAGGAATTGAATTATCCGGTCAGCCTGATAAATCTGAGCACGGCTGAGAAGGTAGATCTTAAAAATTATGAAGTACTTATACTTGCTTCAGGTAATTATGGAAAACTTAAAGACACTATTGTCGACTATGTTAAGAGAGGAGGCAGGGTAATAGCACTCGAAAATTCTATCTCAGTATTCACCGGCGTCAAAACAACTGCTCTTGCAAAAGCCATTGAAACCAGAACCACTGAACAAAAAGCAGTTGAGAAAAAGGTAAAAAGTGATGATTCAACACTTCTGAAAAAATTCGAAATTGAAAATGAAAAGAGGTATACTCTCTCAGAACATTCTGCAGGAAGTATTTATAAGGTAAAACTTGATGATACTCATCCATATGCTTTCGGAATGGGGCAGGAATGGTTCATAATGAAACGTTCACCGGGCTATCCGTACCTGGCTACCGGAAGTAATATCGGTTATATACTTAATAAAGAACCTGTTTCCGGTTTTGCCGGTTTCAAATTCAAAGATAAAATCAAGAATACCCTCGTGGTCGGAACGGAAAAAATAGGTTCTGGCGAGGTCATTTATATTACGGATGACCCATATTTCAGAGCTTTTTGGAAAAGCGGCAGAGTGCTGCTGGGGAATATTATATTGAGATAAAAAATGAAATGAGAAAATTACTTATCCTGCTTGTCATCCTTGTTTTAAATGCATCATGTAATAACCGAGACCTTGAGCAGAGTGAACAAAACATCACCGTTGAAGGTCTGCAGTACTATATCAAAAACCTGGCTTCCGATGAGTTCATGGGTCGAAAACCATTCTCGCCAGGAGAAAAAATAACCATTGATTTCCTGGCTGATGAACTTAAGAAGATAGGTTTCGAGCCTGCATTTAACGGGTCGTACTTCCAACCTGTACCCATGGTTGAAATAAATTCCCTTGTCGACGGTGTTATTAATATTAAAACGACTAAGCAATCTTTCTCTTTTAAAGCACCCGATGATGTGGCGGTCACCTCTCCAAGACTTTCTGAAAATATAAATATTCATGGTTCGGAAATGATCTTTGCCGGATTTGGTATAGTTGCACCGGAATATGGTTGGGATGATTATGATGGATTGGATGTAAAAGGTAAATCGGTTGTAGTACTCATTAATGATCCGGGTCTTTATACAGGTGACACAACTCTTTTTAAAGGCCGCGATATGACTTATTACGGAAGATGGACGTATAAATTCGAGGAAGCGGCTCGTCACGGAGCAGCTGGGATTCTAATAATTCATGAAACTGTTGGTGCCGGATATCAGTATGTAATCCCAAGAAAAAGTTCAATTTCACCAAGGCTGTATATGCAGACTGCCGATAGCAATAAAAATCAATGCGCATATACGGGATGGATTTCTGCTGAATCTGCTGACATTTTTTTTAATAGTCTGGGCTATAACGTAAAGGAAATTCGTAATGATGCCTGTAAGAAAGGGTTCAGGGGATTTGATTTGAAATCTTCAATTTCACTTTCGATCAGGAACAAGATAATATTCAACACTTCAACCAATGTTGCAGGAGTATTGAAAGGTACTTCAAAATCAGATCAGTGTATAATTTATACGGCACACTGGGACCACTTCGGCGTTGGAGAAAAAGAAAATGGAGATTCAATTTATAATGGAGCTGTTGATAATGGAACCTCAATGGCATGGGCTTTTGAGATTGGGAAAGCTTTCTCAGGCCTCAAAAAAAAGCCGGCGAAGTCGGTGGTAATTCTTTTCCCGACAGCGGAGGAACAGGGACTTCTTGGCTCGCAGTATTATACCGACCATCCGGCTTTCCCTATGAGTAAGACAATATCATGTTTCAATAATGATATGATGCTGCCAATTGGACGTATGAAAGATGTGATGATCACAGGTTACGGCCAATCAGATCTTGATGATTTGATAGCAGCTGCTGCCGCAAAACAAGACAGATATGTTATAAAAGATCCCAATTCCCAGACCGGAATGTATTTCCGTTCCGACCATTTTCCATTTGCTAAAAAAGGAGTTCCGTCGGCTTTCGCCCGTGGAAATGTAGATAGCAGGGAGCATGGAAGGAAATGGGCGTCTGATGTGGAAAAAGACTATATTAATAACAGGTATCATCGCCCAGCAGATAATTATGAACCTGAGACCTGGGATCTGAATGGCATAGCAGAAGATGCAAAACTTGGATTTACTGTCGGGTACCTGCTGACTAATTCAGATCTCCATCCATCCTGGAAACAGGCCTCAGAATTCAAAAATATTATTAGGTAAGTATTTCAGAGTTCCGATTAGCTATCAATCATTCCTTTCCTTATTCCTAAATAACTCTCTCAGTTTACTTATTTAGAACTATTTTAAACTTACTGTTATTTTATTAACAATGTTAATATTTTAACAATAATTTGCTAACTTTGCATTTGAAATAAGAATATAAAGCAAGGCCTGAATTGGTTAGGCTCAATAAATCAAGAGGTTACAATAATAAAATGACAATTAAAGAAATAGCTGGGATAGTAGACGGAAAATTGATTTGCTGTGAAGAAAAAGCTTCAACATTTGTGGAATACGCTTTTTCCTCTGATCTGATGAGTGATGTTCTGACAATAGAAAAAGAAAACCTGGTTCTAATAACTGGTCTTGCCAACCT
>Ga0302323_100005329_pt1 | contig 10527 bp, 9 predicted proteins | sample Fen_T0_3_FD_201950 | JGI IMG/M metagenome (GOLD analysis project Ga0302323, IMG submission 201950) | Peat permafrost microbial communities from Stordalen Mire near Abisko, Sweden - Fen_T0_3 | ecosystem: Environmental > Terrestrial > Soil > Wetlands > Permafrost | place: Sweden: Abisko... | reverse complement strand
CTGTAATCACTGTCCGTTCGTGATTCATATTCGAAGCGAATTGGTCAAGGTAGCCAACGAGGCATTGAACGCGGGTGTCACGGTTGTCGCGATAAACTCGAATAGTATCGAATCGCACCCTCAGGACGGGCCCAAGCACATGAAGGAGTTGGCCCTGGCAGAAGGTTGGCGTTTTCCTTTTCTCTTCGACGACACACAGCGTGTGGCCAAGTCCTTCACGGCCGCTTGCACTCCTGACATCTTCTTGTTCGACGCTCACCAAGAATTGGCCTATCGCGGCCAATTCGACGATAGCCGGCCCTCGAACGGCAAACCCGTAACGGGCGCCGATCTGAGGGCAGCCGTTGCCGCCGTCGTGGCTAAAAAGCCTGTTTCGCAAGCCCAAAAACCCAGCATTGGGTGCAACATCAAGTGGAAGAGCTAGCGGTACGCGCTACGGTGGCTGAAGTTCAATGGAATTATCACTATTGCTCAAAGCCCTAATCCTGGGTGTCGTGGAGGGGCTAACTGAGTTCTTGCCCATCTCATCGACGGGTCATTTGATACTTGTCGGCTCACTTTTGAATTTCAACGGTGAGATTGGTAAGGTTTTCGAGGTCGTGATTCAGGCTGGGGCCATGCTGGCAATAGTCCTCGAATATCGCCGAAAATTCTCGAGCGTGGCGCTGGGCGTATTTCGAGAAGCAGCCGCCCGCAAGTTCGTGTTGAATTTGGTCATCGCATTTTTGCCAGCTGCGATCCTCGGGCTATTGTTGTCCAAGTACATCAAGCAGGTTCTTTTCCGCCCTGTCCCCGTCGCCGCGGCCTTCGTGGTCGGGGCTTTCGTGATACTTTGGGTCGAGCGGCGCAGCCTTCGGATCCGCGTCGAGCACGTCGATTCAATGAGTACTGGTGACGCATTCAAAGTGGGCCTAGCCCAAACGCTGGCGCTGATCCCCGGCACTTCGCGTTCGGGCGCCACAATTATCGGGGGCATGCTGTTCGGGCTGTCGCGGCGTGCGGCGACGGAATTTTCATTCTTCCTGGCCGTACCCACCCTGCTCGCCGCGGCTGCCTATGACCTCTTCAAGCATCGGGGCTTGCTGCACAAACAAGAACTGGGCGTCTTTGCCCTGGGGTTTGTCACGGCATTCGTGTCCGCTTTCCTCTGCATTCGCTGGCTCTTGCGATATATCAGTCGCCACAACTTCAATGCATTTGCCTGGTATCGGATTGGGTTCGGCGTACTGATTCTGGTAACGGCATATTTTGGCGTCGTTAATTGGAACGCGAATTAGTGTTCTGGATCGTTTTGACTTTGATTGTATGCCATCCTTTGCTTACCCAAACGACGCAGCAGGCGATCTCGATCTATGTCGTCTCATGACGCGGGTCGTTCCGACTTTTGTTTATGTGGCATTCAGGGCCCCGGCCCCGAATGCGGCTTTCTGTAAGGGCCATGAATGCTTGGCAGCGTTGGTTGGATAAGATGAGATCGAGGACTCCGCGCGACTATTCTGGCGTGTGCCCGCGTTGCTTTCTCAAACTTGGCAGCTGCTTGTGCAGCGAATTGCCCCGCATAGACTCCAACATTGAAGTCGTGATCGTTCGCCACATCAAGGAAGATTGGCTGACCAGCAATACGGGTAGGCTGGCTGCGTTGATTCTGACCAATGCGCGAATCGTCAGGTACGGGAGCGAAGAGCCTTTCGATGATTCACTGCTCTGTGGTGACGGAACGTGGCTACTCTATCCGGGGCCCCACCAAATTCCGGAGCAAACCCTGCCTCGCCGCTTTGTCGTGCTCGACGGAACATTCCGCCAAGCGCGCCGGATGTACAAGAAAATTTCCGCGTTACGCGGCCTGCCCGAACTCTCCCTATCAGCGCCCAGCCAACAACCACCACGGCTCCGCAACCCGCCCCGGGTGGATGGACTATCTACAATCGAAGCGATTGCGACTGTTCTCGGACGTTTCGAAAGTCCCGCTATTGCCGAACAATTGTTAGCGGCTCACGCGGAATTCGTGCGGCGCGCCGACGCCACGCGTGGACGGCAGAGACAGCACCTAACGGCAAGCGTGCACTTTCTCGCAGACCATTAAAACGCGTAGCCGAGGTTTAACAATACTCGGGGCCGCCAACCGCCACCAGCAATGACCGCAGCGGCAATGGGCAGACCGGTCAATTGCTTCGACGCATGTGTATATTGCATGCCGCCACCGCCGCCGATAATGAAGCCTCCACCAATTTGCGCTTGACCACCCACTTCCCAGGCCCAGCCAATGCTTGTAAAGCTTTGGCTACTATTGTTCAAGTCCAGAGAGGGTCCGGTCGCCTTGTATGTTGCCAGTAATAGTGACGGGCTAGCGAAGAACCCATTGAACCCCTTATCGCCCGAGTAAAATCGGTAGCCAATTTCAGCACCAAACCCGCTAAAATTGTCGGGGGCCGTCACTGTGCCCACCGTAGCATCGTAGTTAACGTGATCGTAATGCGGGCTTAGAATGAGCCCGTGATGTAGCGTGGGCTGGTATTCGAAGTTAATTCCGTATCGTTGGATGTATAAATTCAAAGGATTAGTCGTGATTGCAAACTGCTTGGGCACCGGCTTTGGTTCTTGAACGACTGTTGCGGGAACTGCGTAGCCTTGCTTGTACGTACCGTCCGGCATCTGCACCATCACGGGAGTGCCCGGGGTTGGCTGCGGAGCCGCGGTTTGCCCGTATTTCGGCGAAACGGGTGCACCGCGCGTGGGAGTCTAGGAAATAGATTGCTGTCGGTGGCCATGCCACCTTGGGGCAGCCCTTAGAAGAATGAACCGGCTGCAGCAGGCTTTTTCACGACTGTGTCCGGCGCTGGCCCGGACGGCCCGGCTTGGCCGCCTCCGCCGGACTTAGTGGCGCCCACGCAGACTCCGCCTTTGGCGATACAGCGCTTGGCCTTGGCGCAAACATTCGATGAGTGACAGTCTCCATCGGAGGCTGCAATACAGGCTCCCTCTTTGAGCGTGCAAGTGCCGTCCAATTTGCAGCGCGAAGATTGCTTGCAATCAGCTGCCGAAATTGCGGCACACTTGCCGTCTTTCACGCCGCACTTGCCGTCGCTCGTGCAGGAATTGCCTTTCTTGCAGTCTTCATCCGTGGCGACGCACAGGCCATCTTTGGCCGCGCACAATGACTGTTCTTTGCAGGCAACGGATTTGGCACAGTCCTCACTGGAAGCTGCCACACAGCGCCCGTTGTCCGCCGCACATAAGCCTTGCTTCTTGCAGACGCTTTCGGACTCGGCTTTCTCTTCGCTGGTCCCGGCGCAGTGCTGACGTGAAAGGGCCACACATTGGCCAGCTTTCATCACGCACTTGCCCTCGGTTGAGCAGGTCTTGGCGCATTCGGCGTGAAAGGCTTTGGTCAAGTCGATGCATGCACCGTTATAGACATTGCACGCGCTGAGCTTCTGACAGTCCTCTGAATTCTTACAATCATCGTCGAATTGCCCAGTGCATGCTCCATCTTTCAGCGTGCACTTGCCATGCAGTTTACAGGGCTCGGTAGCGCGACAATCTTGGTCGGAACCGACCTTGCAGGCGCCACTCTGATCAACTGTGCACTTTCCTTGGTGCTGACATTCCGGCACGGTTTTGCAGGCATCCTTGTTGTCACAAGCCGAGAGTGACCCAAAAAAGACCAACGCCAAAATTCCAAAAAAGCGCGTCTCACCAGCCTTCAACATTGCTCGACCTCCAAAGTACATTCCCACTAATCCGTTCCGATTCCGAAAATCTGACTCAAACACCATGACCTAACCGCGGGGATATCCTAGTCGGGCGACCTTGCCCTAGTCCAGCACGATTGCGCGGTGGCCTGTTTTGGGCACATAACTCGATGAATTAGGATCAGTGTGAGCATGGAAATTAACGGGAAGACTGGAAGTTACAGGCGCTCACACAGGGTGTGATCCTCGCGCGAGCTAAAGAATGTGGAGCGCATTACCCCGAAGAAGTGTCTCGGTCGAGCTCAAGGATACAATTCGAGGTATCCCAAGAAAAAAGCTTATCGCGCCAGTTCGAAGATGTGAATCCCAGAAGCCCGATCAGATATCCCCCCAAGAATGGGGATTTGGGGGGCTGAAGTCCCTCCCGAGCGATGGAGGGATGCCGGGGAGGGAGAGCACTTCCGATCTGTGGGGCCTTGCCCTAAGATCTTCTCCAGCTCGGACTCATTGTAACGTCCACAAATTGCTGGGGAGTAGACCGAATGCTTGCCGTTAGCCACGAACCCACCGAAACGCTGTATCGAGCACCAGAACGAGTCAGCAAGGATTCACTAGTTCCGAATCTCGAAAGCTACTTGCGTCTGTACCGCGAAAGCTTGGACGACCCAGAAGGGTTTTGGTCCAGAATGGCTCGGGAGCATATCACTTGGGCTCACGATTTCCGTGAGGTCATGGATAATGACTGGAACAATGGCCTAATTAGCTGGTTCCTGGGCGGCAAACTCAATGTCTGCGAGAACTGCGTCGATCGTCACGTAAAGACACGCGGGAACCAGATCGCTATTCTTTGGGAAGGCGACGAGCCCGGACTTCAGCGCACTGTTACATATCGCGAACTGCAGCGCGAAGTCTGCAAGATGGCCAACGCCTTGCGACACCAGGGACTGCGCAAGGGCGACCGCGTAGCCATCTACATGCCGATGATCCCGGAGGCTGCTTATGCGATGTTGGCCTGCGCCCGGCTCGGCATCGTCCACAGCGTGGTTTTTGCTGGTTTCAGTGCAGAAAGCCTGCGTGACCGCATTTTGGATGCCAGCTGTAGGGCAGTGATAACCGCGGATGAGGGCATCCGCGGCGGCAAACTCATCCCACTCAAGCGCACCGTCGATGAGGCCGTAATGGCCTGCCCCACCGTCAAGCACGTGTTCGTCGTCAAACGTACGGGCAACAAAATCCCGTTTTATCCTCAGCGCGATCACTGGCTGGATGATCTAATGCAAGCGGAAAGGCCGTATTGCCCGATTGAGCACATGGACAGCGAGGATACGCTGTTTCTGCTGTATACCTCCGGTTCAACGGGTAAGCCCAAGGGCATTGCACACACGACCGCTGGCTACCTGCTGGGCGTTACGATGACGCTCAAGTATGTTTTCGACTATCGTCCGGGTGATATCTTCGCTTGCATGGCGGATATCGGTTGGGTCACGGGGCACAGTTACGTCGTCTATGGTCCGCTCTCCAGCGGCGCTACGACCGTAATGTTCGAAAGTGTCCCGACCTACCCAGATGCTGGTCGTTATTGGGACGTGGTCGAGCGCCTGAAGATCACGCAGTTTTACACCGCCCCCACGGCGATCCGCGCCATTATGCGTGCCGGCAATGACATACCAAAAAAATACGATCGCTCGAGCCTGCGCGTGCTCGGCAGCGTCGGCGAACCCATTAACCCCGAAGCCTGGCGTTGGTATCATGACGTTATCGGCGAAGGTCGTTGCCAAATCGTCGATACATTCTGGCAAACGGAAACCGGCGCGATCATGATAACTCCCCTGCCAGGCGCGATTGCCACCAAGCCGGGCTCTGCAACATTGCCGTTTTTTGGCGTAGAACCCGCGGTCGTGGACGATCAGGGCAAAGAACTGACGGGCAATAATGTATCGGGATTTCTCTGCTTCAAGCGCCCTTGGCCAGCCATGGCACGCACCATTCAAAACGATCATCAACGCTTCTTCGAGACCTATCTCAAGCCCTACCCCGGCTATTACTTCACCGGCGACGGTTGCCGCCGCGACCAGGATGGCTACTGGTGGATTACCGGGCGCGTCGATGATGTACTCAACGTGAGCGGTCACCGCCTCGGCACCGCCGAAATCGAGAGTGCACTCGTTACTCACCCCGGAGTGGCAGAAGCTGCCGTCGTTGGCTATCCGCACGACATTAAAGGCCAAGGCATCTTTGCTTACGTTATCCTCAAGGAGGGTTATAAAGAATCGCCGGATCTGATCGGTGAATTGCGCAACGAGGCTCGCCATCATATAGGCCCGATTGCTACGCCGGATATCATCCTGGTAGCACCCGGCCTGCCCAAAACTCGATCCGGAAAAATCATGCGGCGCATCTTGCGCAAGATCGCCGCCGATGAGACCGAAGATTTGGGAGACATAACGACGCTTGCCGATCCCGATGTCGTCCAACAATTACTGACCAAGCGACGCGCGTTGATCACCTAGAGTATCGGCAATGCCGCGATGGCCGCGCAGCGGTCGGTCCATCGCGTGTACGGGCGGGCCTCGTGCCCGCCCGTACGAAAAGCGACGTCGCGGGGCGGGCACAAGGCCCGCCTGTACGAAAAGCGACGTCACAGGGGGCGGGCATGAGGCCCGCCTTTACGTTACGCTTGACGTCCGATGCGTTCGCGACTCGAATTTTTTACTCTCACGGTGCTCGGAGCCTGCTCGCCGTCGCCCAAGGCTGCGGCTCCACCACAGCCACAGCAGTCAATCACCTCTGCGCCGCCGTTCCCGGAGGCTGAATTTCGCGAGCCTCGGACCACGTCGCCAGGGGCACCGCTCGCGACCGTTGACACCTCAAGACCCGATGCCCCACCGCAGGATAATAGTGGTGCACCCCTTCGAATGTTGACACCCGAGGAGCGAGGGGTTCCGGCTCCAACTTGCACTCCCGCGGATTGGAATCCGATTGCTCTCGGGGATCTACTGCGCACAGGACAGCGCCGAAATCTCAGTTACTCGACAAGTATTGTGATGGGAGAAGGCCGTCCAATGACGGACCTACTGGGGGCAGGCTCACCCTGTGACGATTCTCCGCAGCAACGACCTCGCTTTCGAGGGTTCTTCATGCGGACGTTGGTTAACGGAATCACAATCAGGCTCCTCGATGCGGTTCCCGCTGGCAAATCGGGCCGCAACTGGGAAGGGAACCAATGCAGCTATGAGCTGCGCTCGGCCGATCGCAGCGGCGTCCCGTTAGTGCTCGGCGCCGATGCGATTCCACCCTTCACCTCGATCTATTCGGTGGTTCGTCAGGGAAGCGCGGCCTTCATTGGGGTCCAGTTCAACGGCTACGCTCACGAATTTCCGAAGGGGGGTTGTCGCGTGCTAGCCGCCGATCTGTGTGAAGGTCGCATAATCTGGAAGTCGAGCGACTATACTTCGAATGGGGATATCGTATTGATCGGCAACGACTACTTACTGACGGGATACGGGTTTACGAGTGAGAAACGAATCATCCAAGTCCACGACGCGCACTCGGGCAAAGTCCTGCAAACTCTGCGGATTCCTGGCAACCCCGAAGCGCTGACCTTCAGCCAAGGGGTATTGACGGTCAAGACCAACCACGGTGATGCTTCATTTGAATTGTTGCGGTGATATTGGGAACTGTGTGTGGACGGCCAACCCGCGTTTCCGTGCCGCCAAAACCACAGCAAGCCAAAACCAGCAAAATCTGCGCGTGGCGACCATGTGTGTATTCTTCAGGTTAGGTTGAAGAAAAACATCTCCTCGATGGGTCCGTTTGGGTCTGTTGCGCAACAAGTCGAATGTGGGTAGGATCTCAGGCGTCACAGCCTTATTTTAGGAGGATTGAGCCATGCGAGGGATTGTTCCGGTTGCATTCTTTGTTGGCATTTCATGCTTGGCCGCCACGTCAATCATGGCGCTCAGGTTGAGCAACGCCAAGGCCGGCTCACCCGCGGAGCCAATCGCGGTTCGTCAGGCTTCGAATGGGGCGCTCAACGAGCAGCCCGTGACAGTGTCCGCCAGCGATCTTTTGATGGGCAGTACGCCTAATCAAGGGGCAGCCGATGAACACCCGCAGCATCGCGTTCGGCTAAATGGGTTTAGCGTCGATCGGTATGAAGTCACCAATGAGCGTTACGGTCGTTGTGTGAAGGCCGGCGCCTGCAAAGCGCCCGCTCTCTTGTCATCCGCGAAACGTCAAAGTTATTTTGCCGAGTCTGAGTTCGCTCAATATCCAGTCGTGTTCGTCGATTGGGAGAGGGCCGACAAGTTCTGTCGCTGGGAGGGCGGGCGTCTACCCACGGAAGCGGAGTGGGAACTTGCCGCGCGCGGACCAGCCCCGAGCCAACGTATCTTCCCGTGGGGCGATACGCCACCGGATTGCACCAAGGCCAACCTCGGCGGCGACTTGTCATGCGTAGGAGACACGGATCGCGTGGGTAGACGCCCGGCGGGAGCAAGCCCTTGGGGAGTGATGGATATGGCCGGCAACGTCTGGGAGTGGACTGCCGACTGGTATGACGCAAAATACTACGCATCTAGTCCCGATCGCGATCCGAGGGGGCCAATTCGCGGGACGCTCAAGGTGATGCGCGGCGGCTGCTTCATGAGCAATGCTGATTCCCTGCGCGTGTCTTGCCGTAAACCTGAATTGCCTGGCACTTGGGCACCTAATGTGGGCTTCCGCTGCGTGCGGTCGCAGGGAGGTTGAGCCATGAATCGTGTAATATCCCTGTCGGCGCTGGGCGTTCTGCTTTTGGCTTCTGGTGAGGCTCTCCCTTGCGGTGGAGCTTTTGGCAACACTGTTACCATTGATCCTATTCAAAAAATTGTCGTGTCCTACAAGAATGGCGTTGAGACGTACATTCTCAACCCATACTTTTGCGGTAATTCCGCTAGCTTCGGTTTGATCCTGCCGGTGCCGGCGACACTCACGCAAAACCCTACGCTGGGGCAAACGCAACTTTACACCGACATTGGCACAGTCTCCGCTCCCACAATTCAAACGCAGACTGCCTGTGCAACGGGCGGTTCCGCGTCGGCATCAACCGGCGGCGGGGCTAATACTGGTGGCCCACCTGGCACGACCGTGATTAATCGTGGTCAGGTAGGTATCTTCGATTGGGTCTTGCTACAGGCAACTTCAGCCACCGCTTTTACTGATTGGTTGACTGCCAACGGCTTTCCCTATCAGGCTACGGCACAGACTGCGTTTAGTTACTACGTCAGTACCGGCTGGTACTTCGTGGCCTTCAAGGTTACAACCGGCAGCAGTGGTACCGGTGCGGGTGGCGCTGGCACGGGTGGCGCTGGCACAGGTGGCGCTGGTGGCAAAAGCGGCAGCAGTCCCCCTAACACGAGTCCCATTGGTAGCGGGGGCACAGGTGGGAGCACTGGTAGCGGAACAACTCGGATCTGCGGTAATTTTGGGCCGGTGATGCTTTCCTTCGCCAGCGCAACGCAGCCGGTCGTGCCAGCACGTATCGCGGCGGTAAGTTCCAATCAGCTCAATTGGACGCTCTATACATTGGCAGCCCAGCAGATGCGTCTGCGTGATTATGGGGCGACATTGCGCTTTTCTGGGTCTCTTACAACGGCTGACATGAGTACTTACTCAAGTCTTGGCCCAATAGCGCAAGCGGGAGATCGATTGACGGAGTTACTGCTCAGTCTGCCTTCGTCGTCAACGACGGATCTCGTCCTCGAACCTGATCCGAATCAAGCTGACTATCGGCGAACGGAAATTCAGACTGTCTACGTCAGTTGCACCACGGGTGGCATGACGAGCACGAGCGCGGGCACCGGGGGTCTCGTGTATGGCACCGGCGGCACCGTATATGCCGCGGGGGGCACCAATTCTGCCGGTGTTGGCGGAACAATTTCCGCGGGCGGAACGGTGAACAACGGAGGTGCCGCCGATAGCGGAGGGACACCGAGTCTCGGCGGAGCAATCTCGACTGGAGGCGTCTTTGCCGCGGCTGGGCTGCCCGGAACCGGTGGTCTGGCGCCTGCGGGTGGGATGCCCAGCAATGGCGGAGCATCTGCCATCGCAGGGACGAATACCTCGGTTGGCGCACCCACCGGCGGAGTCAAGAACTCGGCGGGAGCAACCAGCATCGGAGGAACATCGAATACGGCCAGCACGAGTACTCTCGGCCGGCAGGACCCCGGTCAGAAAGGTGATGACGGCGGTTGTGCCATCCGCGCTGCCTCGAACGGGAGCCCCAAGACCGGCGCCGGTCTCCTAGGGGCATTGCTAGCTCTGGGCACGCTCTACCGAAGAAGAAGTCAACGTCCACGCAGGTAACGTCGCCCGCGCCCAACGTCGATTCTTCGCGCACTAGCTGACCTGAATGCGGGGTTAGGCGAGGACTCGCCAAGGAATTCAGCCGACTGCAGCGGCGTTGGAGTCCTTCATGCCAGCTTTGACTCAGATCGGGCACAATAGGGGCATGTATGATAGCGGACCGCCCCCAGTAGTAACCTGCGCGGTCTGTAGACGCCCCGAATGCTCGGGCTGCACGGAAAAGGCGGGGGATAAGGATACGGGGCGAGAATTCACTTATACAAGCCGGCGGAGGCCAATTTTCCCAAGATGTCGAAACCTTGCTCCGAGGCGCGGATGGCTAGCTCACTCAACGACCTCGAATAGTCTGCTTCACTACCCGTGAAGTACCCTCCGCGTTTGAGCGCATTGACGAAATCTGCCACGTCACCCCGCTGCAAGGCATCTATGGCCTGCGGGTATTTGCGAATCAGAAGCGACAGGTAGTCTTCCGCACCTTCCTTTGCACTTG
>Ga0302323_100005326_pt1 | contig 10530 bp, 8 predicted proteins | sample Fen_T0_3_FD_201950 | JGI IMG/M metagenome (GOLD analysis project Ga0302323, IMG submission 201950) | Peat permafrost microbial communities from Stordalen Mire near Abisko, Sweden - Fen_T0_3 | ecosystem: Environmental > Terrestrial > Soil > Wetlands > Permafrost | place: Sweden: Abisko... | reverse complement strand
TGCTAAGGCAAAGTAAGACATTAGGTTCCTCGCTGCGCATACCAATGACAGATTGATTTTACTCAATGAAAGGAGATTCCTCGCTGCGCATCGGAACGACAGCAGCTTTGGAGTTATGAGAGAGGGGGAAAAGAAAGCGGCTTCGCCGCCTTCTTTTCCCCCTCTCCCTTTTCCACGAAGCCCTTGTCATTCCGATGCGCAGCGAGGAATCTCCTTATATCATAGTAGTTTGACTATTCCTTACTTAAAATCACTATTACTTATAAAAGCAATCTTCTTGCTATCCGGTGACCATGAAGGCACATTCATCGTACCTTGTCCTCCATACAGATAAGCAATTACTTTGGGCTCACCCCCACTCACGGACATTATCCTCAAATAAACGTGCTTGTAAAATGGATGTTCAGCTGGGTTTATGTCAGGTAAATAAGAAAGGAAAACGATCCACTTTCCATCAGGTGAAATATGGGGGAACCAATTGTTGCAGACATCTGAGGTAATTTGTTCCTGGTTACTGCCATCAGGTTTCATTCGCCATATCTGCATTTTACCACTTCGAGTTGAATTGAAATAAATGTATTTCCCGTCGGGAGTATATTCCGGGCCGTCATCAAGCGCCTTAACATCGGTTAACTGGGTTTCCTCACCACCATTAACCGAAATCTTATAGATATTGTATTGGTTGTTTCTGCCACCTGTATATATGAGCTCTTTCCCGTCGGGTGACCAACCATGTAAATATGATGGTCCCTTTGAAGTAACCCTGATGGGTTTACCACCTTTCACCGGAAGATAATAAACAATTGACTGTCCCTTGTCGTCAATACTGTGGTGACTAATGCCTATCATTTTTCCATCAAAGGATAAAACGTGATCGTTGTTGTTATTATTAGCAAAATCCGTATTCAGTACCGTTGGTAAATTTGTGGAAAGGTCAAAGTTATAAAGCAACCCTTTACAATTATAGATTAAAGTCCTTCCGTCCGGAGTCCAGTTAGGGGCTTGAAGAGAATAAGGTGCCTGGTATAAAACTTTGCGGATACCTGTTTCTACATCCATCACTTCCAGGTTGCTTCCGATATAATCCGAATAGGGAACAAATTTGGGATTTACAGGTATTTCAACCCTGACATTCTTAAATATCGCCTTTTCGGCAACACTGGCATTATGCGCACAAACAAATAATCCAATGTAAACTTCATCCCCCATGGTGGAATCTGAAACCTCTTCAGATACGAACATTTCTCCCCAATGAGCTACAGACATGATATACTTAGTTCCCTTACGTTCAAGTTGAATAATATCCGGGCCCTGAATTGACAATCTCTTTTCTTCCATATTGCCGCCAGAGGCCTTTCTAAATTGGAGAGATGTTAATCCGTCACCATGCACAATAGAGCTAATATGGGAAGAACTTGAATCAAGTGATTGGCGAACCATCCACCCGATTTTTCGATGAGGCTCTACACCTTTACCAACGAATTCAACTTTTGCTGTGAGAATAAAGTCACCTTTTATCTTTCTCCACAGATACTGAAACTGATCGGATGCAAACCATATATTTGAACCGGAGCCCTCGATCATGTATTCCTGATTTTCGGTTTTATACACGACAGATCCGGGCAATTTAGGGTTCCCAACATCCGAATGACCTTCAAAAGCACCCAGGTGATTATCCTGAGAGAATACGGAAATATTATTCGTGCTAAGCATAAAGATTGTTGTTAAAAGTAAAATAATGAAATCCAAGGGTTTGTTTATCATGACATTATTTTTAGGAATATACGGGTTTTGTAAATGACCAATGTGTTTGTATGATGCGCTATTTTTATCTATGCCAGCGATCCGGAACCTTTTTTCAAGGAAAATAATGATTTGTTCGATCGTTGAAATAGATTTTATCTAAAAAATAATAAACAAATCTAAGCATTTACAGTGGGTGATAAAATACTCATTTTACAATTTTAATGACAGAGACCATATCGATAAAATAATAGGCCATTTGATTTTCTTTTATTCTGGCTTGCTGAACTCTGCTGATTCCATCTAATCCCAGGGTTTTATAGCTGGTTTTTTTATCATTATAAAAATTACCGATGGTAATGTATTGTTCATTCCCTTTTGCCTGGATAGTATCGGCAATTTCAAACCAATCATCTTTTTCTGTAATTATCCGGGCCGTATCCATATAAATTTGTGGTTTGCATGGCAATATTCCATTAAGCAACGTATTGGATATTTTTTTTTCTGACAAAAATGCCCCCAAACGGTTAATAGCAAATGTAGAATAAGTACTGATTGAAAAATAAAATTTAACAACGTACCATTGGCTCTTCGCTAAGGGTTCTTTTAACTTTGCCTCAATATATTCCCTGTAGTTTATTTTAGCTGGTTTAGCAGTATCCGCGGGTGGTTCTAACATAAGGATCAGTCCAACATAAGCATTTCCATCTTTGGCGAAACAATTCCCCATAAAATTTTGTGGCACGCCAACCTGTATTTTGGTGCAACTGTTAAAATAATCAGCAGTCCCGCCGGTTGGCATATACCAATCAGGGACAATTGTCTTTTTATAATTTACATTATAATCTTTAGGGCATTTCCCGAATATTTCGAAACTTGGATTTGGAACAATATTTTGTGCTGACAAATTAGATGCAATTCCACTGAAACTGACAAAAAAAACAAGATTGCATATATTTTTATTATAATTGCCCATAACTGATCCATAGACTAAAGAATACCATATAACCTGTCATTCTCATTCAAATCCAATCTTAGGAACCTTCCGCCACCAAATTTGAATACCTAAACAAACCCTGTATTTATTGGGATCCTTTTCGCCTTTCTCTATCAGAATTTCAGCCTCAATTTGTACAGTAGTCGTTTTCTCCATTGAAAAACCTATAGTGGGATTATAGTTATCATCAGCATTATCATAAATAGCTTCATTGTTACTGGTATCCACAATGCGAAAATGGAGAGGTTTAAAACCCGATTCAGTACAAACGCTAAAAATGTAATCCTTTTTCCCGTATAAAATTGCCTGGCATTTATATAGTTTATTAATTTCAATGGTTGCGCTTTTAGCTTGCCCATATTGCTTAAAGCCTTTTGATTCACTCCTGTAACAACTTGAGCTTTTATAAAATCCTGTACATGATTGGGTATGCCCATCCGCCGAAAAATACAAGGATAGTACCAATCCAATTATGATCCTGATCACATTCATAAACGTTTGTTATTTATTTGAAACGTTAATTAGGCTCATCCTAGTTTTTATAACACTATCCTTAAATCTCTTAAATGTGGCTTCATCAATAATAATATCTTCTCCTCCACCTATAGTTATGTGGTCATTTTTATCAACTTTAACTTTTTTATCGATCATTTTTAAAGCTGTATTTTCCAATATCCTTTTTAGATCATTAATCTGTATCAAAACTGATTTTACATCCTTATCCTCATTAAACTGAGAAGCGAATTCATAGAAATTACTTAACACATATTTCTGCTCAAATATTTTTTGAGCAACTATTTGGTAATCCGTATAGTTTTTAACAACCATCGTAGACAGGTACAAGGCTTCGATTAATGCTCCGCTGGCAGTTAAAGCATAAATATTATTGCGCTTGGACGATTCCAGGATATCCAGCATTTTGTAATATATCTCTTTTGAGATTTCACTAAGTGAATCCTTGTTCGTTAAGTTATTCTGAATACGGTTATACACCGCCTCGTTAAAAAGTCCGTAGATATTGACCTTCTGGGCTAATTCCCTAACAGTTTTGAAATATGCCAGCGCGTCATTTTTTTTATCATTTAAATTTAAATAGGCAAAATCAGTAAGGTAAACACCAAGGTTAAGCGCTTGGTATTTTGTGCTAATATAGTTTGAGACATTAACTTTTGGATTGACCAATTGAGGATTGTAATCGACTTTGTTCGGTATTATTTCACCTAAAATTTCATCGGGTGAAGGAAGCAGGAAATTTATTTTACTGATCGCTTCTTTCTTTTCTGCTGATATTGTAGGTATAGAATCGATTACCTGTTTTGGTTCTGATGAAACTTGCTTTCCGGATGTATCAGCAGATGCAGGAATGCCCTGAGATTTCTTTTGGGTTCCTGAATTACATTGGATGAAAAGTAAACCACAAGCTAAAAATAAATATAAGGAATTTGTTCTCATTATGTTTTTGGTGAAAAGAGGTAGATTCATAGTCTTACGTATTTAATTAAACTATTTCTTATTGGATTCGGTTTCGGGTGTTTTGCTGCATAAAATCTGAATACCTAAACAGACTTTTGAGGACTGTGCTGCTTTATCTTTAGATAAAACTGTTATCTCAAGGTCCAATGGCTGGGTTTTTTCAATTGTAAAACCGAATGATTCAATAAAGTCATAATCTTTATTATCATACAGGATTTTATTAGTAATACCATCGATAATTCTGAGCTGAATTTGTCTGTAATATTTAGATTCGGCACAAACACCAACAATAAAATCCTTTTTACCATATAATACCACTTTATAAATAGTTGGTTTACCGATCTCAACGTAAGTGCTTTTAGCCTGGTTGTATATCTGAAAATCCCTGCCTAAAGGCACATAAACATAACAATCCTTGCTTTTATGAAAATCCTTGCAATCCTGGCTAAAACCGTGATTAGAGGAAGATAAAAGCAGCACTACAACGGCAATTTTTAGAAGGTTCATATCAGAATTTCTTACTTGGTTGATATACTTGTAATATTTTGTCGTACAGTTATTATATAATCTTTTAATTCTTTAAAAATAGTATCGTTGGCAACAATATCCTGACCACCCTTTACTTCAAGATGATTTTTTTTGTTCTTATCTATTTTCAGTTTTGTGGAATTCATGGTTGCTTTACTGAATGTTCTTTTAAGTTCATTTAACTGAGGAATAATTGATTTAACATCCGAGTCTTCTTTATATAATGACACAAACGAATAAAAGCTATCGAATAACTGCTTTTGCTCGAAAATACGTTGAGCAAGCAGTACTTTGTCGGATGAATTTTCAGTACTCATGACCGATAAATACAATGTTTCAATTAATGTTCCGCTGGCTATCAGCGCATATATATTTTGTCTGTTCGCATTTTCAAGAATGTCAGACATATTGTAGTACATTTCCTGTGAAATAGAAATAAGCGAGTCATTATTTGCCAAATTATTTTGAATTCTACCAAAGGTGGTTTCATCAAAGCAACCGTAGATGTTGTTCTTTTGAGCTAAATCCCGGATGATTTTAAAATAATCCAAAGCATTGGATTTGTTTCCACAAAGATTGAGGTAAGCAAAATCGCCAATATATACCCCAAGGTTTAAAGCCTGATGTTTAGCATCTAAATACTTGTTGGCATTAATCCTTGGATTTAGTAATTGAGTGTTAAGTGCAGTTTTTTTTGAAAAGATTTCATTTAAAATTTCATTTGGTGAAAGTAAGAGATAGACCATATCTTTTATGGAATCAATCTGAGTTACTTCAGCGTGGCCTATGGTATCGGAATTGTCGTTTGTTTTATTTTTATTAGGTCGGCATCCGGTAAAGATTAAAATCATCCCAATACATAAAATAGAAATTCTTGTCGTCATAGATGAAATTGGTTTGTTTTACTATTATTTCAACCGGTTAATAAATTTAGAAAAAATTATTAAAAATCCATATAAAAAAATCGACATCAGCCATATAGCAAATAAGTTAAACTTTAGCGTACTTATAGTTAGCCCATCAATTCTTTTTGATGATGAAAGAAAATGAGCCCTGCCAAACTTTGATCCCGGAGGCTGATATATGGGTTCCATTTTTCGAATAATACTCTCGTCGGATTTTATAAAGGATTCCAATTCTTTTCGTTTTAAAACCAGATCTGCAAGGTTATTATTATAAAAACGATTTTTAAACTCAAGGTAGTGATTGATATTTCCAAATTTTGAGACCAGTACACGTGTGATGCTATCCTTTGTCTGACTGAATTTATCCAGCATTTCGGGAAGCAGTTCATTAAGGATGTCAAGTTTGCTTTCGATTGTTCTAAGGTTTCTTTGACTTATTGAAACATTATCAAACACTTTTGTATAATCAGCTTGCTTTAAAAATGTTATTTCATTTTTCAAAAGTTCCAGGTTGGTATTACCTTTTATGGAATTATTGTCTTTGGATTTTAATTCCCGGATAACATTTTTTGCCTCTGGCAGAATGAATAATAAATTGAATTTTGCATTACTTTCCTGCTTTTCAATGTCAAAATAATACTTTTGAAAATCATTGTTTGAGAATTGTGTTACAAGCAAAGCTTCATAGGCCCATCTGGAAGCCATTATATCACCTACAATTGGAACATATTCTTTTTCTGAAACTACTTTATTGAGTTTATCATAATTTACAACTACCCCACTTAAAAGGATTTGCGGAACAATGATAAGAGGAACTGTAATGTAAATAGCAACCACTGAAGTAAAAACTGATGAAATCAGCAATCCAAGTAAATTAGCAAAACAGGAAGTAGAAAATAATATAACCCAGAAATACAGTGTCATTCCTTGAATTTCGAGGATTGTATTGCCAATAACAACGTACATTATAGATTGCAGTGCACTAAGAATAAATATATAAACAACTTTTGAATTGATGTAACTGAGCCTGCTTAGTTTTAGGTACGATTCCCGGAGTAGTATCCTTCTGTCTCTGATTATTTCCTCTGCACTGATGATTAAACCTACAAACAAAGATACGATTACGCTCATAAACAAATATGGTGGTATATTATCGTTTAAAGCAAATATGTAAGAGGTATTATTTTCTGCCGGATTATTAAACCTGCATAGTGTTGCCAACAGGGCAGCGAGTAATGGCGAAATAAGTAACGCCATTGACAGATATTGGATATTGGCTAATTTAGCAAGTAAGTTACGTTTACCAAAAATAAGAAATTGTTCAAAGCTCCCTGGTTTATTAAATTCAACCCTGGGCAGAGGTACGTCATCCTCAGGTTTCTTATGAATGCTTGTTTTATTAAGAAAGTATTGATGCCATTCTGAAGGCGCTGTTTTTCGTTCTTTGGTATATTCTCCAAACTGATTCGTCTTTTTTTCCTCTAAAATTTTAAAGATTGTTTCAGGATTTAAGTTTTCGCAAGCATTGCAATAGTCAGCCGAAGTGCTGATTCGTTGATTAAAATCGTTAAAATACGTCAACGCATCCAAAGGATTTCCAAAATAAACAGGGTATCCTTCTTTGTCAAGAACAATAATTTTATCAAAAAGCTTAAATATATCGGAGGATGGCTGGTGAATATTTATAATTACTATTCTACCTTTTGAGGACTGCTCGGTGAGCAATTGCATGATTTCTTCAGAGTCCGAAGAAGACAGGCCTGAAGTTGGTTCGTCGGCAAACAATATCCAGGGTTCACGAATAAGTTCCAGGGCAATATTCAGCTTCTTTCGTTGACCTCCACTAATTAATCGGTTTAATGGCGACCCAACTTTCAGATCTCTGGCTTCATAAAGATCTAAGTCAACCAAAATATTTTTCACTTTATCAAGTAAAGTTTTGGGTGATAAATTGTCAAAACATAACTGAGCATTAAGTGAAAGATTGGTGAAAACTGACAACTCCTCGATCAATAAATCGTCCTGAGGGACATAACCTATAAGTCCGTCCAGTTTTTCGCTATCCTTTTGCAAGTCGAATCCGTTTATGGTAATCGATCCATGCTGGGGCTTAATATTACCGATAAGTAAATTGATGAGTGTTGACTTGCCAACACCACTTCTCCCAATGATTCCGATTAATTGTTCCGAAACCAGGTTTATACTCAGGTTATGAATGCCATTGTTGCTGTTGCCAAATTTGAAATCGAGATTTTTGACGTCAACATTTAAATTAACATTTCTATTTACAAGAAATCGTTGCAGTATCTGATTGTAATAAATGGGCTCAAAATTTTCTCCTTTTATCGCCGTCCCTTTGGTAAAAAAATAAACATGATCCGTGAAAATAATTTGATTATTAAAGAGAATCGTTTGGCTCCCCTTATAGTTAAATAACAAGGTATTTGTGCTCTCGATGTAAAGAAAGTAAAGCTGACCCGGGAAATGTTCTTTTTGTAAAAAAATAACATCCAGATCGAAGGTTTTTTTTTGAGCCACAATTAGCAGCTTTCTTTTGTCTGGTATATTGTAAAGTTTGTTGGATATAAATCCTTTACAGTTGAGATATTCAGGCATACTAATCTGAAAGTTCTCTACCAAAAAATTCAGTATCTCGGAAAAATCAATATATTTTTTGTTTACCTCGAGTGGATAACGCAGAATAATTTTTTCAAAAAGAAGAAGTCTCAAAAGAATTAAAAAACGCTGCTTTCTTGGAATGTCGCGGTCAATTTGTTGAATTGTCTGAAATAGCGACTGCAAAGTGTATTGATAATCCGAGCTATCTCTCGCAGATGCATATTCCGAATGATACTCGTTAAATAGTCTAAGGCTCTCAGCAGCAATTTGCGGACTTAATTCTTTTAGAATGGAGGTTTTTATAAAATCTTTGATATTATCCGTTAGCAAATATGGATATAGGTTTGCAATTAATGCAAACAGCCTTAACAGATAATCCAGTAATACAACATCCATAAATTAATTTTTAGGAAAAACCAGTTCTACGCAAGCACCGGCATTTTCTGTATTGAATATTTTAAGATCTCCATTGTGCAGGGTCACTATCTGCTTAACAGTAAACAAACTCAATACGGATTTTTGGTGATTTAAATCATTTAACATGCCGAAAGGCATCAATAGCTGACGTAATACTTCTTCCGGGAAACCTTTGCCCTGATCAGTACAAATAAAATTGACGGTATTTTCGTTATCTACAAAACTCAAATTAACCTGGCTCTGAGGGGGTGAAAACTTTGTTGCATTGTCAATCACATATAAAAATGCTTTAAAAAGTAAATCTTTATCAGCATTAATGAAGCATTTGGTTTGAGAGGCATCGTATTTTATTTCAACTTTTCTTTCATTAATCCTATCCGCTAATTCCAATAATGAAAATTGAATTATATCCTTTATGTTAAGATTAGATATATGAAGTTGGTATTTTCGTTGAGCCAGTTGGTTAAAAAATATAGCTTTGGTTGTAAATTCCTCGAGTTTGGAAACTGAAACATCCAGTGTTTCAACCAGATTTTTGATGGTTGTTGAATGCTCCTGATTCTTTATCAAATTGATAGTCCCTACAATACCATTGAGAGGGGTCCGGATTTCCTGACTTATAAAGACAAGAAAATCAGTTTTCATTCCATCAATATTGTTTAAATCACTGTTAGCCTTTTCCAATTCTTTGGTTCGTTCAGCAACTTTTAGTTCTAGTTCCTGATTCATATTTTTGATCAGGTCGCTTTTATGTTTGAGTTGTAAATGAGTGTGCACTCTTGCCAGGAGTTCAAGTGCATTAAATGGTTTGGTTATATAGTCCTGAGCTCCGGCATTAAAACCTGCAATAATATTGGATTCATCTGTGTAAGCTGTGAGGAAGATGACTGGTATTTCTTTAAAACGTTCATCTTTGCGTAGCATTATACATGTATCAAATCCATTTAAAATCGGCATGTTTACGTCTAAAAGTATTAAATCATAATCATTTGTGTTTTGAAGAAGTTCTAAAGCTTGTTCCCCATTGGTTGCAAAACCAATAAGGTGACCGGCTTCTTTAAGAATATTCCCGATTACCTGGATGTTCTTGGTATTATCGTCAACTACCAGAATATTAAATACTTTTTTTTCAGCAATCATCTTAGACCCTATTTAATAATTTTAATTTCCCAAGAATAATTGGGAATACCTTAAGAGCTTCCAAAAGTTTTTCGATCTCAAAATTATCAGCATAAGAAATTATTTCCTTTCCATATTGTTCTAAAAATGGAAGTCCGTTTCTTGCTCCAAGCAAGGCTAGCTCCCTTCCGAAAATCTCTATCTGGTCAATCCTTTGGTTTTGTAAGACTTCTTTGTGTTGAGGGAGGAAGTTTATTTCTAAATTACTAATTAATTCGGATAATTGTTCTATACCGAGTTCTAAATTCATATTGGGCACCCATATGTTATCAGGCGAATTTTCGATGGTCTTTTGGGTAAGGTAGTGCTTTAGAACTTCAATCAATTCATTGATCTTAATTGGTTTTAAAAGAAAATTGTCGAATAAACCTTTTGATTCCTCATCTTTAAAAAGAACTTTCGACGACGCAGAGACTGCAATAATTGGAATTGCCTTTGTAGATTCTTCTGATTTAATAATACGTGCAGCTTCCTTACCATTCAAGACAGGCATTTTTATATCCATTAAAATAACGTCGGGTATGTGCAACGCAGCCAGCTCCGTTGCTTCTTTACCATTACCTGCTTCCAGAAGAGTCATAGAAGGATTATCAAAAAGGTCGATCATTAATTTCCTGGCCGATTGGTTATCATCACAAATGAGTATTTTAGCGTTTACAAATAGCATAG
>Ga0302323_100005325_pt1 | contig 10533 bp, 7 predicted proteins | sample Fen_T0_3_FD_201950 | JGI IMG/M metagenome (GOLD analysis project Ga0302323, IMG submission 201950) | Peat permafrost microbial communities from Stordalen Mire near Abisko, Sweden - Fen_T0_3 | ecosystem: Environmental > Terrestrial > Soil > Wetlands > Permafrost | place: Sweden: Abisko... | reverse complement strand
ATCAACTTGAAATCTGTGAAGCCATTATTTCCGCCAAGCAGCAGGTTGTTGCGGAAAAACATGATCGACGCCGCATAGGTCAGCGCCTGGGTGAGGATCGAGAAATATACACCACGGATACGCGATCGAAACGCCAGAACACCGAATACGTAAGCGATCAAGCCGGGCAGTAAAAACACCATCGTCAAGGAAAAGGGGAAACTGGCAAACGGCTCCCAGAAGGACGGCAATTTTTCCCAACCGAGAAAAACCAGGAAATCAGGAATCGGCTTATGGTACTGACCACGTTCACCGATCATGCGCATTAAGTACATACCGTGCATGTACCCACCCAGGGCAAAAAACAGTGCCTGCCCGAGACTGAGCAAGCCGGTGTAACCCCATAGCAGATCGACCGACATCGCGAGCAAGGCATAGCAAAGATATTTGCCCCAAAGGCTGATCGTGAAATTGCTGACCCAGCCCAGCTTGTTAAAAAGGGGAAAAACGAAAATCAGAAAAACTGCCGCGCCGCCCACGAGCCACAGCTCAAAGTTCTTGCGGTTGCTCCAGAAGGAAAGACGTGGCGAAGGAGAACTCATTCGTCGAGGTTACGGCTGCGGGTTGAAAAAAGACCGGAAGGGCGCCACTGAAGGAACAAGATGATACCGGCAAGGACGAGGATCTTGCCGAACACCGCCGCGTCTTGCGCGAGATTCTGCAAAAACGTACCAATGCCCGGCACCCAAGCTAAACCCGGCGCCCAATCAGGCAAATACTGTTGGAGCACCTGATCGATTCCGCCTATGCTGAACGCACTGATAATTGTGCCGCCGATACTGCCGACACCGCCAACCACCACGACCATGAACGAGTCGATAATGTAGCCCTGACCAAGCGACGGTCCGACGTTGCCGATCTGGCTGAGAAATGCACCAGCCAGGCCGGCGAGTCCACTACCAAGGCCAAAAGTTAGCATGTTGACGCGTTCAGTACGCACACCGATGCACGAGGCCATGGTGCGATTTTGCATCGAAGCGCGAATAAGCAGGCCCAGAGGAGTTTTTGAAAGAACAAGCCACATTCCAAAAACGATCAGGATGGCAAAACCGATGACGAACACACGATTCCACCCAAGGATAACATCGTTCACCAGCCAATTCCCACTCAGATAAACCGGGCTTGAGACCTGGACGTTGTTGGCGCCAAACATGAGGCGTAGGCACTGCTGCAAAACAAGCGAAACGCCCCAAGTCGCCAGCAGGCTTTCGAGCGGTCGGCGGTAGAGAAACCGGATAACGGTGCGCTCGAGCACGATCCCCACCAACGCCGCCGCGACAAAACTGAGCGGGATCGCTGCGATGAAATACCACTGATAGGCCGCACCTGTGAGGTTCATCCCCGGCAGCGGGAGACTAAGTCCGAAAAACGGAATCGTGATGCCCGCGCCAAAAATATTTTGCACCAGGTACGTGGTATAGGCTCCGACCGCGATCATCTCGCCGTGTGCCATGTTGATCACGCGCATGAGACCAAAAGTAATCGCAAGGCCGAGCGCCGCCACGAGCAGGATGCTGCCCAGACTAATCCCGCGGAAGAGCGTACCAAAAAGATCCACCACCGAGCGATGTTGCTCGACCGCGTAGAGTGCAGCGCGAGCTGCTTTAAGCACCTCGTTGTTTTTCGCGGTTTCAGCCTCCTTAATGGTGCGATGAAGGAAGTCGGTACTGGCCAGTGAATGCAGCTCTTTGAGCTGCGTCAACGCAGCGATCTTCACCCCGTTATTTGTATCTTTTAACTGGATTAGCGCGACCGCTTCCTTGAGCGCACGCTGGATATGCGGATCGCCTTCTTTTGGAATACGCGCTTGGAGCGCAGGCAGCTTGCTCGCATCCTGACTAAGGCCAATCGTCTGAACCGCCTGAAGTCGTTTCGCCGGATCGGCCGCAGCGAGGTCGATAAGATCGAGCACGAGTTTCATCGCACGACGGATAGCCGTCGTGTGTTCAACCGCTATCAGATCTCCCGCAACCAGACGGAGGAGTTTGCCGTCCGAACGGGTGACAGCCCCGTCATCGAGGACACGCACCGCTTCCTGAGCGCCGGCCGCATCTTTCGCCCCTGTGAGATGAACGGGAATCTTAGCGCCGTCAGGGGTAGTGAAAATGAAAAGTTCGTCTTTGCGCCAAGCGACAAGCAGTCCAGCGATGGAGTCGTCCGCTTGCCCCATCAGTGAGGAAATCAGCTCGCGTTTATGACCGTCATCGGAGGACAAAATCGCATCGACAATTGTCTGCCGTGGCGCGTCGACGGCTGCGGCTGGTGCGACGGCCAGAAACAGCAGCACGGCGAGCTCCAAGAACTGGCGCACAAGACGGGTCACAGTCGTATGAATTTTTTAAATACAGATTTAAACCAAACAGGAGGGATGGATTCTTTGTGGGGAACCCAACCCTCCTGAATTGAAACAAACTACAGCGATGAATAAGGAGCGGACGGCTTATTTGAACTTACCTTTAAGCCAGGGTTCGCCGTAAACATTGTCGAAGCTCTTGAGAATCTTAAACTGACCATCAGCCTTGGTTTCGCCAATGTAGACGTTCTTAGTGAGGTGCATGTTCGGCTGAGTGGTGACCTTGCCACCAGGACCGTCGAACGAAACCCCGGATTTCCATGCCTTGCGGACTGCGTCGACGTCGAACGTGCCGGCTTTTTCAACGGCGGCTTTCCACAAGTAAACACCGTCGTAGCTCAGCACCATCGGAGAGCAGGTGACGCGGCCTTCCTTGACGATGCCGGAAACCGTGCTCTTCGCGAGCCAGGCTTGAAAACTCGCAATAAACTTCTTGTTGGCCGGCGAATCGATCGATTCGAAGTATGTCCAGCAACCGAGCTGACCGACGAGTTTGTCGGCGGGCAAACCACGGAATTCATCCTCGGAGATCGAGAACGAAACCACCGGACAGGTTTCGGCGGTGAGGCCGGAGGCAGCGTATTCCTTGAAGAAAGGAACGTTCGTGTCACCATTGAGCGTGGAAATCACGCACGCATCCCCGGAGGCAGCGAACTGTTTAATATCGGCTACGATCTGCTGGTAGTCGGTATGACCGAAGGGCGTGTACTTGCCGGCGGAGATGATCTTGCCGGAGCTGTCCTTGCGGAAACCACCGCCGATATTCTCAAGCGGAACACCTTTGCTCAGGAGGTACTCGAGCAGGACCAAGTTGGTCGTTTGCGGATAAACGTAATCCGAACCGAGCAGGTAGAATTTCTTTTTACCTTCAGCCAGATAAAAGTCGACCGCAGGCGTGGCCTGTTGGTTAACCGCTTCGGCGGTGTAAGCCACGTTCTGACTTTCCTCTTCACCCTCGTATTGCACCGGGTAGAAAAGCAGACCGTTGTTTTTCTCGAAGACCGGTAGGACGGATTTGCGGCTCACCGAGGTCCAACAACCAAACACAACCGCTACTTTATCTTGCTCGAGAAGTTGCTTGGCTTTTTCGGCGAACAGCGGCCAGTTAGACGCGCCATCGACAACGACTGGTTCGATCTTTTTACCGAGAACGCCACCTTTGGCATTGATCTCGTCAAACGTGAAAAGGAGCACGTCGCGCAGCGAAGTTTCGCTGATCGCCATGGTGCCCGAGAGTGAGTGAAGAACGCCGACCTTGACGGTATCGGCAGCGCGGAGGGTTCCAACAAACAGAGAGCCGAGCGCAAGCGCGCCGACGAGAAGAGACTTGAACGATTTTGTTATCATGTGTGATGCAGAAGTCGTAGTAAGCACGGGTGAGGCACAGGCATAAGGCTGACGGGAACGGCCTGTAAGAGAGAGATCAGCGGATAAAAACGAGCCGCCGGATACCGGACTTAATTTCAGTACGGAAACGCGGCGGCTCGGAAATAAAGAACCTGGCGATTAGAATTTGAAGCGGACCTGAGCGGCTACGAAATTTCCGCTCTTTAGACCGTTCTCGTAATCAGCATCCTTGTATTTCGTGTACGAATATTCGAAGACGAAGGACAGATTTGCGGTCAGAGTGAGCGTAGGAGCGATCGTAAGGGTCGTTGCTGAAGGTTTCTTGGCGCCTGTGGTTTTGTAATCCTTGCCAACCCATGCAACACGACCGGTGACAGCCCACTTCGCATCGATCGCCTGCTGAACTTCAGCAAGGAAGAACGTGCTGCCGACATCATTTAAACCGTTCTTGTAGTCATCACGGCGATAGGAATATTCAGCGGCATAAGTGGTAGGACCAACCACGTACTGCGCCCAAAGATCGATCGACGTCTTGGTGTCATCGAGGCTGTAAGGCGGCTCGCCGGAGGTACCATCGACTCCAGTGTTGGGCTCGTAGAAACCACCAACGAAGAGAGTCAGATCTTTAACACCCTTGTAGGTGAAGTAGGCTTCATAGCCTGCACCGTTCTTTAGGTCGCCGTCGCCTTTATCAAAACCGAGTTTGGCGGTAGGGCTGGGATCGATTGAGTCGACGATTGCCAAGCCGACCGTGTAAGCATCGGTGCCTTGCTCAACCTTTACGCCCGTGTGATATCCAGGAATATTGCCTACGCCAAAACCCTGCGGGGTGGACCAACCGTAGGTAATCTGAGTCATATTAATGGGATCAAACGCCTCATAGCCGAGCCAGCTGAGGAATTTGCCAAACGTGACCTTTACCCCACCGCCAGCGTCGTACGTCGCATAAGCATCAAGGATCACCGGCTCGCCCTTACTGCCGGCGTAGAAACTGACGGTACCGGTTACCGGTGCGAAGGTGACGTTGGTCCAGAACTTATAGGCATCGCCATCGAGTTTTGAGGTCGAGGAGGTCGAGCCTTCTATCGGTTTGGATTGGATATAATTCGCGGAGCCGACTGCATAACCACCGACACTAAAATTGTCGTTGAGTTTGATGTCGGCGAAGGCTGAGGCCACGGTGGCGAGCGACAAGGCTGTCGCGCCGGCCAATTGAGTAATACGTTTGGTCATGGACTTGTGTGTGTTGGTGGATTGTTGCTTGGCTCATGGTCGCAGCACTAGTACGCGACCATGAACTGAGCTAGGGAAAGCAGGATGCTTGCCAGCTCCTACATATTTGTGATTTTCCAAAAACACTCCCGGTCACCTCGCGGAGCCTGAGCTCTCACTCCTGCACAAATCTGCTCGTCGCTGCCGGTATTATTGAGTCTGGTTGCCTGAAACCTCTTCCCATAATCTTCGTATCCGGATTTTGAAGACGGCAAAGGCCTAATCCAGCCAACACGCCGGATAGGTCGTAATTCACTCCGTCCTCCCGCGGCGTATTAACTTGGCTGACTAATTACGCTAAGGTCTCTTGGCCTGAACTCTCGTACTCAGGTTTCCACCCAACTCGCCGAATTTCCCTAGTTCGGCCGCATGCACAAAACCTTCGGTCACGGTTTTCAGTTCTTCCCAGCGCGCACGGATTGATTTTGCTTCAGTTGACGTGATCGCCTGGTCAGCCGCCGCCATGGCGATGACTTGCAGCATGTCGGCAAACTCTTGCACGATCGAGTTGGTCGCCGGGATCAGCGCGTGGGGATGTGGCCCAGCCTCGGGATTGGAAATAAAAAAACCGCCCGCCCGTTCACAAACCCATTGCGCGATACGCTTGTCGCCGGTGATTCGGAGTAGCTGATCGATCCGGTCCAATGGGTTATTCGCCCCATGTCCGCTTTCATCAGGCGGAACCTCCGCCCATTTATAGATGAGCGACAGCGACAGCGCCATTTCGGCGGCGATCTGCTTGGCACTGTTTTTTTTGAGCACTTCCTTCAGCAGCTCATGCGATTGCATCTCTGCATCCTGTGTATTCACGCCACGAATGCGATTAGAATCAAAAGCTGATGGCAGCCAATACCGCAAGTAATCGAGGACACGAATCCGTGTTTTAAGCGTGCCTTCCCCCCTTCGTTTATGACAAGGTGTCTTTTTTCCATGAATATTCACGAGTATCAGGCAAAGACACTCTTCGAGAAATTCGGTGTATATACATCGAAGGGCGTCGCGGTTAAATCTATGGACGAGATCGACTCGGCCTTGGCCAAACTTCCCGATGGAGTTATCGTAGTGAAGTCCCAAATACACGCGGGCGGACGCGGTAAGGGCACTTTCACCGATGGCTTCAAAGGCGGCGTGAAAGTCTGCAAATCGAAAGCCGATGCCAAATTTACCGCAGGCAAAATGCTCGGTAACACGCTCGTTACTGTCCAGACCGGCCCTGCAGGCCGCAAAGTGCAGACCGTGTTCTTCACCACCGGAGTCAACATCAAGAAGGAATACTACCTGGCGATCCTGCTCGACCGAGTCTCCTCTAGACCTGTGATCGTCGCCTCTACTGAAGGCGGCGTAGAAATCGAAAAGGTCGCCCACGAAACCCCTGAACGCATCTTCAAGGTCTTCATCGATCCCGCGTATGGGCTTGCTGAATACCAAGTGCGCCAGCTCATCTTCCAACTCGGATTCAATCCTACCGAACAAAAGAACGCCGCCAAATTGATCCGCAACCTCTACACGATGTTCTGGGAAACCGACGCATCGATGGTCGAAATCAACCCGCTCGTCACCATCGAAGGTGATCTCGTCGAGGCTCTCGACGCAAAAGTGTCCTTCGACGACAACGCTCTGTTTCGTCACTCCGACATCGTCGCCCTGCGCGATCTCAACGAAGAGGACTCTAAAGAAATCGAGGCCTCCAAGTTCAATCTCAATTATATCGCGCTCGACGGTAATATCGCCTGCCTCGTCAACGGCGCCGGCCTTGCCATGAGCACGATGGATATCATCAAACATTTTGGCGGCAATCCCGCCAACTTCCTCGACGTCGGCGGTGGCGCTTCAAAGGATCAGGTCGTCGCAGCCTTCAAAATCATTCTCGGCGATCCGAACGTGAAGGGAATTTTCGTCAATATCTTCGGCGGCATCATGGACTGTAACGTGATCGCCTGCGGAATCGTCGAAGCGGTCAAGGAAGTTGGGCTCAAGCTCCCGCTCGTCGTCCGCCTCGAAGGAAACAACGTCGTCGCCGGCAAAAAGACGCTCGCCGACTCCGGCCTCACCATCACCTCCGGCGACTCCATGGCTGATGCCGCACAGAAAATCGTGCACTTGGTCAACAACCACGCCACGCCACTCTGAGCCATTAACCGATCAACTCCTTATCACCATGGCCATTCTCATCACTCCCGAAACCAAGATCCTGGTCCAAGGCATCACCGGTGACTTCGGTGGACGCCACGCCAAACTCTCGCTCGACTACGGCACCAAAGTCGTCGCCGGCGTCACGCCCGGAAAAGGCGGCCAAGTCTTTGAACACGGCAGCCACAAAGTCCCTATCTTCAACACCGTCGCCGAAGCCGCCAAAGCCACCGGCGCGACTGTATCCGCAATCTTCGTACCGCCGCCATTCGCGGCTGATGCAATCCTCGAATGCGTTGACGCGGGGTTAGATCTCGCCGTCGCCATTACCGAAGGCATTCCGGTCAAAGACATGGTCCGCGTAAAACGCGTCATGCAGGGCAAGAAGACCCGCCTCGTTGGACCAAACTGCCCTGGCATGGTTTGCCCCGGCGCAGGGAAGGACTCCCACGGCGGCTGCCGCATCGGCATCGCTCCCGGCTACATCAACAAAAAAGGCCACGTCGGCGTCGTCTCGCGCTCCGGCACCCTCACCTACGAGGCGGTCTTTCAGCTCACGACCAAGGGTATCGGCCAAAGCACTACGGTCGGTATCGGTGGCGATCCGGTCAACGGCACATCGCACCTCGACGTTATCAAGCTCTTCAATGAAGACCCCGACACCCACGCCATCATCATGATCGGCGAAATCGGCGGCAACGCCGAGGTTGAGGCCGCACGCTGGATCAAAGCCCACTGCAAGAAACCTGTCGCGGGTTTCATCGCTGGAGCCACCGCTCCTGCCGGTCGCCGCATGGGCCACGCCGGTGCGATCGTCGGTGGAGCCGAGGACACCGCCGCCGCGAAGATCAAAGTCTTCCAGGAATGCGGCATCGAAGTCGCCGTTACGCCTTCCGACATGGCTGACGCACTCATCCGCTCCGCCAAGGCCAAAGGCGTTAAGCTGAGCTGACGATAAAGTCAGGTTCGTCTGTTTTCACGAGACGCCGGAAATCCTCCGGCGTCTTTTTTTGTGCCTCAACTTTTGCGCACGATTCGCCGGGCTTTCGTAAATATTCGCTCTGGCTCGGACCAAGTCTCGCGCCGCCCGTAGCGCAGGCGGCAGAGCGAGTCGCGCACCTCAGATGATTCGGCTGTTTGCCCAACCTCATCTAGTCGCCGTAGCCAGCGCCCGGCCTTACGTCGGATCGGATCGATGTCTTTGCCGCGCACGCGGCGCCAACGCGACCGCCAGCCACGGCCATACCGGAAAAAACCATAACCTAATAAGCCCGCCAATGCACAAACTCCCGCGACGGAACCCCAACGCCGCACGCTCCATGGCCGCGAGACCCAATCACGAAACGCTCCAGCCCAATACGCCGACCATGCACGCAGGCTCCGGCTGGAATCTTCGGCCGCAGCCTTGATGGCGCGTACGAGTTCCATCTGGTCTGCCCGATCGAAGTTAACGATGCGCCGGTACCAAAGCATTCGCAGCCGATCGAAACGCGTCATCCAGCTCCGTTGCAACGTGCGGACATTTGATTGGCCTCCTACCGAAGATTGGTTGCCTGAGACCAGTCGTGGCCCATCGTTGGTCGGGTCAACCCGCAACCAACCACCACGCCCATCATAAAGCTCGCACCACGCGTGGGCGTCGGAGTTGCGCACGAACAAATAATCCTCGTTCCACGTTCCGCCCATGAATCCGCCGACAACCCGCGCCGGGTGGCCAGCCGTGCGAGCGAGCAGCGTAAACGCACCAGCAAAGAGCTCGCAATGCCCCGGTTCAGTCGAACTCAGCCACCGCACCAAGGGATCGCCTTCTCCCTTCGGCAAATCAGACTTGAGCGAGTAGCTGTGCCGCTTGGTCAGCCAAATCATCGTCGCACGTGCAAACTCCTCCGGCACCAGCACCACGCCTCCAGTGATTTCGTTTACGATCTTCGACAACGTCGCCCGGTCGCTCTCGCCGACGCCCGGATCGAGCAGGCTCCGCGTGCGCTCTGTCGGGTGCAATGTACTTCCAACACCACTATCCTGCAGCCGGTCGCTGGTATTCATGCCTTCAACCCGGTACGCCTTCATCGACACCGGATCCCGACTGAGCATGACCAGTTGCAACGCCGGACTTGATCGGAGCCGCTGCGGTTCGGTGAAAACCAGTCGTCTAAAACCACCTGCAAGCGGTAGAAAACGGCTCACGCCTGACTCAAGGTAGAACTTCCATAACAACGGTGCACCACGAGCGAGCGGCTCGGTACCATCTATCCGCATAGCGGTTTCTTCGCGTTTGAAGGCCGCTGTCTTCGTCGCGGCCGACATTTGAAAGGTGCTGTTGCGGTACTCGTCGAGCACCACCATCCGCCAGTACAATGTCTCCGGTATCCGACTTCGATCCGAAGCCTCGATGTGCAACACCACGCTGTTGTCCTGCTGGATGTCGGTCACGTCGCCAAACTTCATCGTATCGGTAAAGCCGGTGGTATTTTTTTTCGTGATCAACCGGTCGAGAAACAACCCGCTTTCGAGTTCAAAACGCGGGATGGCCATGAACAAAACCGCCGATAGAGCAACCAAGCCGGCGAACAGAAACCCGCCGAGAGCAAATACCCGCCAGTCACACGTCACGCGCAACCGCTGGAAAAGCCTAAACCAACTTCCCTGCGTCCACGTCGGCACAACTCCCGACTTCTCTGGCAGCGTCGCCACGCCTCCCTCTAGCCCGTCGACCAGCGTGACCAGCAGCAGCAAGAGTAGCGCACACGCGACAAAGGCGCTGATCTGCACCGCGAAAGCCAGCGACACCGTGATCACGCCAGCCATCACGATTAAAAACAATCCCAGTACGATCAGCTGCAAGTCATCACGGCGCTTTCTATAACTGCAGGCCCGATATAAAAGCAGTAACACATCGAGCCGCACCAGCGTGGGTAGAAATTCACCATGCGCATAGAAATCGTACACCGAAAATGCCACGACGGCCGGAAACGCCAGCTTGTGCACCAGCGCAGGAACTCGGCCCGGCCAGGTCGGCTTGAACAACGCCAAAGGCACCAGCACGACACTCGCTACCATCAAGGTCAGCGCATCGATTTCCAGGTAGAACAATGACGAGATCGCGACCAATGCGAGCACGCCGCCCAAACCCCATTTGAGGCGGCGAAGCTCGTCGAGCTCAAGTTGCGGCCGCTTTTTCACCATCGACATAGGCAACGACACCCCGGCTCCCTTCCGGTTCAAAGGTGAATGAATGCTTCCGCGTGGATCGCGGCGCGACCACAGTCGTCTCGCCATCAACCTCGCTGATCTGCAACGTCGCGAGCCGGTCGAGGAACGCCTCGACGTCGCGCACGCTGCGCACAGGAACAGCCGGTTCATCGTCAACCGCCAAAGCTTCCAGCTTCCCT
>Ga0302323_100005322_pt1 | contig 10535 bp, 7 predicted proteins | sample Fen_T0_3_FD_201950 | JGI IMG/M metagenome (GOLD analysis project Ga0302323, IMG submission 201950) | Peat permafrost microbial communities from Stordalen Mire near Abisko, Sweden - Fen_T0_3 | ecosystem: Environmental > Terrestrial > Soil > Wetlands > Permafrost | place: Sweden: Abisko... | reverse complement strand
GAAGTGACGGTTGTCGCAAGTCTCATCCACGATATCGATGAACTTGTTGCAGATCTCGGTCAGCATGTTGATGGTGCCCTGGTAGCCAACAATCGGCCGCCGGTGCAGGTTGACCCGGTCGAAGATGGGGAAACCGAATCGGAAGAGCGGGATCTTGGCGTCGCGGGCGATTTGCTTGCCATGGGTGTCGCCGATGATTCCATCCACCATGTCGGTCATGACCAGCGAGCGCAGGTGCCACAGATCCTTGTTCATATAGACGTTGCTTTCCTTTCCAAACGGAGAGGCATCAAGCAAGGCGTGCAACTCACGTTCGAGCTTCTTCGAGCCCTTCGAGCAGAGGATGTGGCGAGGTACGGCTCCCATTTCGAGCAGGAACGAAACGTAGCCAAGCAGGTAATCGGAATCGCCGTAGACCGCGAACTTCTTGCCGTGCATGTACTGCTGGGCATCGGTCATGGCGTCCACCGCGCGGCCACGCTCGGCTTTCAGCTCTTCCGGCACGGGCTTCCCGAACAACTCGGAGAGCTTCATGAGAAAGGCATCGGTCTTAGCGACGCCCATGGGCATGGGCATGGACACGTGCTCGCCCGCGTACTGTTCCTTGAGCCAAACAAAAGTCTTGGAAGTGGCAAAGGGTCCCACGGTCACCGTGGCCTTTCCGTTGATGGAATCACCGGCCTCTAGCAATGACGTACCCCCTGGATAAGTGCGGTAGGTACCGTCGTTGGGCGAGTCGAAAGTCTCGGTGATGTCAGCAAGGAAGGTGTACGGGATGTCGAAGAGCTCGAAGATCTTCTTGTACTCGCGGTAGTTGCCGGTGTTGGCGTCGAAACCGGCAATGAAGTTCAGCTTGCCCGTGCAACGTCCTTCGACGGCCTTGCCCTCGGTGAGGGTCTGCAGGATGGCCATCAGCATGGAGTCGTAACCATGCACGTGCGAGCCGCTGAACGATGGCGTATTGGCAAAGGGAAGAAGAAAGTCCTTGGGAATGCAGCCTTTTTGCCGGGCATTCCCAATGAAGGACCTGAGATCGTCCCCGATGACCTCGGGCATGCACGAGGTGAAGACCGCGATCATCTTCGGCTTGTAGAGCGTGTAGGCGTTCTCCAAACCCTCGTGCAGATTGTTCTGCCCGCCGAACACGGCGCCGTCTTCGGTCATGGAGCTGGAAACCGCGGGCGAGGGCTCCCGGAAATGGCGGTTGAAGGTCGAACGGTAGTACGAAGTGCAGCCTTGAGCACCATGGACAAAAGGCAGCGTACCCTCGAAACCCGCGGCCGCCAGGTAGGCACCGAGCGGCTGGCAGGCGTGGGCGGGATTCACCACCAGCGCCGTGCGGGCAAAGTTCTTCAGCTTGTAATCCTCGGTGTTGATCCACGCGGAGATGCGTGTCTCATCTTCGAGAGATATCTCGGTGACGGGCTTAACAGGCAATCCTAGATCGTTAGACATGATGAACTCCGTTAAAAGGGCGCCTTGACCAATTTCCACGTGGGGCTATTGACAGCCATGTCGATGTCGCGGGCGAAGACCGGGAATCCCATGTAACCATGGTACGGTCCCGAATAGTCCCAGCTGTGCATCTGGCGGAATGGAATTCCCATCTTCTGCAGCAGGTACTTTTCCTTGATACCGCTGCCGACCAGGTCCGGCTTCAGGGTGTGGACGAATTGTTCCAGCTCGTATTCGCTGACGTCGTCGTAGATCACGGTCGCCTCAGGCATTTCCGGGGCAGTCCGTTCGTAATCGTCGTTGTGCGCGAATTCGTAGCCCGATCCCACGACCTGCATGCCCAGATCTTCGTAGGCGCTGACGGTGTGCCGGGGTCTGAGTCCGCCCACGTACAGCATGACCTTCTTGCCTTCAAGTCGTGGCCGGAATTCCGCAATCACCTTCTGCATTTCCGGGTCGTACTTGGCAATGGCCGCCTCGACCTTCTGTTTGATGTTGTCGTCGAAGCGCTCAGCCAACAACCGCAGGCTGGCTTTGATCTTCGTCGGGCCGAAGAAGTTCAATTCAATCCAAGGGATCTTGTATTTCTCTTCCATGACCCGGGCCATGTAGTTCATGGAGCGGTAGCAGTGGATGACGTTCAACTTGACCTGATGGGTGGCGGCGATCTGTTCAATCTGGCCGTCCCCAGTCCACGAGGCCTTGACGTTGAATCCGCACTCTTCCAAGAGCGGCTTGACCGACCAGACGTCACCGCCGATATTGTAATCGCCGATCAGCGCGATGTCGTAAGGTCCGGCCGGCTCGGTGAACTCGCGCGTTTCGATGACGTAGTCGCGGATGGTGTCGTTCGAAATGTGATGGCCCAGCGATTGGCTGACCCCGCGAAAACCCTCGCAGTTGCAAGGAAAGACGGGCAAGTCCAATTCCTTGGACATGGTGCGCGCCACCGAGTTGATGTCGTCACCGATAAGACCGACCGGACACTCCGACAGGACGGAGATGCCCTTGGCCAGGGGAAACAGCTCCTTGGTTTCCCGAAGCAGCGTGGCCAGCTTCTTATCGCCGCCGTAGACAATGTCTTTCTCTTGAAAGTCAGACGTCATCTGCATGGCGAAGTTGGACACACCATTGACACCGGACATGAGGTTGCGACGCGTTCCCCAGGAGTACCAGCCGCAACCCACAGGACCGTGCGAGATGTGGGCCATATCCCGGATGGGCCCCCACACCACGCCCTTGGCCCCGGCGTAGGCGCAACCGCGCGCGCTCATCACGCCGGGAATGGTCTTGCGATTGGATTTCACGCACGCCGATGTGGCTTCAGGGTCGTTGGGCGCCAGGTGGGGTTCCCGTTTCTTGCGGGCCTTTTCTGGATAGATCTCAAGCGCCTTGTCGATCATGGCCTGAGTCGACTCGCGGGTGATGCCTTCCACTCTCTTCTTCACATCGGCGGACATGGTTGATTCTCCTTCGTGGCAACAATTAGGCGGAAACGGCGGCGGCGGCGGGAATGCCCACACCGGGCTCGTCATCTTGGATGATGCCGAACTCCATGAGCAGCTCTTCCAGCTCTTCCATGGCCAGCGGCTTGGGGATGACCAGCATCTTGTTGTCGGCGATCTTGCGCGCCAGTTGCCTGTACTCCTCGGCCTGCGCGTGTTCAGGCGAGTATTCGATCACTGTCATCCGGCGCAGCTCGGCACGTTGCACCTGATTGTCGCGCGGAACGAAATGAATCATCTGGGTGCCCAGCCGCTTGGCCAGGGCCTCGATGAGTTGCGCCTCCTTGTCGGTGTTGCGCGAATTGCAGATTAGGCCGGCCAAGCGCACCTTGCCCGAGGTGGCGTACTTGAGAATGCCCTTGGCGATGTTGTTGGCGGCGTACATGGCCATCATCTCGCCCGAAACCACGATGTAGATTTCCTCGGCCTTGCCCTCGCGGATGGGCATGGCGAATCCGCCGCACACCACGTCGCCGAGGACGTCGTAGAAGACGAAGTCGAGATCGGGCGTGTAGGCGCCCTCGGCCTCAAGAAAGTTGATGGCGGTGATGACGCCGCGGCCAGCGCAGCCCACGCCCGGCTCGGGACCGCCAGACTCGACACATTTGACGCCACCGTAGCCGAGTTTGAGGACGTCGGACAATTCCAGATCCTCCACCGTGCCACGCTCGCGAATCAGATCCATGACCGTGGTCTGCGCCTTCGCATGCAGCATCAAGCGCGTGGAGTCGGCCTTGGGATCGCATCCAACAATGATGACCTTCTTGTTCAGCGAGACGAGTCCCGCCACGAGATTCTGGGTCGTGGTCGATTTGCCGATGCCGCCTTTGCCGTAAATTGCGATTTGCCTCATGATGTCCTTCCTGTTTCGTTCGTTGCTTCCGAACCGTCGTTAGTCTTTTCAGTTCGTGACTACTGCAACAGGAGTGCCATCGGTGAAGTGCCGGCATCTCGTGGTATTCAGGAATCTAGGCTCGACAATATTCGCGAATGTCGAACTTCATTCCGTCGAGATTGTCGATGTCGGCTCGGATGAATGAACCACAGAGAACACTGAGACGCCAGAGACGGATGAGAATGGAAGGGTTCCAGATCGAGTTCTGGAAAACCCACCACAATCCGGAGCTCAGCGTCCTCCGTGCTCTCTGTGGTGAAAGCTAGCGGCCAGCAGCGCGGCCACGGCGGGCCGGCGCGATGATCGCCATGTCGATGCCGAACTTGCGGATCTTGTAGCGCACGATGCGCTCGCCCACGCCCAGCTCGCGGCCGGCCGCACTCACGTTGCCGCCCGCTCGCTTAAGCGCATCGACCAGCATGTCGCGTTCGAGTTGGGCCACGTTGGAACGCAAGGTTCCGTCGGTGTTGAGCCGCAACTCCGCGGGCATCTGTAGGGTCGGCGGCAGGTCACGGCCATGAATCACGCCGTCGCGCGAGAGCAGCACCGCATGTTCGATACAGTTTTCCAGTTCCCGGATGTTGCCCGGCCAGTGGTACGCCATCAGCATGTTGATGGCACTGGTGGTGATGCGCCGGATGGGTTTGTGCATCTTCTCGGCGAACTTCGCGCTGAAATGATTGGCCAGCGCCAGAACGTCGTCCTTGCGTTCGCGCAGCGGCGGCAAGAACACGGGAAACACGTTAATCCGGTAGAAAAGATCGGCGCGAAAGCGGCCGTCCTTCATCAGAGCTTCGAGATCGCGGTTGGTCGCGGCCACGATACGCACATCGACCTTCGTCGTCTTGTTGCTGCCAACCCGCTCGAATTCGCGCTCCTGAATCGTGCGCAGTAGTTTGACCTGTACGGTGGGCGAGAAGTCGCCAATCTCGTCGAGAAACAAGGTGCCGCCGTTGGCTTCCTCGATGCGGCCCGCGCGCGCGTGCAGCGCCGAGGTAAAGGCGCCCTTCTCGTGTCCGAACAGTTCGCTTTCCAGCAAACCCTCGTTGAGGGCCGAGCAGTTCACCTTCACGAAGGGCGCGCCCGAACGGCCGCTGAGGCAGTGAATCGCTGCGGCCACTAGCTCCTTGCCCGTGCCCGATTCGCCACGAATCAGCACCGTGGTGTCGGCGGCGGCGACCTGCTGGATGCGCTCGTACACCAGATGCATGGGTGCCGAGTCGCCAACCATGTTTTCCGGACGCGACGACAGCTGCAATTCGGACAGCAGCCGCTTGCGCTGATCCTCAAGCGCGGCGGCTTCGGCGCGCGATTCCCGCCGCCGTTTGATGTCGTTGGCAATCAAGCCAGTGACGATGCTGAGCACCTTTTCCGCGTCTTGCAGCAGATCGATGTCCTGCCTGGGCAGATCGACCGACAGCGTGCCCACGGTTTCCTGGCCGATGGTGACGGGCAAGGCGACAAAACTCCAACCCTTGCCGTCCAGTTGCGCGTCCTTGCGCTGGTGCACACGATCTTGAAAGCGCGGCTCAGCCTCGATGCTGGGAATGATGAGCGACTTGCCGGTTTCGATCACCCGGCCGACGATGCCCTCGCCGCGCCGGTAACTCGCGCCATCGTGCGGTTGCGTCTCGGATGGCCGCAGGGCCTCGACGAAAAGTTCCGTCCCGTCGGGCGACAGCAACATGACGGTCGCGCGCCGCATGTCCAGGCGCTCTTCCAGAACGCGCAAGATCTCGCGCAGGATGTCTTCCTGCGAACCGGTCCGGGCCAGGGTGCGAGCCACTTCGGCCAGCGCGTCCAGCGACTGCACGTGGCGGCGCGATCCCGCTCGGCAAATGTGGCAGCGGTCAAGCGAAGGACGGAGTAGATCCTTGGAAAGTAGGGTCATGCCAGTGACAAGGCGAGGGCCCGTGGCGGTGCCGTGCGCGCCAGGTGCAAGCGCAGGGGTTGCATCGCCGAGGCCGCAAAGCCATGGCGCGAGTACAGCTGGCGTGCGTGGGCGTTATCGGCATCCGTGAGCAAAGTGATGCGCGTCAGTCCCTCCCTGCGCGCCCAATCGATGGCGGCGCGCAGAAGGCGCGTGCCAAGGCCCTTGCCACGGTGCTCAGGACGCACGACCAAGTCCTCAAGCCAAGCCGCCTTGCCCCCTTCCGCCGTGCTGATGGTGAAGAGCAGGCTGACCATGCCCAGGATCTTCGAACCGCGCGTCAGCACGAATAGCCGCCCCATCGCCGGCTGCGCCAGAAGAATTTCAAGCGCCCGGCGCTGCTTCGTGGCGGCCGGGGAAAAGTCCCGCTCTTGCTTGAACAAATAGCCCAGCAGCTCAACCATCGCCGCCACGTCGGCACTTCGCGCCTCGCGCACACGTACGGTATCGCGCGGCCGGGCTTGCCGCGCAGGGCGTCGAGTCCTTTCGGAATACGCTTCCATCACGTCTTCTACTTTATCCGTGATGTTGTTAGCGGACTGTTTCCGTTGGGTGAATGCTTCGCCACCCGAAGTCCTGCTCGGTCAGCTTCGCGCTTGGAGCACGGGTGGCCCAACTTGCCCCGGTCTCATCAGCCGATACTCAATTCGCGTAGTCGCCGGCCCCAAACCCGCTTGCCTGTCTGGGGGTCGAAATTCACGCGCGCATCCATTCCACGCAGCTCCATGGCTTTGTTGTCGTAGGCAAGAGCGGCGTTGCGTTCGTTGGCAAATCGGCCAAGCCAGATGTTCGAACGATGATGGGTAATCGCAGCTATCCAGCATTGACTCTTTTCTTCATAGTGAACACCGCGAAAAGAGGAGCTGTATCTAGCTTTGCCTTCGCGAAAAGCCTCGGCTCGAAGTGTGGCCGCATTCGCTGGCGGATTGCTTTTGTCGGGAAAGTTGAGTGGCAGTTTTCCCGGCATGTAGAAGCAGGCGGCCCGGTCGTGCACTCTTGCCGCGTCCTCTTCATCTTCCCAATGGCCCAGGTTTTGCCGTTTGCGACCGCTCAAGAGCGTCGCCTGCCATGGGCGACTGCCATTGGCGGGATTGTAGGACACCCCAAGGTAGCGAGAGGTATAGGAATTGCTATTGACCTTTCTGACTCGGCGAGCCTCCAGTCGCAGATCAGCTGGGCTTGCGGGCGCAAGACGACGGGACGGAAGGTTTAGCGTCTCCGTGGCTCCACCGAAGAACAACATGGCCCGGTCACAGGCCTCGGCTGCCTGTTCCTCGCTCGGCCAAGTTCCGAGGAAGCGCTTTCCAAGCATCGCCGTCCAGCCACCCATTGTAAGGACGACACCATGGTGTTTGCTGCTGGTGCGGGCCTTGTACGCTTGATGAGCTTCGGCCCGGAGCTGAGCGGCGTCGGCCGGACTCGATCGCCGTTTGGGGAAATTCCGAATGGCCTTCTCCCCTCGATACATGAGTACGGCGCGATCGTAGGCCACGGCTGCTTCCTCGGCGCGCGACCAAGAACCCAGCCGCTCGTATTTGCCATCGACGCGAATGGTAGCTGCCCAAGACTTGCTCGGCCCACTCTGCGTGGGAGAGACGCCGAGATACCCGCTCTTGGCACGCACACCTCTCTCTTGCTGAGCCTCGGCCTGCAATTGCTCGACATCCGCGGGCTTGAACAGCCGCTCGGGGAGATTCCGCCGAGCCTTCTTGCCGTAGTACTTCAGAACCGCGCGATCATAGGCGATGGCCGCGGCTTCCGCGGTTGGCCAGGTTCCCAGACCTCTCGGTATGCCATCAACGCGCAATTTGGCGGTCCAGTGCTTCCCGTCGAGCTTACTGACGCCGTCATAAGGGATCTCCTGCCCTTCCCTGACGGAGCGATGGGCTTCTTCCTGCAGTTGCCTGGCATCGGCGGGAAGCAAGTCCTGCCGTTCAGGGAAATTGCGTGGCGCTTCTGTCCCCCGGTAGTGGAGGACTGCCCGGTCAAAGGCGATGGCAGCTTCTTCGGCGGTGGCCCAGGTCCCAAATACGAAATGCTCTCCGTTGATGGTCGCCTGGGCAATCCACCGTAGGTCTCCGCTGAGCGTCCGTTTTGTGGTCGCGCCTACAAACTTCCGTCCGTGCGATTTTTCAGGCTTGGCTCGCGATTTGGTCTTTGGGGTCATGGGGCCGATCTTCAAGACAGAATGTGCGTCAGGAGTGCACGTACATTATCCGAGATCGCGCCGAGAATCTTGGGCGTCTTCGCGTCTTCACCCGACTCATCGACGAAGACGGGTGATGACCCATCGGCGCCGCTACGGACAGCTGAAGGCCAGCCATGTGCCGGCGGGGCTCTGCTCGGTGGCCCCGATTCCCCGGTTCATGTGCACCAGGTAGGCGTCGCCGGGACAAAGGTTCTGGTCCGGCACCAGGCTGTAGCAAGGCCCTACTGAGCTACGGCTTTTCCATCACGACGATGGCGGTCGACCGCCTTTCGCCAAGAAAAATCGCCCTTGAGAACGCCACGAGTTCAAAGAAACGCGCGCTGAACTCCTTCGCGCTCTTGGGGATCCAGTTGGGCGCGAAGGCCACGCGCTCGACAAGCACTGGATTGGGCAACAACCGCTTCAAGCGCAATCCAGCCGCCTCGCCCAAAGAGATGATGAGGTTGGGAGGCAGATCCTTTTCGGTGACATCCCACTTGGCCATGGCATCCTTGCTGGTCGCGTTCTTGGCGTGACCCTCGCCCGGCTCGTGTGTCACGAGCACGCCCCCGGGCCGCAAGGCGCGCGCGGCCGACGCAATCGCCGCGCGCTCGTCAGCCGCGTGGTGCAGACAATCGAAGAAGAGCACGGCGTCGAATTGCTCTTTGAAGGCAAGCGTCTCGTACTCGGCCACTTGGAACGACAAGTTCTGAAGGCCATCCGCGAGCCGATCTTCCTCGGCCAGCTCGATCATCTTTGGCGCGATATCGATGCCGACCACACGGTAGCCGGCGCGCGCGAGAAAACGGCTGGTCCATCCCCCGCCTACCCCGCAATCAAGCACATCGGCCGGCGGACGCGGTAGCGCGCCGATCACGGCCGCCATCGAGAACAGCAAGGTGGAGCAGGAGGAATCGGAGAACGGTTTGCCACGAAGGTGCGCACGCCCAGCGTCACCAATGCGGTCTGCATACTCGATCTCGCCTTGCTTGCTCATTCTGCTTCTCCGTCACGGGGTGCGGGTGGGTGGCAGGATCGTTGTACAACATGCATCCTCGCATGTCTCGATCCGCCACATCCTTGGGCTTGTTCATGCCATCACGCAGTAGGGATAGCGATTTCGGCATGCCTGTGCCATTGTCCGCCCAACTTTCGAGCAGTACCCATGTCGCAAGTATCGCGATTCGCATTCATCGACCTACTGCGCATTCTCGCCGCGCAGGTGATCGTTCTGCACCATCTGGCGTTCTACGGCCCCCTGTCCGACCATGCCTATCCCGTGGCCGCGGGCCCCATCGACTGGCTGTACCAGTATGGGCGCTTCGCGGTGCAGATCTTCTTCGTAACCGGCGGATACTGCCTGGCCGGAAGCCTGGCGCGGCGCAAGCCAGAACGCTTACGGGCCTTTATCAGCGTGGTGGTTGAACGCTATTTCCGCATCGGGCTGCCCTACCTGGTGGCGCTGTGCCTGGCCCTGGTGGCCAACGAGATTGCCCGCTCCTTAATGAGCCATCCCTCCATCTCGGCCAGCCCAACGCCGGGTCAGCTGGTGGCCCACGTGTTCCTGCTGCACAAGGTCCTGGGCTACGAGTCCCTGACCGCCGGGATCTGGTACGTGGCCATCGATCTGCAACTGGTCGCACTGGTCAGTCTCGTGTACGCGGTGGCGTGCCGCCTGTCGTCCCAGCGTGGCTACGTGATCGCGCGTTGGACACTGCTGGCCATGGGACTGGCATCGGCTTTCTTCTGGAACCGCTCGCCCAATCTCGACCCATTCGGCATCTACTTCCTGGCCAGCTACGTGCTTGGCATGTTGGCGGCGTGGACTAAAGATGGCCGTGTGTCCAAGCCTGTCTTCTGGGGCTACCTCGGCACCATCGCGCTTTCACTGCACGCGGATTTCCGCGCCCGGCTGGTGTTGGCTGCCGCCACCGCAGCGCTGCTTGTGCTGGTGCAGGGACAAGCCTGGCTGGCCAAGTTGTCGAGCATTCGGCCGCTGAAGCGCCTTGGGCTTGTCACCTACAGCCTCTTCCTGATCCATTTCCCCATCTGCTTGGTGGTGAATGCGTGGTGGTCCTACGGGCTGCCACCCGATCCATGGATGGCCATGCTGGGCATGGCGATTGCCTATGTCCTGAGCATGGCGGGCGCTGTACTTTTCTATCACGTGGTTGAGACACGCCTTGCACGCTTGCGCCTGCCGGCGGTGGGCACATGGAAAATCCTGGCGAACCCATCGAAAGTCGTCAGGCCGGTCGCGGACAGCAGCGAGAATTAGCTCGCCGCCCGGCGCGCCACCAAGGCCTCGACGATGGCCGGATCGGCCAGGGTGGTTAGATCGCCCATGTCATCGGTCTTGCCCGCGGCGATGCTGCGCAAGATCCGGCGCATGATCTTCCCCGAGCGTGTCTTGGGCAGGCCCGGCGCGATGAGCACGATGTCGGGCGTGGCGAAGGGGCCGATGTGATGGCGGACTTCGTTCTTGAGCTCTCCAAGCAGCTCGGTGCTCTCGCTCCAACCCGCATTCAGGATCACGAAGGCGAAGATGCCCTGCCCCTTGAT
>Ga0302323_100005321_pt1 | contig 10536 bp, 9 predicted proteins | sample Fen_T0_3_FD_201950 | JGI IMG/M metagenome (GOLD analysis project Ga0302323, IMG submission 201950) | Peat permafrost microbial communities from Stordalen Mire near Abisko, Sweden - Fen_T0_3 | ecosystem: Environmental > Terrestrial > Soil > Wetlands > Permafrost | place: Sweden: Abisko... | reverse complement strand
ACGAACTCGACGCGCTTGACCGTCTTGAACGGCGCGAGCTTGCCGCGAGTGTGCTCCATCACGTCCTCAGCGGTCAGCGCCTCGTCGGTGACGACCACGACCGCGAGCGGCGACTCACCCCACTTGGTCGACGGCACGCCGATGACGGCCGCGTCGACGATCGCCGGGTGGCCGAGGAGCACGTTCTCGATCTCGGCCGGGTAGACGTTCTCGCCACCCGAGATCAGCATGTCCTTGATCCGGTCGACGATGGTGACGAAGCCGTCGTCATCCATCGTCGCCACGTCGCCGGTGTGCAGCCAGCCGTCGATGACAGCATCGGCCGTGGCCTCGGGGCGGTTCCAGTAGCCGGTCATGATGTGCCGCCCGCTCACGAGCACCTCGCCCGGTTCGTCGGGATCGCAGTCGGAGCCGTCGTCACGCACGACGCGCACGTCGGTGTGGAAGAACGCACGCCCGGTGGAGCCGGCGCGGGCGAGCGCGTCCTCACCGGTGATGAGGCACGCAGGCCCGCAGGTCTCGGTGAGCCCGTACACCTGGTGGATCTCGATGTCCATCGACGCGTAGGTCTTGATCAGCTCGAGTGGCACCGGCGCCGCGCCGCTCATCACCCAGCGCAGCGTGGAACCAGCGTGTCGCTCCGCGTCGTAGGCGGCGAGCATGAACTGCAACATTGCCGGCACCAACAGCGTCGTGGTGATCCGCTCGGCCTCGATCTGCTTCCACGCCTCGTTCGGGTCGAAGGCGCGCATGATCACGAGCGTGAGGCCGCGGTACACCACGCACAGGCACGGCGTGAGCGCGGCGACGTGGAACATCGGCAACGAGTTGAGGAACCGGTCGTCGACCCGGAAGTCGGTGGTGGCCGCGACGGTGTGCATCGCCCACATCACCGTTTCGTGGGTGTGCATGACACCCTTCGGCAGGCCCGTGGTGCCGCTCGTGTACATGATGAAGAGCAGGTCTTCGCCGGAGCCGGCCAACTCGGGCTCGGCGTCCGACTGCGCGGCGAGCCAGTCGTCGTAGTCAGACGCGCCTTCTTCGGTGTCGCCGCCCACCTGGATCCAGTACTCGATCGCGGTTGCGTCTCCGCGTGACCGCAGCTCCGCGGCGATCCCGGCGAACTCGACGGAGTGCACGAGCACCGTCGCGCCCGCGTCGGCGAGGATGAACTCCAACTCCTCGGCGACGAGGCGCCAGTTCAGCGGCACGTTGACCGCTCCGATCTTGGCGATCGCGTAGAACGACTCGACGAACTCGGTGCCGTTCATCAGGAGGAGGGCCACGCGGTCGCCCTTGCCGACGCCGAGCGCACCCAACCCGTTGGCGACGCGGTTCGAGCGGGCGTTGAGCTCCCGGTAGTTCAGCCGCCGACCCGACGCCGACTCGACCAGCGCCTCGTGGTCCGGATCGTGGTGGGCCCGCCGGCGCAGCAGGTCACCGATGTTGACCGTCATGTGACGACTCCCCCCGAGTCACCGCGCTGTCGAAGCGGTCATTGTGACCCAACCCGGCGGGTCTGTCACTGCGGCGACCCGTCTCGATCAGGGACGAGCGGGTTCCCGTGTCCAGACGCGGAGCGGTCCGATCGCACCGAAGCCCGCGGCAATCGCGGCGTCCAGACCGGCGCCGCGCTCCCAGCTCACGACCCAGGCCTCGGGGTGGCGGCGAGAGACCGCGTCGGCGACAGCTGCCCACGCGCCGAACACGTTCCACAGACCAGCCACTGCAGTGCCGCCGATCTCGGTTCGGTGCACGATCCCACCATCGACGAATCCGCCGTCGCCCTCGCGGCCGAGGACGGTGACTCCGGACGCGCGTCGCAATCCGGTCGGGAGCGCGTCCGCTTGGCCGCCCCAGGCACGGCACCAGGCTGCGAACACGAACTTCTCACGCACGACGGCGAAGGGCGACGCCGTCTCGTCGGCCCCAACCGACCCAGGGGGACGCGCGATCCATGTCGCGTCGGAGAGCACCGTCCAGCCCTGGTCCGTGAGGTCGAGCGTCGCAAAGGAATCGCTGACGGACGCGCCGAACGAGTCGTTGATGCGGCCGAGCACGTCGAGCGCCGAGGCGTCGGGTACCAAGGTGACCGCGTCGGGGCAGAGATCGGGGGTACGCCGGGCCGACCACCACACGCGCGCGTCTCCCTCCGGCGCGAAGCGGTGGAGCCGGCACACCAGGTCACACCACGCCGCGTGCTCGCGCACCGCGAGCGTCAACGGATCCGGAGCGGCCATCGTGCCAGCCTGACCAGACGGGCGAAGCCCGGTCAAGCCGGCGAGACGCCGACACCCGAGCGTGATGTCGCCTCAGCCATCCGAGCATGCTGAACTTCTGCCGGTCCTGACCGGCACGACTGTCACATGCTCGGAAGTGGGCGGTTCCGCGGAACCGCTCGGGTTACGCGGGGGCGTCGAGAAAGCCGGTGAGGCCGGTCGGCGCGTGCGGGCCGAAGGTGGCCTGTTCGAGCACGCCCACGCCGACGCGGTCGCCCCAGGTGGCGCGCACCACGTTCTGGATGTGCATCGACGACGGCGTGAACGGGTCGAAGTCGTCGAGCGCGATCGACTCGCGGCCGGTCTCGAGCTCGCCGTGGCTGGAGCCGTGGCCCCACTTGGGGTGGCCCGAGTAGCCGATGCCGCGCATGCGGAACGTGTACAGCGTCTCGAGCTGGATCACGTGCTCTTCGCCGGAGTGCTCCTTCAGCCGCAGCGTGGCGCGCTGCGCCTCGCGACGGCCCGGCTTCCACTCGATGTCGTAGTGGAGCTCCGCCATCTCGCGAGTGGGATCGACGCCGTAGGTGGGCGCGTCGGGACCGTCGAGCAGCGGCACGATGAGCGCGCTCTGCAGCCAGCGGTTGCCGTCGGGATGCTCGTGCAATGCGAGGTGGGTGCACACGTCGTCGAAGTGCAGCGGTGCCCACAGCCAGAACGCGCTCGGCATCGTCTGCGGACGGTTGGTCTCGAACGCGGTACCGACGGGGCGCATGCCCCACGAGCGGTCGCGGGTGCCGGTGACGCGGGCCGGGTCCACCACGATCTCGACGTCGTCAACGGTAATGGTGCCTTCCCACGTCCCCCACTGCGTGAGGCGCGTGTGGTCCATCACCTGGATGCCGTCGCGCACCACCTTCTGGCGCGGCTCCTCCAGCGCGACGGTGCGCGCCCGGAACGTGAGGTCCGCGCTGATGCCGTGCTCGTTCGGCTCGACGACGAAGCGGATCGTGCGCATCGGCTCCGTGACCTCGACGCGCAGTGGCCCGATCTCGGTCTTGCGGTCGAACGGCATCATTCCCGACGCGAACACCGAGTGCTCCACGCCGTCGATCACGATGCTGAACGCCGCGTCGATCACGCCGCGCACCGGGTAGTGACCCATTGCGCCCCCGATGAAGAAGGCGCCGTCGCGCTCGTGGCCGTTGAAGAAGTAGCGGTCGTAATGGTTCGGGTCGCCGGTCGCCGGGTGGGCGATGGGGTCGGCGGAGGCGTGGATCGGGTAGTCGTCGAACGGCGTCAGCATGGGCGACGGTCTAGTCGGCCGACGCCCGCGACTCAATCGCGGCCGAGCTTCTCGGCGAGGAATCCCACTGCGTCCTGCCACGACTGCGCCGATGCAGCTTCGTTGTAGAAGGTCGCACCCTCGGCGCAGAACGCATGCTGGGCGTCGGGGTAGGTGAAGATCGTGCCGTTGACGCCCCACTGGTCGAGCCGGCCCCGCAACTCGGGGATGCGCTCCGGCGGGAGCACCACGTCGAGGTCGCCGATCATGAACGCGATCGCGCCATTGACGTTCCACAGCAGATCCATGGCGTGCACCGGGTGGCGGGCGTCGATCGTCTCGAACCACGGCTGGCTCGGGAAGAAGCACACTGCCGCGGCGACGTCGTGGCGCAGGCAAGGCAGGAACATCGCCATCGTCGCCCCGGTGCAGTACCCCCAGCTCGCAAGGCGCGTCGTGTCGACGTCGTCGCGCGCGATCAGGAAGTCCAGCGCGGCGAGCTCGTCCTGGATCGCCTGGCGGAAGTCGAGCGCGTCGATGTGCGCCACCATGTCGTCGATGTCGCTGTAGTCCTCGGGATCGGCCGGGCCGGTGCCGCGGTAGTAGTCGGCGACGATGGCGACGTACCCGAGGTGAGCGAGCGTCGCCGCGATGCGCCGGATGAACGAGTTCGGCCCCGTGCCCTCGGCGCCGATCACCACGCCGGGGTGCGGACCCGGCACGACCGGCCGGGCGAGGAACGCCGGTGTCGTGCCGCCGCGCACCGCGAGGGCGATCGTCTCCGTGACGACGTCGTCGTAGGTCTCGGCGTCGGGGGCGGGAAACGGAGGGCCGGTGCGGAGCTGCGTCATGGGGCGGAACCTATCCCGATGGCAGACTCCCCCGCATGACCACGCCCCTGGGCCCGACCGACGCGCAACGTCGTCAGCTCGACGAACACGCGACCGCCGAGCTCACCTTCGATCTCGACGCGGTCATGGCCACCGTCGACGCCGACTGCGAGTACGAGTGGCAACCGCAGGGCCTCGGGCTGCGCGGTCTCGACGAGTGTCGCCGCATGTACGCGGCGTTCCTGCCACGGTGGCAGGAGCTCGAGCGCACGCGCGACCTCCGGTTCGAGGTGCGCAGCGAGTTCTGGAACGACGAGGCGCGCATCCGCGAGCAGGTCGGGTTCGTGCGCGGTGCCGACGGGAAGATCGAGCGGCACGACTTCGTGGTGGTGGTGCTGTGGGGCGAGCACGGCGTGCGCGGCGAGCGCACCTACGCGTCGGAGGCGTTCCACCGGCTCGTCCTCGGCGACGAGTACTTCGCATCACTCGGGCCGATCGGGCACTGAGCGACTCGTCCGGCCTAGTCCGGCGGGCGGACCCCGGCATCGCGCAATACGTCATCGGTGTCGGCGCCGAGCAACGGGGCCGGGCGGCCCAACCCGGGCTTCTCGCCGTCGAACGTGATCGGCGTCGCGTACTGCAGGAGCGTGCCCTCGGTGGGGTGCTCCATCTCCTCCCAGAACCCGACCGCGGCGAGGTGCGGGTCGTCGAAGAGATCCTCGACCCGGTTGTACGGCACGGCCGGAATGCCCGCCGCCTGCAAGCGCTCGAACCACTCCTGCGTGGTGCCGGTGCACAGCGCATCGGCCACGATTCCGTAGAGCTCCTCCAGGTGCGCGGTGCGGTGTTGCAACGTTGCGTAGCGCTCATCGGCCGCGAGATCGGGGCGGTCGATCATGGCGAAGAAGTCGGCCCAGTTGCGGTCGCTGTACACCACGACCGCGAGATGCCCGTCCGCAGTGGCGAAGGGCCGGCGCGACGGACTGGCGATGCGCACGTAACGCGCCTCGCCCAGCGGCGGCACGAAGGTGCGGCCCCACAGGTGCTCCACCAAGCCGAACGAGGTGAGCATCTCCGTCATCGGCACTTCGATCGCCGAACCCTCGCCGTCGATCGTGCGCCGGTGCAGCGCGGCCGAGATCGCGAACGCGGCGGTGAGCCCGGCGATCTTGTCGGCCATCGCGTTGGCGACGTACGACGGTTCCCCCACCATCCACTCCTGCGCGCCGGCGATACCCGACGCAGCCTGGACGATGTCGTCGTAAGCCGCGAGTGACGAATACGGGCCGGCGCCGCCGAAGCCCCGGATCGCGCAGTGGATCAACTCCGGATGTCCGGCGCGCAGCGCGTCGGCGTCGGCGCCGCACCGAGCGGCTGCGTCGGTGCGCATGTTGTGCACGAACACGTCGGCGCCGTCGCACAACTCCTTCAGCGCGCGTCGCCCGTCATCGGTGGTGAGGTCGAGCACGACGCTGCGCTTGCCGCGGTTACAGGTGAGGAACACCGCGGCCATGCCCGCGTGCGCACGGGGGCCGAGGTCGCGGGCGGAGTCGCCCTGCGGCGACTCGATCTTCACGACGTCGGCGCCGAGATCAGCGAGGAGGAGCGTGCCGTACGGGCCCGACACCACCGTGGTGGCGTCGACCACTCGGACACCTGCGAAAGGTGGGCGCTGCACGGCAGGAGCATAGGGAACGGTTCCCGTTTCGCTGCGGCGCTCTATCCTCGCCCGATGGCGAAGCTGCAGGCCCCCACCGTCCCTGACCTCCACGGGAAGACCATCCTCATCACCGGCGGCAACGCGGGCATCGGCAAGGAGACGGCGGTCGTGCTCGCCAAGGCGGGCGCGAGCGTCACCATCACCGCCCGCGACGCCGCACGGGGTCAGGCCGCGGTCGACGAGATCCGGCAGCGCAGCGGCACCACCGACATCACTGTGATGGACCTCGACCTCGCGTCGTTCGCGTCGGTGCGCGAGTTCGCGGCGAGCTACGCGGATGCGCACGCCTCGCTCGATGTGCTCGTCAACAACGCCGGCCTGATGCTCACCCAACGTCGCGAGACGGTCGACGGCAACGAGATGACGTTCCAGGTGAACCACCTGGGCCCGTTCCTGCTCACCAACCTGCTGCGCGACCCGATCGCCGCCGCGACCGACGGACGCGTCGTCAACGTGTCGTCCGACGCGCACAAGCAGGGCGGCAAGACCCTCGACTTCGACGAGCTGCAGTCACCGAACGGCGTCGGTGGCGCGAACTCGATGAAGGTCTACGGCCGCACGAAGCTGGAGAACATCCTCTTCACGCGTGAGCTGGCGCGCCGCTGGGCCGCCGACGGCACCACGGCGAACGCGGTGCATCCGGGCTTCGTGCGCAGCGGGTTCGGACGCGACGGCGACGCCGGGAAGCTCGGCGACCTGCTCATGCCCGTCATCGGTCTGTTCGCGCTGAGCGCGGAGCAGGGCGCCTACACCTCGGTGTATGTCGCGTCGTCGCCCGAGGTCGCGGGCGTCACCGGCGAGTTCTTCGTGAAGTGCAAGGCCGTCACCCCCAGCGGTGCCGCCCAGGACGACGCCGCCGCCGCCCGCCTCTGGGACGTCTCCGCCGACCTCACCAGCCTCTCCACCCCCGCCTAGACCGAACTTGCGTCGCTCACTTGGGATTATCCCAAGCTGCCGACGCAAGTTCGGGAAGAGGAGGGTCAGGATTCGGGGCGGAGGGTCGGGAAGAGGATCACTTCCCGGATGGTGGTGACACCCGCGAGGAGCATGGTGAGGCGGTCGATGCCGATGCCGAGCCCGCCGGTGGGGGGCAAGCCGTGCTCGAGCGCCCGTAGGTAGTCCTCGTCGATGGTGCCGGCCTCGGCGTCGCCCGCGGCGCGCGCCGCGGCCTCGAGCTCGAAGCGCTCACGCTGGTCGATCGGGTCGTTGAGCTCGGAGTACGCGTTGGCGAGCTCGTGCCCGTTGGCCACCACCTCGAAGCGCTCCACCAGCGTGGGGTCGTCGCGGTGCACCCGCGCGAGCGGTGAGGTCTCGCGCGGGTGGTCGAGCACGAAGGTGGGGCGCACGAGCTTGTGCTCGACCAGCTCGTCGTACACCTCGTGCGTGCAGCGGCCCGCGCCCCAGGTGTCCTTGTACGTGAGCCCGAGGCCGTCGAGCACGGCACGCGCCGCGGCGACGTCCATCGTGGGGTTGATCTCCACCCCGACGTGCTCGCGGATGAGGTCGACCATCGTGTGCCGGGGCCACGGCTCGGCGAGGTCGAACGTCTCGCCGCGGATCTCCAACACCGTGGTGCCGTTCGCGGCACGCGCCGCCGCGACCACCAGCGCCTCGGTGAGCGCCATCATGTCGTGGTAGTCGGCGAACGCCTGGTACGCCTCGAGCATCGTGAACTCGGGGTTGTGGCTGGTGTCGATGCCCTCGTTGCGGAACACGCGACCGATCTCGAACACCCGCTCGAAGCCGCCGACCACCAGTCGCTTGAGGTGCAACTCGAGCGCGATGCGCAGGAACAGATCGAGGTCGAGCGCGTTGTGGTGCGTGTGGAACGGACGGGCGGTCGCGCCGCCGAGCTCGTGTTCGAGCACGGGCGTCTCCACCTCGACGAACGCATGGTCCCCGAGGTAGCGGCGGATGGCCGCCACCGCGGCGAAGCGCACCGCGAACACCCGTCGCGCATCGTCGTTGACGATGAGGTCGACATAGCGCTGCCGGAACCGGGTGTCGACGTCGGAGAGGCCGTGCCACTTGTCGGGCAGCGGCCGCAACGCCTTGGCCAGCAGCTGGAACCCGCTGACCTTCACGGACAGCTCGCCCTTCCGGGTGGCCATCACCGTGCCCTCGACGCCGATCCAGTCGCCGAGGTCGAGCTCGTCGAACGCCGCGTGCTGCTCCTCGCCGAGCACCGCGCGCGACACGAACAGCTGGACGCTGCCGTCCTGGTCCTTGATCGTGGCGAAGGTGAGCTTGCCCTGGCGGCGCAACAGCATCACGCGGCCCGCGACCTTCACCTCGACGTCGGTCTCCACCCCGGCCTCGAGGTCACCGTGCGCGGTGCGCAGCTCGGCCAGCGTGCTGGTGCGGTCGAAGCGCACGGGATAGGGATCGACACCCCGTGCCCGCAACGCGTCGAGGTCGGCGAGGCGGCGGGCGCGCTCGGCGGGCGCGTCGGACGCCTCAGACGCGTCAGGCGCGTCGGGCGCGTCGGGCGATTCGGGCAGCTCGGCTTCGGACATCCGGCCGATGGTAGGTGCGGCCGAGGGGACCCCACGGGTTGGTTCCGATACGAATCGCACCCTTCGGTCGGTAGGATGCCGCCGCGCACACCCGGGACCTGTGTCCCCCGCCCGGCCAGGAGGCCCCCATGGAAGCCGTGATCGTCGCGACCGCCCGTACCCCCATCGGTCGGGCCAACAAAGGTTCGCTCGTCGACTGCCGGCCCGACGACCTCAGCGCGATCGTGGTGAAGGCACTGCTCGAGAAGGTGCCCGCCCTCGATCCCGCGCTGGTCGAAGACGTCATCTGGGGCAACGCCCAGCCCGCCGGCGCCGCCGGCTACAACCTCGCCCGCGTCGTCGCCATCCTCTCGGGCCTCGAGGGCGCTCCCGGCGTCACCGTGAACCGCTACTGCTCGTCGTCGCTGCAGACGATCCGCATGGCCGCGCACGCGATCCGCGCCGGTGAGGGCGACATCTTCGTGTCCGGTGGTTGCGAGACGGTGAGCCAGTTCAAGCTCGGCATGTCCGACGGCGGCCCCGGCACCCACAACCCCCTCTTCGAGCACGCCGAGGCCCGTTCCTCGGAGCGCAACTCGGGCGGTTCGCCCACGTGGTCGCCGTTCGCCGGCCTCCCCGACGTCTACATCTCGATGGGCCAGACCGCGGAGAACGTCGCGCAGTACGCGAACGTCTCCCGTGAGGCGCAGGACGAGTTCGCCGCGCTCTCGCAGCAGCGTGCAGTCGAGTCGCAGCACAACGGCTTCTTCGAGCGGGAGATCACCCCGGTCACGCTCGCCGACGGCACCGTCGTGAGCGTCGACGACGGCCCCCGTGACGGCACCACCGTCGAGAAGCTCTCGCAGCTGAACCCGGTGTTCCGGCCCGACGGCACCGTCACCGCCGGCAACGCCTGCCCGCTCAACGACGGCGCCGCCGCGGTGGTCGTGATGAGCGAGGCGAAGGCGAACCAGCTGGGTCTCCAGCCCGTCGCCCGCATCGTCGCCAGCGGCGTATCGGCCCTCGACCCGGAGATCATGGGTCTGGGTCCGGTCGAGGCGATCAAGCAGGCCCTCGGCCGCGCCAAGCTCACCGTCGACGAGATCGATCTCTTCGAGATCAACGAGGCGTTCGCCGCCCAGGTCGTGCCGTCGGCCCGCGACCTGGGTATCCCCTACGAGAAGCTCAACGTGCACGGTGGCGCGATCGCTCTGGGTCACCCCTTCGGCATGACCGGCGCCCGCATCATGACCACGCTGCTGAACGGCCTCGAGGACGGCAACGGTCGCTACGGCGTCGAGAGCATGTGCGTCGGCGGGGGCCAGGGCATGGCCATGGTGGTCGAGCGCCTCTAGTCACTTTGCGTCAGCCGACGTAAGGTCCCTGCCTTCCCCACAACTGGAGGCAGGGATGAACAAGTTCGCCAAGGATTTCCGCGACTTCATTCTGCGCGGCAACGTCCTCGATCTGGCCGTCGCCGTGGTGATCGGCGTCGCGTTCAACGCGGTCGTGACCTCGCTGGTGAACGACATCATCATGCCGATCATCGCGGGCATCATCGGCAAGCCCAACTTCGACGATCTCACCTTCACCCTCGGTGACGGCATCGTCTACTACGGCAAATTCCTCACCGCGCTCGTGAACTTCCTGATCATCGCGGCGACGCTGTTCGTGATCATCCGCGCGTTCGAGTCGCTCCAGCACCGCCGCCGCAGCGGTGAGATCGAGGAGCCCGCGGAGGCGAAGACCGACGAGGTCCTCCTGCTCGAGCAGATCCGTGACCTGCTCGCGGGGCAGCAGACCTGATCAAACCCCTGACCGGGAGCGACGCAGCTACGGAGTGGTGAACGCCGGGTTGAGGCACTGCACCGCAGTCGCGGGCGGGACGTCGAACGCCTTCTTGTAGTTGGTGAAGACGTTCTGCACCGCGCTGTGCGGGTAGAGCACCTCGGCCACCGCATCCTCGCCTCCCCCGGCGCCCGTGATCGGG
>Ga0302323_100005320_pt1 | contig 10537 bp, 10 predicted proteins | sample Fen_T0_3_FD_201950 | JGI IMG/M metagenome (GOLD analysis project Ga0302323, IMG submission 201950) | Peat permafrost microbial communities from Stordalen Mire near Abisko, Sweden - Fen_T0_3 | ecosystem: Environmental > Terrestrial > Soil > Wetlands > Permafrost | place: Sweden: Abisko... | reverse complement strand
CTGATTTTTTTAAATATGTTCTTTTTAAAAGTACCGGAGAATGGTCAAAGCAAACAATACTGGTTTCAGATGCTTCACTGATGTGAACGACTTTAAAAAATATATTGCAACAGAAATACTTAAGGAAGAATTATATAATACACTGTCCTTTTAAAAGGACTTAAAGTATTAATGGAACCTTTGGGGGGAAAAGGAGCTATCGCACTTGATTGAAGTGCAATCTATGTCTATCTAAATAATTATGGTTGTAGGAGCTTAGATTTTTGATTCTTTCCATTCCGGAAACACTAATTTTCTTATACGCTTCATTCTCTATAGCATCTGAGAGGATAATCTTTCCATTGTTCTCAAAACTTATTAGATTTCTATCAAACAAAGCATCGAACGTCGGTGATAAAAGTAAACCGTTATCAACATCAAGACGTTCATTATCATTGGAATCGCACCAAGGGACAATGTGTGATGCTATCAAGATATCGAGTTTATTGAAACCGGTAACGGCACATTTATACTCCCATCTGTGTATAATTCGTTTTCTATAAGCCCCCTGGCCCACTCTCGAAGTAACCAACCCTTTCCTTTCAGTACTATTTGGTGGGACAATGCTATATTTATCCAAAGGGTCTGAGACCACTGGGACTTGTGAGAACAAATCAGCTTGTAAGGGAATATAGGTTCCAATCTTTTTGAAAAAGAACTTAATTCCTACTCTAGTTGCTCCAGTTGTGTCGTGTGTTTCAAAATAGTCGGCATCAAACACTTCGACTTCACATTTATACTTTGCGAACCCTTTGGATACAAACTCAAATAGGAAAACCCTCTTTCCATTCTGCTTATGATCTCGCAAGGCAAGATTACCTCTAGTGAACTCCATATCACCAGACTGACCCTCACCAGTATAAGAGAATACATTTGTATTATCCCAACGATCCTCATAACCATGTTGATGGCCAGATTTACCGGTGAAAATGAATATGTATGGATGATTTCTGGAAGGGCTTATTCCAGCTTGCCAACTACCACCATAATGAGCATGAATATCATTCCTCCTATTATAGATTTGTTCTGGTATGAATGGTGATTTTTCCAAAATTATGTTCTTAATCGAGGTGTCTTCTCTACTTATTGTAAATATAGATTAAAATAATATTAGATCGGGGAAGAAAAATAATCTACATAAATAGTTGTGTCATCAATAAAAGTTCTAGAGTTTCCATATTACTATTTGCTTGTCCAATCACTCACTTTTGTGCATGCACCCAATTATCATAGATTAAGTAGAAATATTTGTAAGTACACCCTTTCTCCTAAAGAGTAAAACTGGGCATTATTGTCTGATATTTTGTTTTCAAAAATTGCACTGGACTCAAATTGTGTAAACTGTCAGGTGGATGATAGTTGCTATAATCCATTATAAATTCTTCAGCCTTTTCTTTGACCAGGTTTACATGCTCAAATATGTGTGTGTCAAGTATATCTTCACGATATGTTCTATTAAATCGTTCAATAAAACCATTTTGCATAGGCGTAGCTTTCTGGATTCTTATGTGATTGATCTCTTAGCATCCTTCCGCTTGAGTTCAGCGTATTCCGGCTCAAGTTCTTTATGCCTACGTAAAAGCTCAGAATTCATTTCTGAATACTTCTTCTTCCAGTTAAAAGAGGTGTTACGATTAATTTTGTTCCCGATAGATGTCAAAAATGTTTTTGCCAGCATCATGCTCCTTCAGAAATCCGGTTATCTGGCTCTCAGTAAATCTAGTCTTTTCCAAATACAAGTTAAAGTTAGACACTTATGTCCAATATTAAATTGTAGGATTTTTAGGGAAACTTACATATGGATGTCGTAAGGTCTGATAATTGCTATAAGCTTCGCAAGTATGGTCTCCAGTTCAGGATGTTTAACATCAGTTCGTAGCTCGTGAGGAAATTGATAATCTACATAGCCAGACCGGAATACGAGATACTAGTTGTCATTAGAGAATAATCAGGATCAGAATAGAAATAAGAACCTCTTTCTTGCTCTCTCGGGACATTAAAACCGACGATGCCTCTTCACATTGCTCGTATATTGTTCCGCATAGTCCTTTTGATACAGCCAAAGACAGGGTTATAACTTACCCAGCCTTTTCAATTCCCAAAAACACTTAGCTGTTGCATGAATATCGACGGCTGCATTATGTTCCTCTTCAAAGTCTTCCTGGAAAAGTTTGTAGTGCAGTTCTGAAAGCTTTGGCCATTTATAACCGTAAGGTCCGATTATTTTACAGAAATTAGTGGTACCCTGCATCGTACAGATCTTTCTTTTTGAAGCTAAACTATCCGGCATCCTGTTTCTCAGAAATTCAGCCCTGACAATCTTCTCATCAAAACTGATATTGTGGGCAACCAGATATTCAGACTCATCAATTAAACCCTGAAATTCCTGCAGGACAACCAATAAAGCTTTTCCTTCCTCAATAGCTTTTTCAGTTGAAATACCGTGAATCCTTGAAGCATCTTCCGGAATTGTAAAGCCAACAGGCTTAATAATATAATCACCTCTGGAAATCAGATTTCCATTTCTGTCATAAAATAAATACGCCAACTGAACTAATCTTGGCCAATTGTTAAGATCTGTAACAGGAGCTTTCCAGTTTCTTGGAAGTCCTGTTGTCTCTGTGTCAAAGAATAAATACATGAGGTTTCAGATAGATTCTAAATTGTTTAATAGGAATTGTGAGGTTTTTGTTACTGTGAAGTACGGCGAAAGGGCGTAAGTACCAAAGGCCTGTGAAGCGTCTGGCGTCAGGCGTGAAATTTGACGTTTTCTGGTGTTGCGAGGGGCATAATGCAAGGTGCATGATGGTCAACCATTTCAGCTGAAACAAATTTATTTGACTTCACCTTTTTGGTGGTGTAACTTGCATCAAAAATATTTTAGTTCTATTAATTAACTAAAAATTAATGACATGAAAAAGTTTTGTTTAATTACAGCAACTGCTGTATTCCTGGCTTTAAGCTTTTCTAATGGAATACAGGGGCAGAACATTTCATCGAACCTCGACCAGCCTAAACTGATGTTACAGTTTCTTGGTAAGTGGCAGGCGAATGTGGGTAAAGATACCTTAGAGGTTTGGGATTGTCAGGTGTATGGGAAAGCATATACATCAAATGTATATCAGGTTTCCAAGGGTCATAAAACCCCTATTTATACAAATAATATCAGTTATGGTCCGAAAGAGGGTAAGTTCATGGGTTTTCAGCTTACTGCAAATGGAAATTACGGGACATGGATTGGCTCATTCACTTCTGATAAAAAGCTGGAAGGAATTTTGGCTCAGAATTTTAATCCTGAACCAAATTATGGAAAATTTGAGATAATCTTCAAAAATCTTAATGAATTTACCTATTCCATTTATAATACTCAGGGAGCAAAAACAGCAGAACTGCAATTTGTTAAGCTTAAATAGGCAGCAATCATACAAGAAGTGAGAATGAACATTATTCAAAATCGTTGATAAAAAATAATGTGAATCTAATGCCCTGATATATAAATTTCAGGGCATTTTCTTTTTCCTACCCATGGAAGTAAAAAGAAATCCATTAACCACCCACCTTCGCTTTTCAATTCTCAAATACTTCTTCGACGGATGAAAGCTACGGTGGGCGAAGCACCCTTTTGTCAGGCTCAGGTGAGGACGCAATGGAAAGAGGTTCTTATTAAAGCCTACTTACCACGGTTTTGAAGCACAAAGTAAGGCAGACGAGCCAGCGGAACATCGATTGTAATTGTCGTAGCGCCTTTATAAAGTTTGCCGTCGTCAGCAAGCCACTTGCCTTTTGGCAGATAAACCTTTCGTGAATTTTCTTTCTTGTCCATAGGGGCAACCAAAATAGTTTCACCCAGCATAAACTGATCGGTTACAGAATCAAATCCCTGTCCAGGAAAGTAATATTCGAGCGAACAAATTATAGGGTCGCCATTCTGTGCCGACTTTTTGGCTAATCTCAATATTTCAGGAGTAAATTCCGACCTTATTTTCATGGCTTTCTTAACGGCATCCAGATGTTCAGCATCCAGAATACGCCATGGGGCTACCGAAAATTGCATCATGGGCATCAGCGCATGTATTTGTGCCGAGCGTACAACCAGATCCTGATTAAAAGTTTTCAAATCTTTAAAACTTACCCAATCACCTCCGCCAATCATATCCGGGCACGAGAATGTGTACCCTGATAACGCTTCAATTATCATATGTGGGATTAGTTTTTGCACATCTTCCCATACATGATTTTTATCGTGAAGCCTTTGAGCCAGCGGCTGACCGGCCATCTTCCAGCAGGCCCGGTATTCGTTAAGAGGAAAACGAAGTCCGAATTGAGCGTATAATTCGCACTGCCGGTTTGGTGATGCAGGGTGCAAGCTCAGTGCGTCAGCGGGATAATAGTTCATATCTCCGGCATCCAGTTTGAAACCGTCAATACCAAAATCTTTTACCAACCGGTCGAGTTCGCCGTTAAACCATTTGACAGACTCCAAATTAGTAAAATCCAATAATGCTGAATATCCGTTCCACCACTTGATCATAGCAGGGTCAGATGCGAGTTCCCAGCTGGATTTAGCATCGGTTTTCTGCATCAGGAATCCTTTGAATTTCATGATTTTTTGCACGATCATCGTTTGGTCGGCACTCACAAAAGGACACAACCATACCATCACTTTGAAACCCATAGCATGCAACTCATCAATCATCAGTTTTGGGTTTGGAAAACGCCCCGGGTGGAAATTCCATTTTCCGTAATCTTCCTGCCAAGTGTCGTCAATCATTATTACTCCGGGTTCAAAACCGTTATTCACAATTGCGTGGGCATATTTCAGAACATCCACCTGATTTTGATTGTAAGTCAGTTCAATCCAGGTATTGTATTGCGGTTTCGAGAACAGCAGCTCGTCAGGTATTTTGCCTGAAGCCGGAAAAAAGGTGGTTGAAGCATATTTTCGGGCATCGGCAAGCGTATTACCGGAACGGCCCGATCTTACTTCTCCTTTTGCCTTGGAAATGATGATTTTCCCATCTCCTACTTCAAAAGCAAAAGGTTCCTCGCTCCAAACCCATAAACCTTTGTTCCCAAGCAATAGCGGCTGAATCTGATTTTCTTTGTTATTGGCATAAAAATCAAACTTACTTCCAACCATATAAGGCATTTTCTGCCCGTCTTTTATAACTCCCGACCAGACTCTTTCACCGGGAAGCAAAAGGATTTCAGTTGATTTTTCCTGAGCCGTGCATACCAGATTATGCATTGTTATCAGGAATAAATATGCCAGTATTGTTCTCTTCATTTCAATTTCAGTAAATTTTTTTCCGAAAGAATTTTTTAATGGTATCTCTATTTGTGATTGCTTAAAGTTATTAATATATTTTTATCCCGACTTCCTGCCCACATTTTCATAAGATAAAATTGGAATTTTTTCTCATCTCTCTGATCTGCAAAAATCTGCGATATCTGCGGGAAAATAATAATTAAGAACTTACACAGAGTGGCACAGAGGAGACACAGAGAGCCACAGAGAAGAAGGGGTGAATGGGTGAAAGGGAGATTGGGAGAAAAGCTGCCTGACACCTGATGCCTGATGCCAGACGCCCCTCTTGTCATAAAGTGATTTTTCTTACCTTTACATCTGTTATTATGATGGTAAAAACATATTTAAAAGAATAAAATATGAATGAAAAAATCATTTCCAACGGTATAAACAGGCGCGGATTCTTAAAAACAAGTGCGAAACTTGCTTCATCAGCAATGATCCTGAGCCTGGGTGGTTCTAAATTATTCGGAAGAGAGAATATAGGCACTGCGGCTGTAGCTATCGATAAAGTTACCCTTAATAATGGAACGAAGATGCCAATTTTAGGATTCGGAACACTGTACCTTAATGATGAAAAAGGTGCAAATTGTGTAGCAGATGCTATCTCCTTAGGCTATCGTCTTCTCGATACAGCCAGAATATATGGAAATGAAGAAGCGGTGGGAAACGGGATCAAACTGAGCGGAATAAAACGCGAAGAACTTTTCGTAACTTCTAAACTCTGGGTAGATGATTCAGGTTATGAGAATGCAAAAAAAGCATTTGATGTCACACTGAAAAAGCTTGGCACCGACTACCTCGATCTTTACCTTATACACCGTCCGCGTGGCGATGTAAAAGGGTCGTGGAAAGCAATGGAAGAGCTGTATGCTGCAGGCAGGATTAAAGCTATCGGTGTCAGCAACTTTGATGAACAACAGCTTAAAGATCTGCTGGCAGATAGTAAAGTTAAACCTGTCATAAACCAGATCGAGACTCATGCATATTTCCAGGAAACAAGCGCTTATGACTGGCTGAAAAAGTATGGAGTGCAAATGGAGGCATGGTCACCTTTTGCAGAAGGCAGGAACGGTCTCTTTACAAATGCCACCATTGATGAGATAGGCAAAAAGTATAATAAAACTGTGGCACAGGTATGCCTTAGATGGCATTACCAGCGTGGAATAGTTGCCATCCCGCGATCATCACAAAAAGCTCATATGAAGGAAAACCTTGAAATCTTTGATTTTAAGCTTGATGAAGCGGATATGAGGAAGATCTTGGGGGTTGATCTCAATAAATCGCAATTCCCGGAGTGGACCTGAAGAAGGTGTGAGGTGTAAGGTGTGAGGTGTGAGGCACAGGGCTCAGGGCTCAGAGCACCTCATTGCCCTGCGCTCTGTGCTCTGTGCCCTGCGCCATCTTACAAACTCCATCCCTTCCTGTAATCATAATGGAAAAGGTCATTTGCTTCAGGTACATTGGTGATTCTCATATTTTCAGCATCATATTCAAGTATTTTATTTGAATTCTGAACGTGTGTTGCAATATTTGTCAGCAGCATTATCTCTGCAAGCCTGGCTGAAATGGAGAAATCATTATGTGATTTTTTATGTGCTTTTATTGAATCTATCCAGTCAACATAATTATCAGGAGTACGTTCAATCCATGAAGCGGGCTTCTTAAAATCAGGATTTGCCGGAACCAGCTCGGGCATTGCGCCATGACTATTATGCATTATGATACCTTTATCCCCAATATATGTTACAGCCTGAAGTTCGCGTCCGGGTTCAAGGGCCGAAGGTCTCAGAGGTTTTATTCCACCATCAACCCATCTTACTTTAACTGACGGCATATATCCGATACCTTGTGTAAAACGTTCGGGAAATTCATATTCCACTGTTTCGGCAATTGGAAAGTAATCTGTACTATATTCGGTCGAAGTAGCCTGAATTTTATTCGGATAGCCAAGATTGAGAGCCCATACAACGGCATCCAGCGTGTGAGCCCCAAGATCACCCATCAACCCGGTTCCATAATCCCACAATCCGCGCCATACAAAATGACCAATATCCTGATTATATGGTTTTTCGGGTGCTGGCCCAAGCCAGATATCCCAGTTCAGGTGTTTTGGAACTTTCATCAACGGGGGACGCACAAGATTGCCTTGCGACCACATTGCTGAGCTTGTGTAACAGTTTACTTCCCTCACTACACCGATTGCCCCTGACTGTATCCATTCGACCGTCTGCCTTGTTCCTTCAGTAGCATGACCCTGGTTACCCATCTGGGTTACAACATCGTATTCCTTAGCCAGCCGGGCCAGTGTCCTGCATTCATAAATCGTTTTTGCCAAAGGCTTCTGGAGGTAGACATGTTTCTTGTCCCTGATAAATGCAGCAGCAATCGGTGCATGATTATGGTCAGGTGTTGCAATAACAACACCGTCAATTGATTTTTCCTTCTCAAGCATTATCCGCCAGTCTTCATATCTTTTTGCTTTTGGGTAGCCTGCAAATACCGGGGCTGCATAATTCGAGTCAACATCGCACAAAGCATAAATATTAGCATGTCTTACAGGTTTTGGTTCTGGCTGACCCGGCCCAGGCTTTTCCCATTCAAGTACCAGGCGTGCATATTCCTGTGCAGGTTTTGGCAAAAACGCCAGCTGAGCAGCAGTTAAAGGCTGTATAGGAACATCAGGAGTGGCTATCTGCTTAAGGTCACTGCATCCCTGGTTTGAGATTCCAATACACGCGATATTAGGCAGATCGCTTGGTTGTGGATATCCTCTGCCTGCGAGAACTTTATTTGGAACTATTGTGAGTGCTGCAAATGCAGTGCCTGTTGTTCCAATAAATTTTCTCCTTGATAGTTTTCCGGATTTATTTACCATGGTTAAAGTGGTTTTGGTAGTTATGCTTGCCTGAAGTATTTCATAATAAAGATATAAGGATTTGCCATGAAGATGAAATATTTCAATGAAAAAATGTTCTTCATCCTGAAGTCGTGCAGTCAGACCATCGTGAAGTCATGCGGTGCAGGGTCACTCAATTTTCATGGCCCTCATGCCATTTGAAATGAAACCTTTAACCTTTCCATCCGGTGAGAACTGGAACCTGACCATTCCCTTCGATTCCTTTACAAAGAAGTCACTGTCACTTGTGAAATAGAGAGTCCAGGGTTTATCTCCTCCTGATTTTAAGCTAAGGCCTGATATATCAGGAACAATCTCCAGTTTCCTCATCCCCATCTGGTATTTTCCAATATATTTCATTACCTGCTCTTCAGATACATCAACGACCTTTTTGGTCTCAGGAAGATAAAAATCCTTCCAGGCATATACCGATGCAACACTGTTAAGGATCTCGTCTATAATCGTCCAGTTTTCAGAATTGATCATTATTACAACTCCTTCTCCGCTGTCGCGGCATCCATAATAGGTACTTAAAAATCCTTCGTTGCCGCCATTATGGTTGAAATACTTATAAGATCCTGTAACTCTTGAGTTAACAAATACGCCAAGAGCAGCATCGTCAATGACAGGTGTAAGCCTCATTCTGGTCATTTCAGGCGAAAGTACCTTTTTCGATTCCCCTCTCCATGCCAGCTCTGTCTCTATAACATATTTGCAGAGATCCGTTGGATTTGTCCACAAGCCTGCCGCAGCCATTTCAGGATAAACATGATACTTTCCGGGAACTTCTTTTCCATCTGTTTTATAAGCTGTTGCAAGTAAATCTGATCTGCCAACTGGCGGCTGACAGTAACAGCTTAAGTTCATCCCAAGCGGATCGAGTACCTCCTTCTGCATGTAAATTTCATAAGGAAGTCCAGTAATATCAGATGTAAGCAGCTGAAGAATTGTTGTTCCCCCTCCGGAATAATTAACACGTTTCCCGGGCTCCTCTATCGATTTAATAGCCATATTGTTTGCCGGTTTCTCTCCATTAAGGACCTGAATTATCGTTGGAATCTCGCTGCCTCTCTCATATCCCGGGAAGCCATGTACTGATAATCCTGCTGTATGACTGAGGAGCTCCCTGACTGTCACCTTTTTGCCGCCTGATTTACTGTCATAGGGGAATCTCCATGATTTGAGGTATTTGTTAACATCACTGTCACAATCTATTTTCTTTTGTTCAACAAGTTTCAGAACACCTATACTGTTAAGCGATTTGCTTATTGAAGCTGCCTGGAACAATGTTTTCTCTGTTACCTGGCGGTTTTCACTTACATCTGCCAGACCGTAACCTTTTGCCCATTCAATTTTGTAGTCATGAATTACTGCAATGCTAACGCCATTGACATGATATTTTTTCATCCTGTCAAGAATGTTCCAGTGGTCATCAAAACCGGTTTGCACCCAGCCGCAAAGGCTATTTTCAACTTGTTTGATCCTTTCCTCAACTGAAGGAGAATAATTGACAGCCTGCGCATTTATTACCAGCCAATGCATAGAAAAAACAAAGAAGAAGATTGACAATTTTTTCATTTTGAAAAGTTTATTTAAATATTATGAAAAAGACGGGAAATAATCATTGATGATGCAATATCAGTGTTTATACTCCGTGTAACTCTGTGAAACAGATGTGAGATATGAGATGTGAGACGTGAGGGAGAAACACAGCCAAGGTAATTAGTAAACAGTAAACAGTAAGCACCAGGGAATCTATATAGCCTTCATACCACAGTTAGGCTTGCAGTAAAAAAACCATCAACACACATCATTCTCCGGAATCCTCTTCAAATCCCCGAAACGGTATATCATCATCCGGGTCCTTATCGAAAGGACCGACACCCGGAGGATTAAACAGTCCCCAACGATCAATTATATAATCCCATTTGTCAAACCCGGCCACCCAGTCTATGAACAGAAATCGGTATTCTTCAATCAAGTCTCTTACGATCTGATAGTATTCAACATATTCAAAGCCAAATGCATCGAGAGAATGATTCTGAACCATCAGGTCACGTGCCGCTTTACGGATTATGGCAGCATTTTCCATTTTAAGATCATACAATCCAGCCGTCTCAGCACCCGCAACTTTTACAGAAAGAAGCGCTGCATCACAGAGCATCTGACCTTTAATTTCCATGAGGTACTCATTGTTTTCAGGGATTAGTGCAGTTATTTTGTGCACCATATCAAAGATCTCTTTCCCTTTCCGGTAAATCGGAAGTTTTTCAGGTTTGGGATCATCTTCT
>Ga0302323_100005318_pt1 | contig 10539 bp, 7 predicted proteins | sample Fen_T0_3_FD_201950 | JGI IMG/M metagenome (GOLD analysis project Ga0302323, IMG submission 201950) | Peat permafrost microbial communities from Stordalen Mire near Abisko, Sweden - Fen_T0_3 | ecosystem: Environmental > Terrestrial > Soil > Wetlands > Permafrost | place: Sweden: Abisko... | reverse complement strand
GAGCGGCGACGGCAGTGAAGCGGGTGACGAGATTGAAGGTGGCACTGCTCCGCCAGGCTGGCGGCGGTCTACGATTTGCGTATCGAGCCAGGTGGGATGCGCGGTGAATTGCAAGTTCTGTTTCACGGCGCTGCTTGGGGTCAAGCGGAACCTGGAGGCGGGAGAAATCGTCGGCCAGATCGCGGCAGTGCTTCGTGAGCAGGGAGTAGAGCCGCCGCTGCAACGCGTCAACATCGTGTTCATGGGAATGGGCGAACCCTTCCTGAACTATGACAACTTCATGAAGGCGGCGCGACTGCTGGTGGAAGGGATCGGCATTCCAGAATCCCGGATGACGGTTTCGACGGCGGGGATCGTGCCGAGGATTTACGACTTCGGCCAGGAGCAAGTGCGGCCGAAGCTTGCGATTTCGTTGAATGGATCGAACGACACACTCCGCGAGCAAGTCATGCCGCTCAATCGAAAATGGAATCTCGCCGAGCTGATGAAGGCGGCGCGGGAATTTCCGCTGCGAACTCGCGAGAGGCTCACATTTGAATACGTTCTACTGGCAGGTGTGAACGATGAACCATGGCACGCAAAAGAAGTTGCGGAATTGCTGCGGGACATGCGGGCGAAGGTCAATCTGATTGCGCTCAATCCGGGCTCTGAGCTGCCTTATCAGACTCCGGAAAGAGAGCGCGTGGTCGGTTTCCAAAAGATTCTCATGGACTCTGGAATTCCGACCTTCGTTCGGAGGCCGCGAGGGCGCGATATTTTCGCGGCGTGCGGACAGTTGAAGCGAACTGTAGAAATCGCGTCAGCACCATAGGGTTCATCGACAAATCTCAGGCGGCATCCTGGAATGTATGCCGGGCATTTGGTTCGGGAAGAAGTGACGATGGTCAGTGGGCGCTGCGCGCTGCCGCCCGACTGGACTGTCCCACCGCGTTCTTGAGCGCAATCGGTAACTCCATGCGAAAGGCGGGTGTTGGCGAAAGCGACTGCAGTAGCCGGCCTCCATGCTCTTCGACGATACGACAGCAGGCACTCAGAGAGAGTGTGGAAGGCTTGTTCGTGCCCTCTGAAGTCAAAGGCAAAGCGAACGAAGGAGCATCTGCCGCGGGCGCATCTGCGAAGAAGTCCACTAGGACTGAAGCCTGATCATGATGGGTGCGGATTACAACTGAGGATCGCGTTTCGGAAGCGCGCCTTGCCCCGACCTGCCCCGCCAGGTGGAGGCACACGTGAATCAACTGGTTGGAGTCGGCGTGCACGGCGGGCATGCCTGTACCTAATTCGAGACGTACCGAGCCCGCGGGAGAGTCGGACTGAGGGGCCAACAGTCGCATCGAAGTCTGCAGCACGGAGTTAAGGTCAATACCGGACAACTTCGCTGGAGTTTGGCGGGCAAAAGTAAGCAAACTGGCGACCAGCGTTTTGGTCCTTCGAACTTCTTCGCCGATCCGAGCCGCCTGCTCCTGCTCTTGAGGGGGCAAAGGAGAGGCGCTAAGCAGGTCCGAATATCCCAACATGGCGGTGAGAGGATTATTGATTTCATGGGCAGCCCCGCCAACCAACTGGCCGAGAGAAGCGAGTTTCTCGGATTGAATCAGCCGCTCCTGGAGAGCTTTGAGCTCGGCCAGGGACCGCGCGGAATCCTCCAAAAAATAGGTCAGTTCGGAGCCAAGCAAGCGCTGCCGCCAGAACACCATGGTTCCCATCACGACCATCGCGAGCAAACTAACGGAGATCCGGAAGGCTTTCACAGCCGGAGACAGACCCAGGCTGCTTTCAGCGCGAAGGGCGGCCCACGGCAGACTGAATAAGGCGAGCATGCTCACGCGAGTAACCCAGAGTCCGAGCATGGGCTTAGCGGTCCGCAACTCGGAGAGATCGCAACGCGCGGCAAGTATGGGGATTGACGCCATCCAGGCAATCGAAATGATCAGCGGAATATCGTAAATACTGCCGGTGTAATAAGTCTTGTAACCGATCGCCCAGTTCGCCACGTAAGAACCGGACGCGTAGAGCGCGCTGGCACCCAGGAACTGTCCGTAAACGTGGCGCCAGCCGCCCCGCGCCGTGTAGGCCAAGGCTGCGAGGGACACGAGCAAGACGAGTTTTTCGGTGAGGTAGGCGAAGTTGAAGTTGGCGTTATACGCAATTCCGTTAATCTCGACAGTCTGCCACGGCACGACAAAATAGAGATAAAAGAACAACCACCAGGTCAGAACGAGGGCAAAGTCGAGCATGCGGATACGTTCGTCGCGGTCGGCATCGCGCAGATGTGGCATCACGGCGAGGGCTGCGATCATAGGGACCAAGTGCAGAAACAGAACGATATCGCCGAGAAATGGATCGGGAACTTCCTGACGCTTGATGACTTCGAAGTAATTCCACATGCCCTGGTAGGCGAGCCAAAGAAACATGCCGCCACCCATCAGCATCCAGAAAACGCGGGAGTGCAAGGAGGGGGATCGACGCTTGAACATCGCCGGCAAGAAGGCAGCGGTGGCGGCCAAGAGGAGGGCCGCCTGAATCACATTGCTCGCAAGTGTCAGAGCCGTGCCCTGTCCGAGGAGGACTGAGGCAACGATCTGCGCGATCACCAGCGAGACGAGCAAGACTATCCAAGCTAGATTGCGCCTCGCCAAGGGGCACCTCGCAGATCATTCTAGAGCCGAAGGCGGGGTGGATGTCGTTACTCATGTAACACCTGCTGATCAGATTATTCCGTGGATCCAGGGTCCGGGAACCCAACCGCGCCCCGTTTGGCTCGATTGGAAAAATCGGATCTCGGCTTAGAGCGAGTTCCCTGCTGCTTTCCCTGAGTGGCGTTCTGCATGGATAGGTTTAGAATGAAGCACCGAAGAATCAACCTTTAGTGGGCCCAACGAGAAGGCTTTGTGGACTGGATTGTTCGAAATCGGGATTTGTGGCGCTTCCGGGCACCGCTAAGTGCGGACGAGATCCGGCGCACGGAGCGATGGCTGGCGACCGCCCGGGTGGCCCTGACCGTGGCTGCCGAAGTTGCGCTGTGGATGGAACCGATCCGAGGGGTGGCGTACTCTCGCTGGTTGTACTGGCTGCTAACGGTGTACTTGGCACACAGCGTGGTGGTGATGCTGCTGGTGCGCTGGCGACCGCGGTCGACGTTTGGCTTCCGGATCGTGGTACATGCCCTCGACGTAGTGTGGCCGGTTCTTATCTCCATGTTTGTTCCGGCACAGGGTGGCCCGTTCTTTTTGTTTTTTGTTTTTGTGATGGCTGCGGCTGCGTATCGCTGGGGTTTGTGGGAAACCGTGGGTACGGCTACCGCGGCGGTGCTGCTGCTCTGGGCAGAAGCTTTTGCCGTAAGAGAAGGAATCGAGACCGCGTTTGACCATTGGTTAAGGGCGGTCCACCTGCCCCGTCTGGGAGTAAGCGTCCGAGAATTGGTTCCCGAGCAATTGATCATGAGTTCGGTGTATTTGCTGGTACTCGGCTTTTTGCTGGGGTACATGGCGCAGAACCAGAAGAAGATGCGAGCCGAACGCGCTGTGATCACGCGCGTTCTCAGTTCGACGCGGGTCGAGGCCGGGCTGACCGGAACGTTGCAGCAGATACTTGGCGAAGCGATGAGCATTTACGGCGCCCGTCGTGTCGTCAGCGCGTCCCAGGAAGCTCATAGCTACCGGGTGTTTTTGGCTGAAATTCTTGATGGCCCTGACGGCCACCAGGCACTACGTTGGCGTGAGGCGCCGCCAGAAAGCGACACGGCCTACATTTTCAAATCTCCTGCAGAGGCGTTTTTTGCAGAGCGGACTCCGAGTGGATTTCGAACCGTGCAATTGGATACTGGCGGCCACCGCTTGCGGGAACCGGATATTGCTGCCTTAGAGGCATTGGCACGCGTCGAAAAGTTCGAGCAAGTTGTTTCGGTGGCTTTCCTTTTCGGCAAGGAATGGTCGGGGCGCGTCTTCTTATTCGATCCTCAACGGATGGGCAATCCCGAGGAAGAACTGCAGTTCCTGCAGGAGTTCGCCCAGCAGGTCGGGCCCGCTATCTACAACGTATACCTGATGCGACGGTTGCGGGAGCGTGCCGGTGCATTGGAACGTGCGCGCTTCGCTCGCGAGTTGCACGACGGCGCCATCCAGTCGCTGATTGCGGTGGAAATGCAACTGGATGTCTTGCGACGACAGTCTGGGACGCAAGCACCCGTGGTGAATGCTGAACTGGGCCGGATTCAAAAATTGCTTCGCGAAGAAGTTTTGAAGCTCCGCGAATTGATGCAGGCGATGAAGTCGTTCGACGTGGATGCTGACCGGTTCGTAGGATTTGTTGCCGACCTGGTCGAGAGATTCCGCCGGGAGACCGGCATTTCCGCCGAGTTCGTGAGCGAGTTAGAGCGTGTGGATTTGCCGCAAAAAGTATGCCGCGAGCTTGCGCGCATCGTGCAGGAGAGTCTCGTCAATGTCCGCAAGCACAGCGGCGCAAAACACGTGCTGGTTCGATTGGCAAAACGGTCAGGCAATCTACAGCTCACGATTGAGGACGACGGCCGCGGATTCGCGTTCTCCGGGACGATGTCGCAGGCAGAACTGGAAGCGGCCGGCAAGGGGCCCCTGGTCATCAAAGAGCGGGTACGCTTGCTTGCAGGCGAACTCACGATAGAATCGAATCCCGGCCATGGAGCACGTTTAGAAGTCAGAATTCCACCGGCCGGAAAAACGAACAATTCATAACTGTAAGTAAGTTTCACTCATGGACAAACAATGAACCCCATTCGCATTGTGATTGCTGACGATCATCCTATATTTCGCGATGGGCTGCGCCGCCTTCTGGAATCGGAAGGCGATATGAAAGTAGTTGGCGAAGCCTGTGACGGCCGGGAGGCCGTTAAACTTGCAACTGAAATCAAACCGGACATCCTTCTGCTCGATCTTGCGATGCCCCATCACACCGGACTCGATGCCTTGCGAGACTTAAGTGCCAGTGGCGGAGCTGCTGGTGCGGTACGCATTATTCTTCTTACTGCTGCCGTAGAAAAGAAACAGATCGTCGAAGCCCTGCAGTTGGGGGCACGCGGGGTGGTGCTGAAAGACTCCGCAACGCAGCTTCTTCTGAAGAGCATTCATGCAGTCATGAGCGGCGAATACTGGGTCGGCCGGGATAGCGTCTCAAATCTGGTTCAGTATTTGCGCAACCTGATGCAAAGCACGAGCGAGGAGTCCAAGCAAAAGAAGTTCGGGCTCACACCGAGAGAACTTGAGATTGTGTCAGCGGTTGTGGCCGGATATGCAAACCGCGAAATCGCTGAATATTTTAAGATCAGTGAGGATACGGTCAAGCATCACCTGAGCAATATTTTCGATAAACTCGGGGTTTCAACCCGTCTGGAACTGGCGCTTTTTGCCGTAAACCAGGGGTTGCCGCTGAAAACTATCGTGTAATGAATAGCTTGCAGGATGTTTATCGGGGTGGTGCAGACATGGCACGAAAGTGCCATACCGTATCACCCCGGTGCTATTGGGGAAGTGCTGCGCAAACTGTAGCTTAGTAAACATACGACGGATATCTGTGTCCGGTTCTAGGAGTCCGTCGAGGGGGTTTTAACGTGATCAATATGGTGCGTCAGTTGTGGAACGACGAAAGCGGCCAAGACGTCGCCGAATACGCGGTAATGCTGGCAGTGATCCTGGTGATCGTGATTGGGACCGTCCGTCTGATCGGCGGCAACGCCAACAACGTGTTCTCGCAGGTCTCAAGCTCGCTGCAGCAGTAAATATCTCCCCACCACGCGTGCGTTGCGCACAGCTGGTTTTCCCCTGCGCTTTTCCCGAAGCGAACTCCCCGTACGAACAAAAGTTCAGACTCTGAGCCGGAAGGACCCGGCTCCAGAGCCGATTGGCATGCCTTATTGGCCCGACGGAGTTGCTGCACTCTTCTCCGCAGCCGGCGCAGCGGGTGCGGGCGGGGGGACCGGCGCGGTCTTGTCAGGTGCTGGTGTCCCAAACCTGGTCAAGAACGGGAAAAACGGCGTGACTTCAAATGGCATCTTGTCAGAAGCCGCCGTAATCGCGACCGGTTTGGTCTTGATCAGTTCAAGCTGGTCGGTCCAGGGATTAACTCGAACGCGCCCTCCTAACGGAAGCGCTGCGATCTGGTCGGCCTTCTTCAAGTCCAGTTGCGGCGAGGATGTCATCAACGACGACATCTTGGTTGCGTCACCATTCAATAAGCTGTCGCCCAGATGAGGCCGGATCAGGTTCTTCAACGCGGGAGACCGCGCCTGGACTGCTTTCAGGAACAACCCAGCATTGCTGAGCTTATCCTTGTACGGAGAGCCTGCTAGCAATTCGAGAGCTTTCTTATCCGCTGCCTCTTCTTCGTTGCGATCGCGGGCGAAGTCCATCCGCTCAAAAGTGCGCTCGTCGGGAAAGAACATGCGGTCGTTGAATGCCAGCTTGGTGTTCAAACGGTGCCCCAGAGCGATGTGCGCCAGTTCATGGGTCAGAATCATCGCCAACGATGCTTCGTCCGGCAGAACGTCGATCATGCCGCGGCTCATGACAATCGTGCGGCCGATCGTGAATGACTCCAGAGGTGTTGTCAAAAGCACCCGGCAATGAACTTCCGGCTGAATGTCCAAGTTGTTCGTGACCATTACGTTGTTCACGACGGTCTGGAGGACCTTGTCGATCTCGCCTTCCGGGGCAAGCAAGCCAATCTGCTGCAGGCGGTCGATGACGTTGAGTTCAGCCTGCCGTTCCCATTGCCGCTGCGCTTCGATGGGGCTGGCATCCTGCGCTTTCTGGCTCTGATCCTGAACTGATTGCGGCGCATCCACCGTGATCTCCGTGAACTCGGAGTTTCGCCGGAAGTCCTTTAGGTTGTATCCCCAGAGACGCGTTTGCGCCTTGTAATTCAAAGTCTGGCCCAGACGGTACTTCAAATCCGACTCTTCCGAATAGATGAGCGAAGGCAGCCAGATTCCGGGACGGAGATTCTGCCGCCAGCTGTCAAAGTGAAGGTAATAGCTGGCCCGCGGATGCGGGTAGTAGGTACCGTTGAAGCGGACAATGTTGTAATCCTGGTCCTCGATCCAGACACGGCCGAGGAAACGGCCTTTGCCGGCATCCTTCTTCGGAGCAACGTCCATCACGATGCAGCGGATTTCGCCCAGGAACTCGCGGCGCACAAAAGTGAAATCGTAGTACTTGCGTTCAAAGTCCTGGTCCATCAGAACCATCTGGGCGAAACCCAGCGGGAGGAACTTCATCGAGTACACACTGCTGAGCTTGCTGATCATGCGCTTGCCCAGACCAGCGGTGGTCGGAGACGTAAAGGCGCGGTCGTCAGCGGAGCCGGTCGTCATGTCCAGTCGTCCGAGGAAGTAAACGTCGTTCGACGGCACTGCGGCACCCAGGTCTTTGTCTTCCTTCAGATTTTGCAGATAGGTTTCCACCAAGGGATGGAGCTGTTTCATCTGGGCCACGAAGAAATGTTCTCGCTCCACGGCGCGATCAATAATCTGATCGAACGTGGCCGCGGCGGCCGAGGCCTTCTGGGTGGCGGCGTCGCGAGTGGCCAGCTGGGGTTCAGTAGCCGTGGTCTGCGCGGACAACATGGCGGCGCTGCAGATCAGAGAGAGAATTGTAATAACGATGAGGGAGCGAGGCATTTTCGTTTGTATCATTCTACCTAGGATGCGAGTTGGAATACGATATGTAAGACGGCTTCGAAGTCGGTGGGACGGCCATCCTTAAGAGCCGGCTTAAACTGGATTTTTTCGGCCGCGCGTTTCGCGGACTCATCCAGCCCGTGCCCAAGGCCCTGCACGACTCTTACGACCTTGATTTGCCCATCTGCTGAAAATACGACATCCAGCAATACTTCGCCTTCAACCTTGAGTTGGCGACCCTCATCAGTGTAAACCGGACGCGGCTTGAAAGTGATCTCGGCAGGAATCGTTTTAGCAACGGGCTCTGCCGATTTGGGCTTTGCAGAAGTCGGAGTAACGACATCAGCGTCTCCAAATCCGCCTTGCCTCACAGTGCCACGCGAGGCGGATACCTTTCCCGTACCATCCCCCGTGGCGACGCCACTACCGAATCCGGTACTCGCAACAACTCCGCGAACGCCTTTGGCACCGCCTGTACCGTTGCCGGAACCGGGGCCTCCTGGCATGTCAAACGAACCGGCTTGAGCGATGGTGATGGGGCGGCCATGATTGTCCTGGGCAGGCACACCGTTTGGGTCTCCAAAACCCCCAGTCTGCACTTTCGACGGAGCTGCCGCCAAGGTCGGCGTGGCGGAACTCCCCGCCGAAAAGACGTTGGTCTTTACGAGTTGCCTCGGAATTACTGGCTTTACGTCTGGCAACATTTCCTTGGTGGCGGCCAAGGTTACTTTCGGAGCCTCGACTTCTGGGGTTACAGGTTTTTTGGGTTGCGTCAGCTCAGCGGGAACACGCAGGGCTTGCGGTCGCGGCGTTACCAATTCGGCAACCTTCGGCATGGGAGTTGGGAAATTTCGGAGTGGTGCCGGCTTTTGCGGAACTGGAGGCGGTGTATTTACTAGTCCGATGAAGTGATAGTCATGAATAGGAAGAACTAGAACTTGTGGATAGGCGATCGCCGTGATAACAAAGACCGCCAATACCAGCGACTGTACCCCGTAACTGAAAACAAACCTGCCCCAACGCGTGCGCGTTTCAGGAAGAAGGCCGAGGGTCAATTCTTGTGAAGCCTGGGAATTCATAAAAGGACCTCAAACACCCAAACTGCCAGCAAGTTGCGACCTACCGTCCCAACTTGAGACTGGTTCGCCTGCAACTGGTGCGTTGCAAGACACTTCCGCTTCCAGAAGTGCACGCCGAAGGCCATTTTCGTCGCGGGGACTAGCTAGTAACCTACTGTCAGATGGCCGTTTACCTGGGGTTTTCTCTATCGTACCAGACGAAAATCATATGCCTGCAAGGTTTTTCCTATTTTGATGCGGGAAAAAATGGTAGTAAGGAGAAGATTTTGCCGTATTGCGTGAGGATAATTGGTTCCGAAGTACAAGGGTCTTTGGGACTCGACATCAAAGTCGATTGGCGCCTCAAAAGTAAGCCATAAGTTCTTTAGTGGCTAAGGTTTGGGCTACCTTATTTGTCGCTGGTGACGCCATGGGCCCACCGCATCGCTTCGTTATAGGCCTTGTTCATGAAGAAGAGCGAAAGATTGAGCTGTTTCCCCAAGCCAGTGACCTTTTCCCAGTCACCCATTTCACGAGCTACCATCAGATCGTAGATTGGGGAAAGAATCGTGGTTCCTCCGGCCTTCCCGGACAGCAGTTGCTCCTTTGTGACCGAGTCCAAAGACAGATTCTCCACCACCAATCCGATCGGAACTTCAAGAATCGAATCCATGAGGGACAACATGCCGAGAAGGAACAAGTCCGTTTCCCCATGCGGCACCTTGGCACCGATGAGTTCACAGAACCGCGCACGCACGAGTGAGGAACACACGAGATCGGAGGGCCGATTCTGACCCATCACCAGCGTAGTAGCCATGCGAATCCACCGTCGCACTTCCCGTTCTCCGAGAAGCGTGAGGCCATGGCGAACAGAAAGTACCGGAGAGGCCTGTCCCAGCAAGGGAGAGTTCAAGTAGCGCAACAAGCGATGACAGAGAGACGGTTCGTGCTTAATCAGTTCTTCGATCTCGTTGAAATCCCATTCGGGTTTTGAGATTTCCTGAAGCAACCGCAGATAGGTCGCTTGGCTGCCCGGGATCTGCCGGGCGCGCATCTGCTGCGGTTGACGAAAGAAATATCCCTGGAAGTGAGTGAAACCGTTTTTCTGGGCGGCAACAAAGCTGTCGCGCGTTTCGACCCTGTGCGCGAGCATCTGGCATCGGGATCCATATTGCTTGGCGATCAGCCCGCTCTGGGCCGGTGGAAATTGGCGGACGTCCACTTTGAGGAACGACGCATAAGGAGTGAGTGCCTCCCGAATATCGCCGGGCGAAAAGTCGTCGAGACAAATCGAATAGCCGCCCTGTTTTAGCTTTTGGCATGCCTCAATCACCTGAGCGTCCGGGGGAACGTTCTTCTGGATTTCGACGACGACTTCATCGGGGGACAACAGGAAGAAGTATTCCTTCAGTAACATCTCGTGTTCGCAGTTCACGAACGCGAGAGTTCCGTCGCAGAGGACATCCATGCCGATGGCGTTCAAGTTGTCAATTGTTTTACAGGAACTGGCGAAATCGGCGACGAACCTGCTCTCTTCGGGATCGTCGCGAAAAAGTAGTTCGTAGCCAATTACCGTCTCCGAGGCGTTCAGAATCGGCTGGCGGGCGATACATGGATTGGATTTCTCGGAAGCAGGAGCGGCAGCATGCGTGGAGTTAGTCATGGTTTTCCCATGATTTATCGGCGCTAAGCGCTGCACACTTTAGAGGAAATCGGCAAAATGCAGGGTCACGATGGTTTCTCATGACTGCGGGCCAATCCATTTGCCTAGACTCGGTTACGGCTTCCTGCCGCCTTACTCTTCTTCGGCGTCGTCGATCTTGATGCGGAGCG